>Ga0209643_1000062_pt1 | contig 288407 bp, 277 predicted proteins | sample AutmiccBRH37_all_FD_187383 | JGI IMG/M metagenome (GOLD analysis project Ga0209643, IMG submission 187383) | Deep subsurface microbial communities from Mt. Terri, Switzerland - Autotrophic microbial communities BRH/37_all (SPAdes) (version 2) | ecosystem: Environmental > Aquatic > Deep... | reverse complement strand
CGAAGAAGTGTAGCTGGACCAGTTCGTTGTGCGGTATCGGGCGGGTGATGGCTTGCTCATGCCCCACGTCTAACCGCATGGATTCGCAATGTGAATCCTCAACGGTCAGAGTTCTGCAACAACGCCGGCATGAGAACCCCATTCCCCGTCAGCATAAGGCGACGCGAACGATCTCGCCGTTCCAAGGGCCGAGAAGCGGTTCATCAGTGCGGCGCGGATGTTGATTTCGGCGGCCTGGCGGTCCGGGTCTCGTGCCGCAATGCGTTCTCCAAAGGCTTTCAAGCAGCGCATCTTGGCCTCGATCGGGCTTCTGGCGTGGTATCCCGTCCATCGCTTCCAGAACGCCCTGCCATAGTGCCGGGTGGCACGCAGGGTTCCGTTTCGGGCGATCGCGGCCGGGCAGTTCTCTTTCCAAGGCCGCCCGTTCTTTCGGAGCGGAATGATCGGGGTTGCCTTTCGGTCGAGGATGGCGGTGTGACAGCGGCGGGTGTCGGAATGAGCACCGGCCGCTTCCACGGAGTCGGCGGGAGGTGCTCATGAAGGGGATCAGGCTCCAGGCGGAGCCTGACAGGGCGTAGGGTCAAAGGTCTAGCCCAGGATAGTCTGGTCGAAGAAGTCTAGAAAGGTCGTTCCCTCGATCAAGAGTGCGTCAATCGGATTGCGCTGCTCGATCGCCGCAAGTTTTTGGACAATGTGATACTGCGTCGGCATGTCCTGCCAGCGAGGCGGGATAAACCTAATCTGCCCTTTGCCGCGCCGGACCGATGGTGCGGGCTGCGGATCGGCCGTGTTGGACGCACCCGGCACCGGGGAAAGTGTCAGATAATCCGCATCGGCCTGATCCCACGCGCCGCTCCTCGGAATGTACTTGTGCGAGATAATGCCCGCACCCACGCCTTGGGTGAACTCTGCCACCATTTCCGGCGGTGCCTCCTCCTCCGGAGAAAGCTGCATTTCGGCGAATGTGAAGTCTTCCCAGCTTGCGCGCAGATAGATGTCATCATTCCAGCGACGCGGCTCGGGCAACTGCGCATAAAGCTTCGGATGGCCCAGCTGTTCGCGTCCGGTGATGATGGGATCGCCGAGGTTCTCCCACATCACCGCCTGGTAGAGCGCGTCGGTCGTGCCACCGTCACCGACGTGGCGTACCGGGATCATCATCGACAGCAGATTGTAGCCCCGGCCGGCCAGCCATGGAATGTCGCGAAGACAGAAGAAGTGGAACTGCACCGTTGGCGTACCGCGAAGAAGGAGGGCATCGGGCAGAAGCGACTCCAGCGTTTTGGCGTCAGTCTCGAACCGTACGATATGCCGGATAAAGCGGATCGGCCGCTCGGTGAAATCAGGGTCGCCCGGTGCCTGACGCGGCCCACCGGCCGGGCCGAAAGCTGCAGGCATGATGCGGATCGCTGGTTTCATGATCTCGGTCTCCAATGAATCGAAGGTGCCAAGGCGCGGGTCTCGCGCTCAGCGGTAGGAATGTGTCGGTGCCCCAAGGTGTGTCGGGCCCACGACACGCGCATACTTTTCCCCTAAGCCACCCGAATGGAACTCAGGTGGCGGCAGGGCCTCGCGACGGCGGGCCAGTTCCTCGCCCGACACCTTGAAGTCGATGGAGCCGGTCCCGGCATCGATGCGGATGATGTCGCCGTCGCGCACCAGCGCGAGAGGGCCGCCCGCATGCGCCTCGGGCGAGACATGAGCGACGCAGAGCCCACCGGTGCCAGCAGGCCATCGCCCATCGGTCACCAGCGCCACCTCGCTGCCCATTCCGCGCCGGCGGATCGGTATGGGCGCATCAAGCATCTCGCGCATGCCGGGGCTTCCCCGCGGACCCTCGCCGCGGACAACGATCACGTCCCCAGCGCTGAAGTCTCCCGCGGCGATCCCCACACGTGCGGCCGCGTCGCCGTCGAAGACGCGTGCCGGGCCTTCGAAGGTTGTCTTCGGGATGCCCGCGGTTTTCACGATGCAACCGTGCGGCGCAAGGTTGCCCTGCAAGACCACGATGCCGCTATCGGATTGGAACGGATCCGCGCAGCTGCGCACGATCGCGCCATCCGGCGCCGAGGCATCGGCCAAGGCCTCGGACAGTGGCCGACCGTCGTTGGTCGGCGTGTCCGGGTGCAACAGGCCGCCGTCCAGCAGCGCCTTGAAGACGACCGGCAGCCCGCCCACGCGGTGCAGGTCGACCAGGGCGTGGGGGCCGTTCGGGATAAGGCTGGTAATGCGCGGGGTGCGCCGCAGGATCGCTGCCATGTCCGCCAGCTCGAATTTTACGCCCGCTTCGTTGGCGATGGCCGGCAGGTGCAGCAGCATGTTCGAGGACCCGCGCATGGCCGCCACCGCGGTAACCGCATTCTCGAGACTCTCACGGGTAACCCAGTCGCGCGGGCGCGGACCGCCCTCAAGCAGAAGGGTCATGGCGTGCATCCCGGCCTTGCGTGCCTGGGCCAGGCGCTGCGAATAGACGGCCGGCAATGTCGTGGTGCCGAGGGCGGAAAATCCCATGATTTCGGCGCAGGTGGCACCGGTACTGGCGGTGTTCATGCCGGGGCAGGTTCCGACCGAGACCATGGCGTCCCGGTTCAGGGCCTCCAACTCCTCCTCGGTCATTTTGCCATTAAGCGTGTCATCCATATCCTTGAAGACGCGGTAGAAATTTACGTGTTCACCATCGGCCCACCCCCTGAGCGCCGCGCCGCCATGAATATAGACGCCGGGGATGTTCGTGCGGGTCAGCGCCATCAGCAGGCCCGGCACCGTCTTGTCGCAGGCACCCATCAAGACCGCACCGTCATAGCGCTGGCCTTCCAGGACCAGTTCGACGGAGTCGGCGATCAGCTCGCGCGAGATCAGGCTGTATTGCGGACCGCGCTCGTGAACCATCGTCCAGACATCGGAAATCGAAACGGTCGATGCCTCGCGCGCGGTGCCACCGCCGACTTCGACCCCGATCTTTGCGGCGGCGGCCTGCGGCGCGAGAGACATGGCGCAGGGGCTCACCTCGGAATGTGTGTGGATCACACCGACGAACGGTCGCGCAATGGCGTCGTCGTCAAGGCCGGTCGCCCGAAGGTGCATCCGGTTGGCGACCCGCATCGGGCCGTGGTGCGCGGTCCGGGACCGCCAAGCTTTGTCGTTCATGTCAAACTCCGAAGATGGATCGCATCCGGCCGGCGGCGGCGTACCGGTCGGCCGTGTTCACGCCGCCGTCTCATTGCCGCCGAGGGCCCGATTGATGAAACCCAGGATGTCGTCGAGCTGACCTGGGGCAGTCAGGTCGTGCCCGCCCTCGTAGGTCTTCAGGGCCTTGTCGAGTGACCCCAGGGCGTCGAAGATCTTGCGCTGTCCGGCATTCGAAAAGAACGCGTCTTCAGTCTTGATCTGGAACAGCACGGGCGAACGGATACGGCGCGCATGTGCGAGCATGATATCCTCGTGCCCCCAATCCGTGCCCCACATGCCGAAGACTGCCGCGGCAAACCGCGGATCGGTTGCGCAAAGCGGCACGCCATAGGCCGTCCCCATCGACACGCCGAGCCAGGCAATGCGCGCCGGATCGGCCCAGCCTTGATCGATCACGGCGTCCAGCGCTCGGGACCAGTCGGCGACCATGTCGTCGATCCCCGGCGATGCCTGCCAGTGCGCCTTGAAGGCCCCCAGCATTTTCTCCGGCGCTGGATCGTCGTCGCGCCGCCTGCCGTGGATAGGCCCGTCGATCATCAGGACTGCGCTGTCGGTGCGGGATACCACCGCGCGGGCGAGCCACGCTGCCCGATCGTGCCGCGCATGAAAGGGACCGCCGTGCTGAATGAGTGTCAGTGGCGTTCCGCCACCCCGCGGAGTGCGCGCATTCCAGAACGTGGCCGGCACAGTGCCGCCGTCGTGGCGCAGGGTGAAGTCGAATGCCTCGCCGAGGGGGTCGCCCTCGATGACCAGATCTGTGCCCATGGATTGAAACCTCCGATATGATTCTTCAGTCGGCGGTCATGCCGCCGTCGATCACAAGCTCCGCGCCGGTGATGTGCCGCGCCGCCGGAGAGGCAAGGTAAAGGATCGCCTCGGCCACTTCCTCGGCCGAACAGGGAACGCCGATCGGCACCATCTTGCGGGCGAAATCCACTGCGGGCGACTCGCTTGCATCCGCACCGCGATCCCCCAAGAGTTCGACTTCACTATTGCTGTGCCGGGTCCACGCGGGAGTGTCGACAATCCCGGGATGAATGGAATTGACGCGGACCCCGTTTCGGAGTTCGGCGCATTCCAGCGCGACCGCCTTCGTCATCATCCGGATGCCCGCCTTGGAAGCGCAGTAGCCTGCCATGCGCGACTGGCCCTTGATGCCCATGATTGAGGACATGTTCACGACGGCACCGCCTCCCGCCTTGGCGACACGCGGGATGCCATGCTTCATGCCCAAGAAGGTGCCCTCTACGTTGATCGACAGCAGAAGCCTCAGATCCGACAGCGCCATGCTGAAGGTGTCTGTGATCATCGACTTGCCAGCGCAATTTACGAGCACACCCAACGGGACCTCGCCCGTGTCAACCTGCGCGTAGGCGGCCTCCCATTCGGCTTCGTCGCTGACATCAAGGCGCAACGCTTGGGCTTGGCCTCCGGCCTCGTGGATCAGTCCGGCGGTTTTCTCGGCGCTCTCCTTGTCGAAGTCGGTAACCCAGACGAAGGCTCCCTCTGCGGCAAGAGCCAAGCTGGTCGCCCGGCCGATACCGCTGCCCGCGCCCGTGATCAGCGCTGCCTTTGCTTCAAAACGTGACATGTATCCTCCCAGACTGATGTCGGTGTCCGAGGGCACGGGCTGCCTGTTAGCGACGTCTGGCGCGAAAAGTGCCAATCGTGCCGTCGGATCATGGGGAAAGATAACCGCTGCGGAGACATCGGGCTAGAGCGATGCTCTCTATCTGATCCATTGCAAATTTGCTATACCAGAGGCGATCATGACGGAGGCAGTGATGAACCTGCGAAGCCTGCGATATTTCCTGACGGTTACGGAACACGGCAGCATCACCCGAGCCGCGGCAGCGCTGCGCATCACGCAACCTTCGCTAACCCAGCATCTGCGACACCTCGAGGATCACTTCGGACTGCCGCTGTTCATGCGGCATGGTCGCGGGGTGATCCTCACCGAAGCCGGCAAGACTCTGCGCCTGCGGGCCGAGATCCTGATAGACCAGATTGACAGCCTGCCCGGCGAACTCGAGAGCAGCCAGGCAACGCCCCGAGGCATGCTGACGGTGGGCATGCCGATCTCGTGGTCGGAACTTGTGACATATCCGGTGATCGAACGGTTCCGGCGCGAGCATCCGGCGGTGCATGTGAAGCTGGAGGTGAACGCCAGCGAGGCCTTGGCCGAGAGGATGAACCGCAACGAGATGCAGATCGCCGTTTTGTTGGCCACCGACGAACAGGACAACATCCGCACCTCTGCGCTGGTGGAGGACGACCTCTTCCTCCTCGGCCCGGCGGGCAGCGAACTGAAGCAGTTGGGCGAGATTGCCCTGGGAAACCTCTCTGCCTACCCGATGATCCTGCCGCTGAACCTGACCATGGTCATGCGCCGCCTGACCCGTGCGCTGGCAGATGCCGGCGGATCGCTTGAGTCCACGATGGAAGTGCCATCCACAAACATCCTGCCGCTGATCGCGCGGGGCCTTGGCTACACGATCCTGTCCGCCTGCGCGCTGCCGCGGGGGGCATCGGCCGAGGACTTCGAGGCGATCCCGATCAAAAGCGCCTCGATGACCTGGGCACTGGCCACGCCCATGAACCGGCCCAAGACGGCGGCCGTCAGCGTCTTCGAGAAAATGGTGCGCGAACAGGTTGCGGAAGCCGTCGGCGCAGGGCGCTGGCCGACGGCTCGACTCATCCGTCGAAGAGCTGCCGTCGAAGACGAGGCCAACGATGGTACGCGTCTGCGCCTTTGAAGGCAGCGGTCGATTGGCGGCCGGCCTCAGTCGGCGGTCCAGCCCCCATCCAGCATCAGGGAACTGCCAGTCATCAGCCCCGATGCGTCGGATGCGAGGAACACCGCCGCACCCGCGACATCCTCGGCCTGGCCGATGCGGCCCAGCTTGATCTTGCCAAGCACCTCCCGGCGAAAGTCTTCGTTTTGCAACATGGGGCGGGTCAACGGGGTCTCGATGAAGGTCGGGCAAATTGTGTTGACCCGAATGCCCGCGGGCCCGAGTTCCACGGCAAGGGACCTCGTAAAACCTTCCAGCGCCCATTTCGACGCGGTATAAAGCGTTCGGTTCGCCGCCCCGACATGGCCCATCTGGGACGACATGTTGATGACAGAGCCCTTTCGCCGCTCTGCTACCATCCGCCGCGTCACCGCCTGTGTCGCAAAGATCGCGGCCTTGAGGTTCAGGCCAAGCACCGCGTCGTAATCCGCCTCCTCGACCTCAGCCAAGGGCTTGGGGCGGTTGGTCCCCGCGCTGTTCACGAATACGTCGAAGGCCGGCAACGCGTCGATTGCCGCCGCGAAGTCGGCAATGCGCGTGACATCGGCAACCAGGGTCTCGACCTCGCCGCCGGCTGCGCGGATCTCGGCCGCGGCCGCGTCCAATTCGTCGGCCGAGCGGGCGCAGATCGTCAGCTCGGCACCCGCCTGCGCAAGGGCTTCGGCGATGGCCTTGCCGATGCCCCGCCCGGCGCCGGTGACCAATGCGCGGCGCCCGTCGAGGCCGAAGCGATTGCGCCGCCCTGTCATTCCGCCACCGTCCGGTGGGGTGCGGCCTCTCCGTACGGCACGTTGATGCCGCCATAGCGACGTACGCGCAGATTGCACTGCTCGGCATGGCCGACGAAGCCCTCCAGCATGCTGAGGCGCGAGCCGTACTCGCCGATGAGGGTCGCCGCCTCGTCGGTCGTCACCTTTTGGTAGCTGTGCGTCTTGAGGAATTTGCCCACCCATAGACCGCCGGTGTACCGCCCGGCCTTCTTGGTGGGCAGCGTGTGATTGGTGCCGATCACCTTGTCGCCATTGGCCACGTTGGTGCGGGGCCCAAGGAACAGGGCACCATAGCTGGTCATGTTCTTCAGGAACCAGTCGTCGCGGGCGGTCATGACCTGCACATGCTCTGAGGCGGTGTCCTCGGCCACGGACAGCATTTCGTCGTAGTTACTGCAAAGGATCACCTCGCCGTAGTCTTCCCAGCTTTTCGAGGCCGTGTCCGCTGTGGGCAGGATCTTCAGGATGCGGTCGATCTCGATCAAGGTGGCTTCGGCCAGCGCGCGGGAATTGGTCACCAGGATGGACGGTGAATTGTAGCCGTGTTCGGCCTGCCCCAAAAGGTCGGTCGCGCAGATCTCGGCATCCACCGTCTCGTCGGCGATCACCATCGTCTCGGTCGGTCCAGCGAACAGGTCGATCCCGACGCGACCGAAAAGCTGGCGCTTGGCCTCGGCGACAAAGGCATTGCCAGGCCCGACCAGCATGTGCACCGGGTCCATCGTCTCGGTTCCGATCGCCATCGCGCCGATGGCCTGAATGCCGCCCAGGACGTTGATCTCGTGCGCGCCGCCGAAATGCATCGCCGCGATCACGGCGGGGTTGGGTTCCCCCTTGAAGGGCGGGGTGGCCGCGACGATCCGCGGCACGCCTGCGACTGCGGCAGTCGCCACAGACATATGGGCCGAGGCGACCATCGGGAACTTGCCACCGGGAACGTAGCAGCCGACCGATTGCACCGGGATGTTCCTGTGGCCCAGGATGACGCCCGGCATCGGCTCCACCTCGATGTCGCGCATCGAGGCGCGCTGCGCCTGGGCAAAGGTCACGACCTGGTGCTGCGCGAACCGGATGTCGGACAGCTCGCGTTCCGACAGCTTGCCGATCAGGTGTTCGATATCGCTTTCGGAGAGGCGGAAGCTGACTGGCGCGTAATTGTCGAACTGCTGCGACAACTCGCGCACCGCGGCGTCGCCGCGCGTCTCGATATCGGCCAGGATCTTCTCGACGGTCGCACGGGTCTGTGCATCATCTTCGCCGCGCTCGGCTTCGGATTTTCCCCGCTTGAGATACTCGATGGTCATGGATCTGTTTCTCCGGTCCAATTGTCTTCAACACGTCTCGGCCGGCGGCCGGTCATCGGCGTCAGGTCGGCCTTCGTTGTCTCGGGCCCGCCCGCAGGCGGTGCTTACGTCTCCGCGACCCGCCAGGCTGCGCCGTCGGGCGTGACATGGACGGCCGACGTGCCGGCAAAATGTGCGACCAGCAGCACCGTTCCGGTCTCTGCGGCGCGCGTCAGCATCTCGCGGCGCGTCCGCTCTCCTAGTCTCGCGTCCCAACAGAAGTTGCTCGCCACCTCCGGCAGCGCGGCCTGCACCGGGTGGTGCATGACATCGCCCGTGACGATCGCTTCCGTGCCCTGCGACCGGAGTCTCACCGAGACATGCCCGGGCGTGTGCCCAGGGGTCGGGAACAGGGAAACCCCCTCGACGACCACGTGGTCAGTGTCTACCAGGTCCGCGAGCCCGGCATCGAGGATAGGCTTGACTGAGTCCGCAAAGAACACCTGCGCATCGCCTTGGATGCTTGTCGCGCCGTGGGCCACCTCGCTTCGGCCGAAGAGGTAGCGGGCGTTCGGGAAGGTCGGCTGCCATTCTCCGTCCACCAGCATCGTGTTCCAGCCGACATGGTCGACATGCAGGTGCGTGCACAGCACGTAATCCACCTTTTCTCGCGGGAACCCGGCACGTTCGAGCCGTTCCAGGAACGGGTTATCCAGATCGTTCATGATATCCGGTGTGCGCTTCTTGTGGTTGCCCACACATGTGTCGACCACGATCGTCCTTCCCGCCGCCTCGATGACAAACGCTTGGAAGTGCAGGTAGATATCGCCGTCCTGCGTGATGAAGGACGGGTAGAGCCAGTCCTTCCGATTCAGGACATCGTGCCGGGTGGCCTGGATGAAAATCTCGGGATCGAACGCCATGGGAGCCATTTCCATGATGCGCGTGACCCGCACGTCGCCGAAGGTCCATTGCCGAAACGTTTCGAGGTCCACAGTGCTGGTCATGTCGTGTCCTATCTGTGTGCAAGGTTTTGCGAAGGACAGGATCCCTCCTTCGACATCTGCCGGGCGCGGTCGCAGAGATATCCTTGCACAACACCTCCCATGCGCCACGGCCGCGGCGTTGCGCCGCGGCCAACACCAATCGCTGCCTTCAGGCCTGTGCGTCGGCCAATTCCGGCTCTGCGGCGTCATCTTCTGCTTCCGGATATGGCCCCAATGACAGGATCAGCCCCGATGCCATCAGGAACGGAAAGATCGCCCCCATTATCAGCGCGTCGTAGGACCCGACAACATCGTAGGCCCACCCGGCAATCAGCGGCCCCACGCCCGTGGCCAGTGTCAGCGACGACATGATCAGCCCAAAGTAGGCGCCAAAGCGCTTTACGCCGAAGTACCGGCTGGTCAGATAGGCGATGATGTCGATCTCTCCCCCAAGCGAGAAGCCAAGGAAGAACGCGATGATGAGGATGGTCGCAGAGTTCTCGTCGAGCGTCAGCAGCGCCAGCGCCACCACCACGGGGATCGTGAAGATGCCGCAGCCGACAAGCCTGCCGTGAATGCGGTCGAGGAGCAGCCCGGTCACCAAGCGGCCGCTGATCGAACCGATGCCGATGACCGCAGCGGCCTCGGCCGCACGGGTCCGGTCGATCCCCGCTGCGGTCAGGATCGGAACGAAGTGGACAACAAGGGCCAGCAGGGACACCGCCACCATGAAGGTGGTCAGTGCCAGGCGCAGGAACCGCGTGTCGCGGATTGCTTCCCGCAGTGGGACTGCTTCGGGGGCAGACGGCTGCGCGCTCTGCACCCTCAGTGGTTCGTCACGTTCGGCTTTCTCGCGCGCCCCGAAGAAGAAAAAGACCACGAGTGGAAGCAGAATGATGCAACACAGCGCGGCGAGGCCGGCATAGGCGCCGCGCCAGCCGTAGTCGGCAATCAACCAGTTGGACAGCATTGGTCCGATGATCGTAGCCAGGCCCGCTCCCGAAAGGGACAGCGCCAATGCCAGCCCCCTGCCTTGGTCGAACCGCGAGGCGACAGCGCCGGTCCAGACGACGGGGCTGACCAGCGCCGCTGCGATCCCCAGCAGGACCCAAAGCGCCCACCATGTCCAGACCGAGCTTTGCGCCAGGCCCAGACCCGCGAAGGCCAGGCAGAACACGATGATCCCGGGCAGCGCGACGCGGCGGGCGCCCATCTGGTCCAGCAGGCGTCCGGCCAGCGGGATCGTGAAGACCGCCACGGCGCTAAGAGCGAACAGGCCGGAAGCGCTGGTCGCACGGCTCCAGCCGAGCGCCTCCTCCAGGGGTTCGAAGAACACGCCAAGTGACTGTATGGGCATGTTAAAGGTTGCGATGCCGATTGCCGCCACGATCGGCAGAGGCCAGCCGTCCTTCCACTCTGTCAATGCTTGTCCTGCAGGTTTCATCGCGATCCTCCCCTTCGCTGCCTAGTTGGCTTCGAAGGATAGGGCGCGATAAAGCTTAGGAACAGAGCGTTAAATTTTATGCTTTTCATTGGAAGATTGCTATGGAACAGGTCGCCTCCTCCGGTCGCGACACCACGGGTTCATTGGTGACAACGGTCCTTTCGCTGCCGACCGCTGCTTATTCCGGTCCACGGTCCTTCCTGGCCAAAACCGGGGCGCCATGCTGGCTTCATCATGGCGCGCCTGTAACGTGTCTGGACCATGGGGCGCGATCCATTCCGCGGAAGGGATCGCTCCGTCAAGCCATGGGATCGGACACCTACGGCAGGCGGATATCTCCTGGCGTTGCCGGCAGGTAATCGCCGGCGCGGGTGGCGTGCAGTAGGTCGGACAGCGCCATGCCGCCCTTCAGCGCCGCGATCATCTTCGGCGGGTCCACCTCCACTCCGATCGGCTCGCGCGCGAATTCCGGAGAGGTGTTCATCCAATGGGCCGAGTGAATCCAGTTGCCGAAATTGTCGCTTTGCAGCTCCACCGAATTGCCGTCCGGGTCCACGTAGTAGAACGACATGGTCAGCCCGTGGTCCAGGCAGATATGCGGCATGATGCCCGCTTCGGCCAGCCGCTCGTAATTGTCGAGCAGCGCCTGCAACGTCCCGAACTCGAAGGCGGTGTGGTGGATGCCGCTATGCGCGATCTTCTCGGGGTCGTCCTTGATGCCGGGCGTGGTCAGGAAGGCGATCCGGTGGTTCGCGGTGTCGTTGGTCGTCCAGGCCGCGCCCCCGAAGGTGAAGTTCGAGGTGCAGCCGACGACGGCCTCGTACCACTCCACCATCTCCCTCAGCCGGGTGGTCTTGAACGTCACATGATGCAGCACAGGCTTCTGCGCGATGGGTCTGGGTTTGGTCATTGAAGGTCCTCCTCTTGGATTCCGGGTCGGGCCGGCACCGCGCCGCGCCCGCTGCGTCACAAATCGGTCAGTGTGCCCTCGAAGGCCTCGGCGGTCAGGCCCAGCGTCTCGGAGAGCGTCGGATGCGGGTGGATGGTCAGCGAAAGGTCGGCGGCGTCGGCGCCCATCTCGATCGCCAGCACCGCTTCGGCCAGCAATTCGCCCGCGCTGGTGCCGGTGATCGCGGCGCCGAGGATGCGGCCGGTGCCAGGGTCGAAGAGCAGCTTGGTCAGCCCTTCGCCACGCCCCATCGACAGCGCCCGGCCCGAGGCGGCCCAGGGGAAGCGCTCGACCCTGACCTTCTGCCCGCGGGCGCGGGCCTCGGTCTCGGTCAGGCCCGCCCAGGCGATTTCGGGGTCGGTATAGGCAACGGCAGGGATCGCCACCGGGCCGAAGGCCGCCTTGTGACCGCAGGCGGCTTCGGCGGCGACCTTGGCCTCATGCGTGGCCTTGTGCGCCAGCATCGGCTGGCCGACCACATCGCCGATGGCGAAGACGTGGCCGACATTGGTGCGCATCTGCGCATCGACCGGGATGAAGCCCGCATCGGTGACCGTCACCCCCGCCGCCTCGGCCCCCAGCCCTGCACCATTCGGCCTGCGGCCCACGGCGACAAGGATGGCGTCGTAGTCGGCCTGCCACTGGCCTTGCGGCCCGTCGAAACTGGCGGTCAGCGTCGCCCCCGCCGCCACTGCGGTCACGCTGGTGGACAGGTGGATGTCGTAGCGCGCGGCCAGCCGGGTCATCAGCGGCTTGACCATATCGGGGTCGGCGCCGGGGACGATCTGGTCCAGCCGCTCGGCGATGGTGATGTGCGCGCCGAACGCGTGGTAGACCTGCGCCATCTCCAGCCCGATGATGCCGCCGCCCAGTACCAGCAGCCGTTGGGGCATATCGGCCAGTTCCAGTGCGCCGGTGCTGTCGAGGATGCGCGGGTCGTCGGGCAGGAAGGGCAGCCGCACCGGACTGGAGCCGGTGGCGATAATCGCCTGGTCGAAGCGCAGATGGCGGGGACCCTGCAGGCCTGTCACCTCCAGCTCATGCGGGCCGGTGAAGCGGGCCTGGCCCTGCATCACCGTCACCTTGCGGCGGCGGGCGAGGCCGGAAAGCCCGGTGGTCAGCTTGCCCACCACCTGCGCTTTCCAGCCCCGGATTGCGGAAAGGTCGATCTGCGGTGCGCCGAAGCTGACGCCATGCGGCGCGGCCCCGGCGGCATCGTCGATCAGCTTGGCCACATGCAGCAGCGCCTTTGACGGGATGCAACCGACATTCAGGCAGACCCCGCCCAACGTATCCCGTGCGTCGATCAGCGTGACGCGGCGGCCCAGATCGGCGGCACGGAAGGCCGCCGTATAGCCCCCCGGCCCGGCGCCAATCACCACGAGGTCGGCATGGTCGGCCGCGCCCGGTGCAGCTTGCGGCAGCGCGGGGGCGGGGACAGCCGCGGAAGCCGGCTCCAGCCGGAGCACCGGATCGCCCTGTCCGACACGGTCGCCGACTGACACAAGGATTTCGGCCACCACGCCCGCCTCGGGTGCCGGAAGGTCCAGCGTGGCCTTGTCGCTTTCCAGCATCAGCAGCATGTCGCCCGCCGCCACGGCATCGCCGGGGCGGACAGAGATTTCCACGATGGCGGCGTCTGCCATGCCGATATCGGGGATGGTGATCGTTTTCATCGTTCCCCTCACAGGCTGATGCGCCGGAAATCGGACAGGATATCCTTGAGAAAGCCAAGGAATCGCGCTGCGGCCACGCCATCCACCGCCCGGTGGTCCCAGGACAGCGACAGCGGCTGCACCAGCCGGGGGCGGAAACCCTGCCCGTCCCAGACCGGCCGGATCGAGGCGCGGGTCATGCCGAGGATCGCCACCTCGGGGGCGTTGATGATCGGGGTGAAATTCGTGCCCCCTATGCCGCCCAGCGATGAGATCGTGAAGGTCGCGCCCTGCATGTCCGTGGCTTTCAGCCTTCCGGCGCGGGCCTCCGCCGCCAGTTCCGCCATCTCGGCCGCGATCTCGCGCAGGGACTTGCGGTCGGCCTCCTTGACCACGGGCACCACCAGCCCCTCGGGCGTGTCGGCGGCGACCCCGATGTTCCAGTAGTGCTTCAGCACCATCTCCTCGCCATCCAGCGAGGCATTGAAAGCCGGATGGGTCTTCAATGCCGCCACCGCCGCCTTGACCACGAAGGGCAGGATCGAGAGCTTGGCGCCGCCTTCCGCATTGGCCTGTTTGCGAAGCTCCTCCAGGTCGGTGACGTCCGCCTCGTCGAAATTGGTGACATGTGGGATGGTGATGGCGTTGCGCGCCAGGGCGGGGCCGGAGATGCGGACGATCCGCGACAGCGGCTTGCGCTCCACCGGGCCGAACTTGGCGAAATCGACGCGCGGCCAGTCGGGAAGGTTCAAGCCAAGGCCGCCGCTGGCCGCCGGGGGGGCTTGCAGGGCGGCCTTGACGAAGCCGCTCACATCCTCGCGGGTGATGCGGCCCTTGGGTCCGGTGCCGGTGACACGTGCCAGATCGACGCCGAGTTCCCGCGCCAGCTTGCGGATCGCGGGCGAGGCATGGGGCGGCAGGGCCGAGGGGTCTGAAGCGGCGGTGGGTGCCGCAACCACAGATGCGGCAGGCGCCGAAACCACGGCTGGGGACGCGGCGGCGACTGGCGCGACCGGGCCAGCGGTCGGCGCGACGGGCGCGACAGCGGAGGCCGCGACCTCGGCCAATAGGCTGCCACTGCTCACTTTGTCGCCGACGCCGACATGCAGCGCGACGATGCGGCCGCCGGTCTCGGCGGGAACGTCTAGCGTGGCCTTGTCGGATTCCACCACCACCAGCGTGTCGCCTGCAGTGATGGTATCGCCGACCTGAGCCAGGATTTCGACGACCGGCACGTCGCGGAAATCGCCCAGATCGGGAACGGCGATGCTTGTGATGTTCATGATCCCCTCCTCACACGGTCCAGGGCGCGGGCGTGCCCGAGAGGCCAAACTCTGCCAGCGCCTCGGTCAGCAGCCGGTGTTCGGCCAGCCCCTCGCGCACCAGCGCCTCGATGGCGGCGAGGGCTATGCTGCGGGCGTCCACCTCGAAGAAGGCGCGCAGCGCGGTGCGGGTGTCGCTGCGGCCGAAGCCATCGGTCCCCAGTGCCACGAACCGCGCCCCGAGATAGGGTGCAACCAGCTGCGGCAGGGCGCGGACGTAATCCGTGGCGGCGATGATCGGCAGCTTCCCGGGCAGCAGGCGCTGGACATAGGACAGCTCCGGCGTCTCGGCCCCATTCAGGCGATTGCGCCGCTCCACCTCGCGCGCATCGCGGGCCAGTTCGGTGAAGCTGGTGGCACTGAAAATGTCGCTGGCGATACCGCGCGCGGCCAGCAGGTCCGCGGCGGCGATCACCTGCTGCAGGATCGTGCCTGACCCCAGCAACCGCACCCGCACCTCGCCCTCGCCCCGCGTGGCGAAGGGATAGAGCCCCCGGATGATGCCTTCTTCCGTGCCCGGCTGGACCGAGGGTTGGGCATAATTCTCGTTCATCACGGTGACGTAGTAGAATTCGTCCGCCCGCTCCTCCATCATCCGCCGCATCCCGTGGTCGAAGATCACCGCCAGTTCCCCGGCGAAGGCCGGATCGTAGGCGCGGCAATTCGGGATGGTCGAGGCGATCAGCGGGCTGGTGCCGTCCTGATGCTGCAGGCCCTCGCCCGACAGCGTGGTGCGGCCGGCGGTGGCCCCCAGCAGGAAGCCGCGCGCTCGCTGGTCGGCAGCGGCCCAGATCAGGTCGCCGACGCGCTGGAAGCCGAACATCGAATAATAGATATAGAAGGGCATCAGCGGCGTGTTATGCACCGCGTAGGCGGTCGCGGCGGCGGCCCAGCTGGAAATCGCCCCGGCCTCGGTGATGCCTTCCTCCAGCAGCTGGCCGTCCTTGGCCTCCTTGTAGAACATCATGGAACTGGCATCCTCCGGCTCGTACAGCTGGCCCTTGGGGGCGTAGATGCCGACCTGGCGGAACAGGTTGTCCATGCCGAAGGTGCGCGCCTCGTCCGCGACGATGGGCACGATACGGGGGCCGAAAGACTTGTCCTTCAGCAACCCGCCCAGCATCCGCACCGCCGCCATCGTGGTGGACATCTCTTTGCCCTCGGCCTCGGTGGCGAATCTGCCGTAGTTCGCCAGCGGCGGGACCGCGACGGTCTCGCTGTGGCTTTGGCGCATCGGCAGGGAGCCGCCCAAGGCGGCCCGGTGCTCGCGCAGGTAGCGCATCTCCGCGCTGTCCTCGTCGGGGCGGTAGAAGCGCAGCGTTTCGAGGTCGCCCTCGCTCAGCGGCAGACGGAAGCGGTCGCGAAAGGCGACCAGCGCCTGCATGTCCAGCTTCTTGGACTGATGCGCCGTCATGCGGCTTTCACCGGCATTGCCCATGCCGTAGCCCTTTTTCGTCTTGGCCAGGATCACGGTCGGGCGGCCCTTGTGCGCCTTGGCGGCGGCGAAGGCGGCGTGCAGCTTGCGGAAATCATGGCCGCCACGCTTCAGCGCATTGATCTCGGCGTCGGTCATATGGGCGGCCAGCGCCCGAGTGGCGGGATCGGCGTCGAAGAACTTCTGCCGGTTGTAGTCGCCGTCCTTCGAGCCGAGGTCCTGATACTGCCCGTCCACCGTCTCGGCAAAGCGGCGCAAGAGCACCAGATCCTTGTCGCGGGCGAAGAGGCCGTCCCACTCGGACCCCCACAGCACCTTGATCACGTTCCAGCCGGCACCGATGAACAGCGATTCCAGTTCCTGGATGATCTGGCCGTTGCCGCGCACCGGGCCGTCCAGCCGTTGCAGGTTGCAGTTGATGATGAAGGTCAGGTTGTCGAGGTTCTCGCGCGCTGCCAGCGTCAGCCCGGCGATGGATTCCGGCTCGTCCATCTCTCCATCGCCGAAAACGCCCCAGACATGGCGCCCGGCAGTGTCGGCCAGCCCGCGTCCTTCCAGATAGCGCATGAAGCGGGCCTGATAGACCGCGCTGATCGGGCCGAGGCCCATCGAGCCGGTGGGGAATTGCCAGAAATCCGGCATCAGCCAGGGGTGGGGGTAAGAGCAAAGGCCGTTCCCCGCCACCTCTTGCCGGAAATTGGACAGCTGCGCCTCGGACAGGCGCCCTTCCAGATAGGCGCGGGCATAGACGCCGGGGGCAGAGTGCGGCTGGAAATAGACCAGATCGCCGCCGAAATCCTCGGTCCTCGCACGGAAGAAATGGTTGAAGCCGGCCTCGAAGATCTCGGCCGCCGAGGCGTAGCTGGCGATATGGCCACCAAGTTCACCAAAAGCCTTGTTCGCCCGCACCACCATTGCCAGCGCATTCCAGCGGATGATCGAGGTGATGCGCTCCTCCATCTCCAGATCGCCCGGATAGGCGCCCTGCTGCGCCACCGGAATAGTGTTGCGATAGGCCGAATAGGGCTGGCCCTGGGTGAACGCCCCATTGGCGCGCGCGACATCTTCCAACTGCCGCAAGAGGAACCCGGTGCGCGCGCTGCCCGAGGTGGCGGCGACGGCGGTCAGGGCCTCGACCCATTCGCGGGTCTCGACGGGGTCGGAATCGGGTGATGTGGGACGATCGGTCATCGGGGCCTCGCCGGGTGTTTTCTGCATGCAGAGGCTAGCGCGAAACGGCCATCAGCTTGTGCCGAAGATGCGTGTAAATCGCTGACTTGCGGCATACCGTGCCTGTCATGAAGGTCTGGGCGGCACATCATGCGGGTCCACAGGAAGCGCTGTTTTGTACTTCACCTGCTTCAGCGCGACGCTGGAGCGGATGTTGGACACCCCGGGAATGGTGGTCAGTTCCCTGACGATGAACCGCTCCAGCGCCGGGATATCGGGAACGATCAGCCGCACCAGATAGTCGCTGTCTCCGGTCATCAGGTAGCATTCCATCACCTCGGGAAAGGCGTTCATCTTCTGCTCGAAGGTCTGCAGAGCCCGTTCCACCTGCTTTTCAAGCGTGACCTGGATGAAGACGTTGATCGTCATCCCCAGGGCCTCGGGGTCGACCAGCGCGACATAGCCGCGGATCACGCCGTCGCGCTCCATCTGCTTGACCCGGGCAAGGCAGGGCGAGGGCGACAGGCCGACCCGCCCCGAAAGCTCGACATTGGTCTGCTTGCTGTCCTTCTGCAACTGGCCGAGGATGCGTCGGTCGGCGGCGTCGAGCATGTGGCGGGTCATGATAGGGTCCTCAAGGCCGTGGGCCCGGCAACGGCGCCAGAGCGGAGGCGCCGGTCAACGGTTGCAGCGCCAGTTCCAGTCCCTCGGCATCCCGTCCGTATGCAACCTTCTAGCAACGGAATAATATATTTTCAACGATAATTAGTATGTCAGCACGGAAACTCGGTTTCATTCCGGATGCTGCTTCGGCTCAACCGCAAGCGCCCTGCAGTGTCAGTGACATAATATTTAAGATATAAATATACATATTTCTTGCCGTTCCCGCCTCTTCGCGGCATGGTCCATCCGAGAGTTCACTGAGAGAGACATGCCATGACCACTTTCACCGTCGCCATGTTGGCCGCCAGCCCGCGCAAGCAGTCGATCAACGTCAAGCTCGGTCGCGCCATCGAGCGCTATGCACCCGACACCCTGCGCTTCATCTGGGTACGCATGGACGAGATGCCGTTCTACAACGGCGATCTGGAGGGCGACCGGCCGGCGTCCGTGAACGCCTTCACCGATGCGATCCGGGCGGCTGATGCGGCGTGCTGCGTGATGCCCGAATACAACCGCTCGCTGCCTGCGGTGCTGAAGAACGCAATCGACTGGGGCTCGAAGCCGATGGAGGCCAATGTCTGGCGCGACAAGGTGGTGGCGATCACCGGCACCTCGCCCGGCGCGATCGGCACCGCCGTGGGCCAGCAGCACCTGCGCCAGATCCTGGCGACCCTCGGCGCGCATGTGGTGCCGGGCGAGGCCTATATCAGCTTCAAGACCCCCGACATGATCGACGACGAAGGCAATATCGCGGATGAAAGCGTGCGTGCCTTCGTGACTGCCTTTGCCGCCCGCTTTGCCGCGCTGGTGGCGAAGCTGGCCTGAGGGACCGTCCCCTTCCGCAGCGGCGGCAGGGGCCTTGGCAAAGCCGGAACGGGCGCTCGGCGGGTCAGCTTGCCGCGACCGACTGCACACAGATCAGACGCCAGTGGCCGGAGCTGCGCGACCACACCGCCAGTGCCCGGGCGCGCACCTCGCGCGGCTGGCCCTGCAGGTCGATGTCGATCTCCAGCCGGTTCTGCACCAGCGCCGTCTCGCCAGAGACCTGGATGCCCTGCTCGCTGCGCGCGATGCGGCGATAGCGGAACAGACCGCTGGCAAATCCCGCCAGATAGTTCTCCTTGCTGTCGATGCCGCCGCTGGAATGGATGTAGCGCAAGCCGGGGTCGAGCAGCCGGTCCAGCGTGCCAGTATCGGCGGCAAGCATGGCGCCATAGCGCGCATCCTCCAGCCGGGCGATGGCTTCTTCCGCGTTTTCAGGGGGCAGGTCGGCCAGAGAACTGAGGTCGCAAAGGCCCCAGCCCGCCGCCTCGGCCTCTGCCACGCGCGCGCGGTTCGCCGCGGCCAGCGGCACCGCGATGCCCCGCGACCGCGCCAGCGCCAGCGCCATGTCCAGGTCCTTGCCGATCAGGGCCACCGTGGCGGCGGTCGTATGGTCGCGCGCCTTCAGCTTTTCCACCTTGGACGCGATATAGGGCGAGGCGGCGGCACTTCCGGCGATCAGGTCGACCAGTTGCGCGCGGCCCAATCCCGAGGCTTCGCCCAGTTGCAACGCCTCCGCCAGCGCGCCGTTGATGGCGGCGATCACGGTGTTGATCACCAGCTTGGCAGCGCGTGCCTCCTCACCCTCGCCCAGCCAGGTGATGCGCTGGCCCAGTGTTTCCAGGATGGGGCGCTGCGCCGCGAACACGTCCTCCGGCCCCGAGACCAGCAGGCTCAGCCCCCCTTCCGCCGCCAGGCCGGTGCTGCCGGACACCGGCGAGCGCAGGAGGGTCACCCCCGCCGCCGCCAGCGCCTTGGCACCCTCGGCAGAGGCGTTGGGGGATACCGTGCTCATGTCGATCAGCACCGTCCCAGGCCTCGCGGCCCCCGCCACCGCCCGCGCCACAGCGCCGAAGGCGGTGTCGTCGGGGATCATCGAGATCAGCACCTCCGCCCCCGCCGCCAGTTCGGCCAGTGACGCCGCCTCGGTCAGCCCGCAGCCGGCAGCCCGGCCCTGAACGGGATCGAAGCCGGTCACCGACCAGCCCGCGGCCGCCAGGCGCGGCGCCATCACCGAGCCCATCAGTCCGAGCCCGAGCCAGCCGATGCGCGCCCTCATGCCTGCGGCCCCGGGCCGAGGCGGCCGTCCCAGCGCTTCTTGAACAGGTGGATCGAAATCGTCCCCCAGATCCCGGCCTTGTGGAACGGGTCGTTGCGGTTGAACGCCTCGGCATCGGCGCGGCCCGGCACCTCGACCACAAACATGCTGCCGACGGCGGTCACGCCATCCTCGGCCAGAAGCGGACCGGCCACCACCAGCCGCACGGTCGCGGCCTTCAGGTAGTCCTGATGCGCCTGAAAGTTCGCGTCGCGCAACGCCTTGCGGTCGCCACCGTCAAGGCAGTGGATACTGTAAAGCATGTCAGGCCCCCAGATAGAATTGCCGCACCAGATGGTTGTCCTTCAGGCTTGCGGTATCGCCCTCGAAGGCGATCTCGCCATGCACCAGCACATAGCCGTGGTCGGCGATGCGAATGGCCTGGGTGAAGTTCTGCTCGGCCATCAGCACCGTCAGGCCCAGGCGCTCCTTGAGCGCGCCAATGGTCTCGATGGTCTGCTTGACCATGATCGGCGCCAGCCCGACGGAAGGTTCGTCCACCAGTAGGATGCGCGGGCCCGACATCAATGCCCGGCCGATGGCGACCATCTGCTGCTCGCCCCCGCTCATCGAGCCGACCTTCTGCCGGCGACGCTCGGCCAGCCGGGGGAAGGTCTCGAAGCAGAGCGCGAGGTTGCGATCCAGATCGCGCCGCGCGGTGGCGCGCCAGGCGCCCAGCACCAGGTTTTCCTCGACCGAAAGGTCGCGGAACAGCCGCCGCCCCTCGGGCACCATGACGATGCCCATATCCACGATCTCTTCGGGCGCGCGGCCGGTCAGCTCCACTTCCTGCCCGTCCAGCCGGGCGCGGATGGTTCCTGCCGTGGGCTTGACCAGCCCCAGAACCGCCTGCATCAGCGTGGATTTGCCGTTGCCGTTGGTGCCCAGCAGGGCGACGATCCGTCCCTCGGGCACCGAAAGGTCAACCCCGTGCAGCACGCGGACCGCGCCATACCCGGCGTCCAGCCCCTGGATCGTCAATGCTTCATGTGCCAAGATATGCGGCCTCCACCTCTGGGGTAGCCAGAACGGTCTGCGGATCGCCCTCGGCCACCTTGCGCCCTGCCACGAAGACCGCCAGCCGCTGGGAAAAGGCCGTCACCGCGCGCATCACATGCTCGATCATGATGATTGCCGCCCCGCGCCCGTTCAGCGCGAACAAGAGTTCCAGGATCTGGTCCACCTCGGAATGCGACAGCCCCGCCATCACCTCATCGGCGATCAGCAGCGTGGGTTCCGGGGCCAGGGCGCGGGCCAGTTCCAGCTTGCGAAGGTCAACCTGCGTCAGGCTGTGCGGGTGCAGCGCGGCCTTGTCGGCCAGCCCGACCAGCTCCAGGCAGTTCAGCGCGCGGGCGTGGACTTCGGCGGGGCCCAGCGCCTCTGCCCCGAAGCGCAGAGGGACGGTGACGTTTTCCAGCACCGAGAGGCTGCGGAACGGGCGCGGCAGCTGGAAGGTGCGCGACAGCCCGCGCCGGGCCCGTTCGTGCGGCGCCAGCCCGGCCAAGGGCTCGCCCTTGAACAGCACCTCGCCGCCGTGACGCGGGAAATCCCCGGCGATACAGTTGACGAAGGTGCTTTTTCCCGAGCCGTTCGGCCCGATCAGCCCCAGCCTTTCGCCCGGCGCCACGGCAAGATCGACCCCCGCCAGCGCGGTGAAGCCGCCAAAGCGCTTGCCGACCCCGTTGATTTGCAGCAGCGCGCTCATGCCCTGTCTCCCTTGCGGCGACGGGCACGGATCAGCCCGAGGATGCCCTTGGGCGCCAGCGTCACGAACAGGATCATCACGCCGCCGACGATCAACAGGTTCGCCGCCGAGGAAATCGTCACCGTTGCCCCCTGTTGCAGCGTGCCCAGCAGCACCGCGCCGATCACCGGGCCCACCCAGCTTTGCGTGCCGCCGATCAGCGTCATCGCCATGGCATTGATGGTGTAATTCAGCGAGAACGCCGCCTCAGGGTTCAGGTACGAGGCGTAATAGGGCAGGGGCGCCCCCGCCATCCCCATCAGCGCGCCGCTGATCGTGGTGGCGGCGAGCTTCAGCCGCAGCGTGGGCACACCGGCGGCGGCCGCCGCCCGCTCGTCGTCGCGGATGGTGGTCAGCCCGAGGCCCAGCCGCGACCGTTCGATCCAGGCGGCGACGGCGATGCCGGAAAAGGCCAGCACCAGCATCAGGACGAAGAGGAATTCCGAGAAGTTGCCGAAGACCAGATAGTCCTGCGGCCGCAGCGTATAGACGCCCGACGAACCGCCCGCATAGGGCCAGTTTACCACCAGCGTCTGCAACACCACCGCCAGCGACAACGTAGCGATGGAAAAGTAGACCCCCCGCAGCCGCAAGGTCAGCCAGCCCATCCCGAGGCCAAGCAGGCCGCTGACCACGCCCGCGGCCAGCACGCAGAGCAGCAGGTCCAGGCCCAGCCACTTGCCCAGCAGGATCGTCGTATAGGCCCCGGCAGCGAAGAAGGCGGCGGTGCCGAAGTTCACGTAACCGGCATAGCCCGCGAGGATGTTCCACGACACTGCCAGCAGCACGTACTGCAGGATGATATAGCCCATATACCAAGCGTACTCGTTGCCCAGAAGGCGCAGGCCCAGGATCATGGCGACGGCGGCGACGACCAGACCGATATGCAGATACATGACGCGGCTCATCCGTGCGCTCCTCCGAACATGCCCTGCGGACGGAAGGCGAGCATCACCAGCAGCAGGCCGAAGGCCACCGCGGGCGACCAGGCCGGGCCGAAGATGGTGGCGGTCAGGTTCTCGATCACGCCAAAGATCAGCGCGGCAATCAGCGTGCCGGGCAGACTGCCCAGACCCGCGAGGATCACCACCGCCAGCACTCGGCCCAGATAGATATGGCCGGAATGGGCATCAACCGGCTGCACCACGATCAGGCAGCCGCCCGCGATGGCGGCCAGGGCTATGGACAGGCCGAAGGCGATGGTCTTGATGCGGATCGGGTTGATGGCCATGAAACGCAGCGCCTCGCGGTCCTGCGCCACGGCGGCCACCGCGCGGCCGGTGAAGCTGCGCCGCAGCCAGACGAACAGCACCGCGATCGCGGCCAGCGCCATCAGCGCCGGAAACAGCATCCGCAGCGGCAGGCCAATGGGGCCGAGGTTCAGACTGTGCCCGCCATAGGCGGTCTCGACCCAACGCTGGTCGCCCCCCCAGACGAGGATCAGCGCCACCTCGATCACGATCATCAGCCCGAAGAAGAAGGCGAGGCCCTGCATCGCCTCCTGCCCCCGCCGTTCGAAGAAGATGTAGTAGACGCGGTAAAGGCCTGCCCCCAGCAGCCCGAAGGGCGGGGCCAGCAACACCGCGGCCAAGAGCGGGTCCAGCCCCGAGGCGGCGCAGATCACCGCGATCAGGAACGAGGCCAGCACCATCATCGCCGGATGGGCGATGTTGACGACATCCAGCATCCCGAAGGACACCGCCAGTCCCATCGACGCGATGGCGTAGAGGCAGCCTAGAAGCAGGCCGGAGGTGACCGCGTTGGCGATCAGGAAGGAGTCCAGCATTGGCGCGTTTTCCAGATGAAATGGGGCCGGTGCCCACATGGGACCGGCCAGATCCGTTTACTTGGCGGGGAATCCGGTGCGCAGCTCGCCCGACTTGTAGATCTCGGGGTAGAGGATCACCTGACGGCCGGGCAGCTTGAACTGCTCCAGCTCGTTGCCTTCTATGCCCTGATACTGCACCCAGAGGTTGCGCTCCTCGGCCCATTCGCCCAGTTCGTCGAAGGTCAGCTCGCCGATGACGGTCTGGAACGAGCCCTTGTGCAGTTCGGCGCCGATGGCGGCCTGCTCCAGCGACCCTGCCCGCGTCACCGCCTGTTCCAGCACCTGCACCTGCGCATAGGCCAGCGGCGGGGCATAAAGGCCCAGCGTCTCGGCGCCCTGCTTGGCCGCGACTTCGCGGTAGCGTTCCAGGAATTCGGTGGTGCCGGGGAAGTCCATAGTCGGCTCGGGCGCGTAGACGTCCCAGGTGACCAGGTTGTTCAGCTGCGCGCCGAGTTGCGCCTTGATCGCCGTGACCTGCGGCCCGATCATGCCGCCGCCCAGCATCTGCGCCTCCAGCCCCAGTTCCTGCACCGCCTTCAGCAGCGCGACCGAATCCGGCGGATAGGAAGCGAAGAACACCAGATCCGGCTTGGCCGACTGGATCGACCGGACGATGGGCGAGAAGTCCACCGTGCCCGGCGGATAGGACCGATCATAGACCACCTCGATGTTGAAGAGCCTGGCCTGCTCGCGCGCGCTTTCCATCGCACGGTTGGAAAAGTCGCTGTCCAGCCCGGCAATGGCGACGGTCTTCGGCACCGGGTCCAACCCCTGCGCCACCGTGAAGAAGCCCTTGGAGAAATCCTCTGACATGGTCGGGCCGACCGGGCTGATGTTCGCGGCCAGAGGGTAGCGGAACATCTCGTTGGTGCCCGACCCCAGAAGCGCGATGAAGGCCATCCCGCGCTGCATCACCACCGGCATTGCCGGGGCGATGATCGCGGTGCCGTAGCCCGAAATCACCAGATCGACCTTATCGACATCGATCAGCTTGGTGTAGATGCCCGGGACGTTGGCCCCGGCACTCTGGTCGTCATACTGGATCAGTTCGACCGGCCGGCCCAGCAAGCCCCCGCGGGCGTTGATGTCTTCGACCCAGATCTGCTGCGCCAGCTGGCTTGGCCGGCCGCTGCCCGCCAGCCCGCCGCTGAGCGACATCGACCCGCCGATACGGATCGGCTCACCCGAGGGCGTCTGCGCCAGCGTGCCCCCCGATGTCAGCAACATCAGCGCCGAAGCCAGCGCCCCGAAGCTGTGCCGCGCAAGAATTCCAGTCATGCGATCCTCCCCGATTGCATTCCTACCGCAGCTGCGGCGGTTGCTCTAAAATTGGTGATAATTTAGATTGTGTCAATCAAAATATATATATTATGATGGGGACCGAAGAGCGGGCTCAACGCGCCCGAACAGCATGGAGGGTGCGGGATGGACAAGGGGATTGGGCAGGTGCAAGCCGCCGAGGCGCGGCGTTGCGTGCTGCTGATGGCGGGCGACGCCGAGCCGCTGGAAGCGATGCTGGCCGACAGTCTGGTGCATGTCCACCTGACCGGCAGGGTGGACGACAAGCGCGGCTACCTGGACGGCTTTCGCGGCAAATACCGCTTCCATGATGTGACGCGAGGACCGCTGAACATCCGGATCTGGGGCGATACCGCCATTTCTGTCGGGCCGCTGACCCAGCGCCTCGAAGTGCTGGAAACCGGCCGGATCATGGACGTCACCGCCATCACCACCCAAAGCTGGCAGCGCGAGCCCGATGGCCGCTGGCTGCTGACCACCTGTCACAACGCGCCGCTCGCCGGCTGAGAAGGATATCCCCGATGCCCCTGGCAGTCTTTTCGCAAGCAGACGGCCCGCGCAAGCTGGGCAAGGTGATCGGCGACCGGGTCATCGACCTGAGCATCGCGGCGCCCGGGATGCCCGGCGATATCATCGGCTTCCTGGGCGCGGGCGACTCCGCCCTAGCGGCGTATCGCGCGGTCGAGACCGATGCGCCCGGCGGGCTGCCGCTGTCGGCTGTGCGCCTGCACGCGCCGGTGCCCGCGCCCGAGAAGTTCCTGGCCATCGGGATGAACTATTCCGACCACGGCGCCGAGGCGAAGGAATTGGGTCTGGATGTGCCGGTCTGGCAGGTCTGGTTTAACAAGCAGGTATCGTGCATCAACGGCCCCTTCGACGATGTGGTTGCGCCCAAGGTTTCGGAGAAGCTGGATTACGAGGCCGAACTCGCCGTGGTGATCGGCAAGACTTGCCGCTACATCACCCCCGAGGAGGCGCCCGCCGTGGTTGGCGGCTATATGGTCGCCAATGACGTGTCGGCCCGCGACTGGCAGCTGCGCACCGGCACGATGACGCTGGGCAAGTCCTTCGACACCCACGGCCCCATCGGCCCCTGGCTGACGCTGGCCGAGGATGTGGCTGATCCGCACGCGCTCGACATCCGGATGCTGGTCAATGGCGAGGAACGGCAGCACGCCAACACTTCGCAGCTGATCCACGACATCTGGCAGCAGATCTCCTACCTGTCGCAGGTGATGACGCTGAAGCCGGGCGACATTCTGGCCACCGGCACGCCCGCTGGCGTGGGCGTGGCGCGCAAGCCGCCGGTGTTCCTGCAACCCGGCGATGTGATGCGGGTCGAGATCGCCGGTCTTGGGCATATCGAGAACCGGGTCGTGGCCGATCTCTGAGCGCTACAGGGCCGGCCCCGCGGCCTTGCGCGCCGGTGTCCGCCAATCCGGGATGGCATCGCCGGCGGCCCGTGCGGCGGCGACCAGATCCCAGGCGGTGCGCATGAAGTGTTCGTGGACAGCCGCGCAGGCGGCCTCCACATCGCGCGCCTGCGCCAATTCCGCCAACTGCACATGTTCCGCGCGCACGTCGCGCTGGCTCCGCACGAGGCTGAGGCGCAGCGCCCAGTGCCGATACCGCTCGCTGCGGGCATAGAGCGCCTCGCGCAGGTCCAGCAGGAAACGGTTGGGACAGGCGGCGACCAGTGCGCGATGGAATTCGGCATGGGCCTCCAGCCAGGGCAACTCTGGCCCGTTGGGGCCGGCGCTCAGCCCGTCGTCATGCAGGCGGGTCAGGCGGTGCAGCGCCGCCACCAGGCGGCTCTCCCATTCCAGATCGCCGTTCAGGATCGACTTGCGCAGGCAGGAGGTTTCTATTTCCGCCCGCGTCTCGGTTAGTTGCTCGCATTCCTCCCACGACACCGGGGCGACGCTGAAGCCCTTCTGCGCCTCCATCACCACGATGCCGTCGGAGGTCAGCCGCGACATCGCCTCGCGCGCGGCGCCCAGGCTGATCTGGTAGGTGTCGCAGACATAGCTGGTCTTGATCTTGGCAAGCGGCATCAACCGGCATTCGAGTATGTCCCGCTTCAGCCCCTGATAGGCAAGTTCGGACTGAGTGAGCGATTGCTGGGACACGGAAACCTCTTGCTTGTTGGCACAATATCTATTTTCCGGGCAAATTTGCAAGTGGGCGCAGCGCCGAAGGGCCGAAACCTTGCAGCCGTTGGAAACTCGTCAGACACCTCGGTTCTCGACCATTTTCGTGGCAGCGCAGCGGTGGGTGTGGCGCTGGCGTGTGGCCGCGCTGCTGGGCCCTGATTCACCGAACTTGTCGCTCGCTGCCATCATACGGCTGACGGGGCAGTGGGAGCAGGACTACGGCCGCTGGCAGCGGCGCGATCTCTGGGGGCGCCGCTACGTCTACGTCTGGGCGGATGACGTCTACCTCCAGGCTCGGACGGAACCCGCGGCCGAGTGCATGCTGGTGCTGATCGGCATTGCGTCGGAAGTCAAGAAGGAGCTCGTCGGCTATTAGGTCGGCGCGCAAGAGAGCGCAGAGCTGGCGCGAGCTGCTCGTCGATCTGAGGGCCCGCGGCTTGACCGTGCCGCCCGAGATCGCCGTAGACGACGGGGAGCTCGGCTGCTTCTGGAAGGCCGTCGACGAGGCTTGGCCGGACACGCGGCACCAACGCTGCTGGGTGCACGAGAAAACCAATGTGCCGAACAAGATGCCCAAGTCCATCCACCCAGCGGCGAAGGCCGACTTGTGCAAAATTTGGCAGGCTGAGACCCGTTTCGACGCCGAGGCCGCCATGGGCGTCTTCACCGAAAAGTATGGGACCAAGTATCAGAAGGCCGTCAGTTGCCTGACGAAGGACCACGACACGCTGCTGGCGTTCTTCGACTTCCCCGCCGGGCACTGGGATCACCTGCGCACGGCCAACCCGATCAAGAGCGTCTTCGCCACCGTCCGCCACCGGACCGTCCGGACGAAGGGCGCACTGTCGCAGAAGACCGTGAAGCTGATGGTCTTCACCCCTATCCGCGCCGCCTCGAAAACGTCGCGCCGCCTAATCAGGCCGCGTCACCCAAATTCCGGCTTAGCTTCATGGGGGCATCAAGGCTCGCATGGCGATCTGAAAAATCGACGAAATCCATCTGCGCCATCGCCGCGTCCCCTGTGCCGGTTCATCACGTCATTGATGCCGCAGCGGCAGGGTCAGGGGAATTTTTCGAAGTGACCTCTCGGTCTTGGAGCCCACCTATCGGCCGCTTGCCTAGAAGCGCGGACTTATCGTTGACCTTTACGGCCAGCGAGCTGCTCGTTCCGTATCGGAGCAACTGGGCCGGCTGGATAGGTAGAAGTAGAGGGGCGCCCTTCGCGCGCCCCTCACAGTTTACGCTGCGGCGGCCGGCTTGGGCACTTTAGGCGGCTGCACCCACGCCATGACCTTGGACTTGCGCCCTGCCAGGATGTTCAATACCAGCCCGACGACGACCAGCAGTACTCCCAGACCCTGCAGCGGGCTCGGCACGATGTCCCGGACTATCGCATCGAGTGCGAAGGCGATGATCGGGGTCAGCAGCATGAATGGCGTGACGCTGGCGACGCCTTCGCTCCGGATGGCCTTGAACCACAGGAAGAAGGGCAGCGAGGTCAGTCCCAGCGCCAGTATCACCAAACCCAGGCCATTCACGGCGGTAAGGCCGCTGGGAATGTCACCCAAGATGAATGCCACGGCGCCAAGTTCGACGGCGGCCACGACTAGTTGCCAGGCGGTGAACCCGATCATGGACATGGGCTGTCCCCATTTCTGTAGCAGGACACCACCCAGGGCGAGCGAAAAGGCACAGCCGAGCGCTGCCAGAACACCAATCACGTCGAGGTTGGCGCCGCCCTTGAGAACAACCAGGACGACCCCGGCGAGACCCACAAGCAAGCTGACGATCTTCAGCGGGGTCGGCCGATTGTCCAGCAGCGGCCAGACCAGAAAGATGGCGAACAAGGGAGAAAGCGCCTGAAAAATGCCGGCCACCCCACCGGGCAACCGGAGCGCCGCAATGAACAGCAGGGCAAAGAACAGCCCCACATTAAGGGTGCCAAGCACAATCAACTTTGGCCAGAATCGCAGCGGCGGCAACTCGCGGGCCAGAAACAGCAGGGGCAGCGCCCCGAGGCCGGCTCGGACGGCGCCAATGAACCACGGATGTTGTGGCAACATGGTCGAGGCGATGATGTAGGTGAAACCCCAGAGGGCGGAGGCCAAGGCGGCCGCTAGTTTAAACTTGTTCATGCAGAGTATCCTAATTACCGGCCGATGGTGCCGGTGTGGGTGATGAGCGCGTCTGGTGCGACCAGGAACAGCAGCAGGCCGGTGGCCTCTTGTGTTAGGATGAGTGCGGGTGCGTCGGTTCTGAGCAGCATGCCTTCGCCGGCCCTGAGGGCCTGCCCAGCGAGGCTCGCCTCGCCTTCGAGGACGTGCACGAAGGCATGCCGCCCGTTGATGGTCGGGGCGGTCAGTTTTGCGGCGTCGGTACGGACATCATAGATATCCACCTCATTGCGCACGAAGGCGGGGGCGCCGGACTGCTCATTACCAACCAGGTGCCGCCATTGCCCACGAGGCTTGACGGGCAGATCGACGACCTGCACGCCCGGCTCCAGATTAGCATGCCGCGGTCGGACGAAGATCTGGATCCACCTGGCTTGGGTCCCACCTCGGGCAACGCCTTCCTCATGCTCGAAGCGGCGCCCGGCGTTCATCACCATCAGCTTGTCAGGCGTGACCTCATGGGCGGATCCGGCGCTGTCGGCGTGCCGCAGCACCCCTTGCAGCATATAGGTGATGATCTCGTCGTTCTCATGCGGATGCATCGGGACGTGGCCGCCCGGATCCATCTGCGAGAGATCGAAGCGGGCGAGCGGCCCGTAGCCGTGATCGTCATGGCCCTTGATGGTCCAGCCCGGCAGGATGGGGAAAAGCGTGAAGGCTCCCATGACGGGCAAGGCCCGGGGGCGCGGTTGGAAATGGTACATCTGGAAACTCCAATTGCGGTGTCCCGATATGTACGCGTTACATCCATCCCCGGAAGTGCTATAAGTGTGCACAAACCTATCAGTTTGGATGATGTATTATGCTGGATCGCTTGACCTTGGACCAGCTGCGCGTGCTGGTGACAATTGCCGAACTGGGCAGCTTTTCGGCCGCGGCACGCAAGCTCCAGCGGGTGCAGTCCGCCATCAGTCAGACGGTACGCGCCCTTGAAAGCAGCCTGGACGTCACCTTGTTTGATCGCACGAAAAAGTATCCGATCCTTACGCCCGAAGGCGCTGCGCTGCTGGCTGATGCACGACAGCTGTTGCGCGACAGCGATACGCTCAAGGCGAAAGCCCAATCGATGGCACAAGGCGTTGAGCCTGAACTGGCCTTGGCGGTCGACCCGCTGTTTCCCAACGATGTGCTGATCGATGCGTTGCGGGAGGTGCAAGGCGAATTCCCGACCATGCCCATTCGCCTTGTCACGTCCGGGCTCGGCGCCCCAGAGCGCCATCTGCGCGACGGATCCGTGACCCTGGCTATTTATTCGCTGGAGACCACCGGGGCCGCAGACGTCGAAGCCCAGTTCCTCGTTGAGATTGAGATGATCCCCGTTGCCGCGCCTGGCCATCCATTGGCGTGCCTACCGGGGCCAATCCGCCGGGACGCGCTCGAGAGCCATATTCAGTTGATACTCAGCGATGCAAGCTCGGGCGCGTGGACGCGCGGGGTCGTCAGCCAGAATGTCTGGCGCTTCGCGGACCTGCACGTGCGGCTAGAGTTCCTGCTGGCCGGGTTCGGTTGGTGCAACATGCCTTGGCACTTCGTTGCGGAGCATCTTGCCCAGGGACGGCTGGTCATGCTGGACATCGCTGAGCAGAAGGGCTTTGGTCTGCCGGTCCAGGCGGTGCACATGCGCAACCAAGCACTGGGTCGCGGCGCGCGGTCCCTAATCAGCGCGCTGGTGCCTCGGCTTCAGGACTGGCGGTCGGGGACGAATGGATAGGATGGCGGTCATCTCGGCAGTGCCGATCTCGGCTGTTCGGCCTTTGCCATCTCCAGCAGGTGTGAACGGTCATGACCTCGGTTGGTCAGCGCATTGGCAACGACGATACCTGCCGATGTGAGCTACTCCCCGATCCTTGGACAGATTCCCGGCTGAGTTAAGCTACTGCCTGCACCTGCTGATCGGTTTCAATGTGATTGAAGCAGACCACGGCGGGCGGCTGTCCGCCATGGGCAGTGTGTGGGCGATGGTGGTTGTAGAAGGTGATCCAGCGGCCGATTCCGGCTTTGGCCTGCGATCCGGTTTCCCAGGCGTGCAGGTAGACGCATTCATACTTCAGGGATCGCCAGAGCCGCTCGATGACGATGTTGTCGAGGCAGCGCCCCTTGCCGTCCATTGAGATCCGGGTGCCGAGCCGTTTCAGCCGGTCAGTCCAGGCGAAGGACGTGAACTGGCTACCCTGATCCGTGTTCATGATCTCGGGCGGGCCGAAGCGGTGGACGGCCTCGTTCAGCGCCTCGACGCAGAAGTCGGCCTCCAGCGTGTTCGATATCCGCCACGCCAGAACCTTGCGGGTGGCCCAGTCCATGACGGCGACCAGATAGAGAAAGCCGCGGCGCATCGGCAGGTAGCTGATGTCAGCGCACCAGACCTGGTTGGGTCGATCAACCCGCAGCCCGCCCAGCAGGTAAGGATAGGTCTTGTGCCCCTTGGCGGGCCTGCTCGTATCGGGCTTCTGGTAAATCGGCAGTGAGGAGGGTCAGAAAACGGTCCAGTGGACCGTTTTCCCGACGAACGCGCATGAGCCGCATCAGCCGCCGGATGCGCTTGACGTTCACGGCATGGCCTTCGTTCTGCAGGTGCCACGTCATCTGCTGCACGCCGTAAAAGGGCGTCTCCAGAAACTGCTTGTCGATCAGCAACATGAGGGCAAGGTTAATCTCGGTCTCGCCCTTCGGCGCGTAGTAGAACGAAGAGCGCGAGATCGACAGCAGGCGGCACTGCGCGCCCACCGACAGCACAGGATGGTCGCGTTCGATCATCTTGCGCCTCACTTCCCGGTCCAGGGCTTGAGCTTTCGCGACAAAAAATCGTTGGCGACGGCCAGTTCCCCGATCTTGGCATGCAGGGACCGGACCGTCTCCTCATCGATCTCGGCTGCCTGCGTTCTGCCGCCGCGCTCGAAGATGTCGGACGCCCCCTCGAGCAGTGCCTTCTTCCACTGGTGGATCATCGTCGGATGCACGCCGTATTCGGCGGCCAGTTCCGACACCGTGCGCTCGCCCTTCACGGCTTCCAGCGCCACACGAGCCTTGAAGCCCGCGCTCCGGACGCGGCATCGTCCGGCCTCGCAGCGGTACGCCCCGGCACGATCCTCAGCGCCCGCAGCGCGTTCAGGATCACCGCGACGTCGATCAGTTCCTGCAACAACGCGCCCTGCACCGGCGTCAGGTAGCCGAAGGCGGCGGCGATCATGCCCAGCACCGACAGGCCGATCCCGGCCACCACGCTCTCCATGGCGATGCGGCGAGAGCGTTGGGCGATCTCGATTCCCGGCAGCAGCCGGTCCAGCTGATCGACCAGCAGCACCACATCCGCCGCCTCGGCCGAGGCTGCCGCCCCTCGTGCGCCCATAGCCACGCCGATATCGGCCGCCGCCAGCGCGGGCGCATCGTTGACGCCGTCGCCCACCATCATCACCGGGCCGCCCGCCCGCTCTGCCAGCACCAGCGCCACCTTCTGGCCCGGCGCCAGATCGGCGTGCACGGCGTCGAGGCCGAGCCCTTCCGTCACCGCCTCGGCCACGGCGCGGCGGTCGCCTGTGGCCAGCACGATGCGCGCGACCCCCAGCTTGCGCAGTCCCGCCAGCAGGTCGGCCGTCCCGGCGCGCAGCGCGTCGGCCATCACCAGATGGCCCGCCAGCTTGCCATCCACCGCCAATGACACCACCACCGACCCCGCCGCGATGACCGCGGCTTCGGGAACGGCAACCCCCGCCTGCGCGGCCACGAACGCTGCGCCCCCGACGATGACCTGCCGCCCGTCGATGCTGCCCGCAACGCCCTCACCGGGGCTTTCAACCACATGGTCCGGCACCGGCAGGGCGATGCCCCGCTCTTGCGCCGCCGCGACAATCGCCTGCGCGACCGGGTGCTTGGACGCCTGATCCAGTGCCGCGGCAAAGTGCAGGATCTCCTCCTCGGACATCTCGCCCAGCCTGTCGATCCGCACGATCTGCGGGCGCCCGTCGGTTAGTGTGCCGGTCTTGTCGAGGATCAGGGTCCGCACCCGCGCCAGCGCCTCCAGCGGCTTTGCGCCCTTGATCAGCACCCCGAAATGCGCCGCCCGCGACAGTCCGGCCACCAGCGCCACCGGCACCGCCAGGATCAACGGACAGGGCGTCGCCACCACCAGCACCGCCACCGCGCGGATCGGATCGCCGTTGACCCACCATGCGGCCGTGGCCAGCGCCACCGTCACCGCCAGGAACAGCAGCGAATAGCGGTCGGCCAGCCGGGCCATCGGTGCCTTGGAGGCCTGCGCCGCCTCCACCAGCCGCACGATCCCGGCATAGGTGCTATCGGTCGCCGCCCGCGTGGCACGCAGGTCGAAGGCCTCGCCGGCATTGGTCGAGCCACTCATCACCTCCGCCCCCTTCGCAAGGCGCATGGGCATCGCCTCGCCGGTCAGCGCCGACTGGTCCAGCATCGCGCCCGGGCTTTCCACCGTACCATCGACCGGGGCCACATCGCCCTGCCGGATCAGCAGCAGATCGCCCGGCGCAAGCGCGTCCAGCGCCACCTCCTCGAGCGCGCCGTTGCGGTGGCGGGTGGCGGTGCGGGGTACGCGGGACAGAAGATCGCTCATCTCGCGCCGTGCACGCCCTTGGGCGAAGCTTTCCAGGAAGGTGCCGCCCGAATACATCAGCGCGACCACCGCCGCCGCCAGCGTCTCGCCCACCAGCAGCGCCGCCGACATCGACAGCGCAGCGACGATGTCGAGCCCGACCTCGCCCTGGCGCAGGCTGCGCAGGATCTCCACGCACAGCGCCAAGAGGACAGGGACAACGCCCGCCGCCCAGACCGGCCCCGCCAGTTGCGGCTGACCCGCCAGCCAGAGGCCGAGGCCGCTCACCAGCCCCAGCATCGCCAGACCCAGAAGGGCGATGCTCAGCCGATCACGCACCGGAGTCATCTGCATCTCTCCCCGGCCCCGAACAGCCGCCCCACCCGGGTCTCGCGGAAGCCATCGCCGATCCGGTCGATGAACAGCGCGTCCAGCCCCTGCTTACGCGCCATTGCCGCGCCCTCCAAGCTTCCCATCACCATCAGCGCCGTCGCCCAGGCATCCGCCTCCATGCAGCTGGCATGGACCACCGTGACCGAGGCGGGCGGCGTAAGCAGCGGCGCGCCGCGGGACGGGTCCATCGTATGCGACAGCAGGCGGCCCTGCACCTCCACCCAATGCCGGTAGTCGCCCGAGGTCGCCACGGCGGCATCTTGCAGCGCAAGGATGGAATGGGGCGCGCGGCGCGCGGGGTCCGGCGCCTCGACCGCGACGGTCCATGGCTCGCCGCCCGGCCGCAGGCCAAGCGCGCGCATCTCGCCGTCGATGCCGACGAGGCCAGCGTGCAGGCCATGCTGCACCAGCGTCTCGGCCAGTCGGTCCACGCCGTAGCCCTTGGCGATACCGTTGAGGTCGAGCGTCAGCGGGGCCCGTTTCCGCACGAGGCCCGCGCCCATCTCCAGCGCCTCATGCGCGGGCATCCGGCCCGCGCGCATCGCATCCCGGATCTGCTCGGGCGCCGCGGCCTCAGGCCCGAAGCCCCAAGCTGTCACCGCATCACCCATGCCGATATCGAACGCCCCGCCCGAGGCGCTGCCAATCTGCAGGCCCGTCGCCAGAACCTGCCGCAGCCGGTCCGGCACTGCGACCCACGCCCCCACCGGCGCCGCGTTCAGGCGCATCAGGTCGCTGCCGGGCTTCCAACCGGACATCTGTGCATCCACCTCATCAACCGCGGCCTGCAGGGCCAGGCGGACCGGCTCCGGATCGCACTCGGCAGGCGCGAAGAACAGCGCCGACCAGCGGGTGCCCATCGTCGGGCCGTTCAACGCGTGGCGCCGCAGGTCAGTAAACATCTTCGACATAGCGCCCCTCTGCCTTCAGCGCCGCGGGCGTCAGCCCCAACGGCGCAAGGATCTCGGCCAGTGCCTCCGCCACGCCCGTTGCCATACCCCGACCGCCGCAGACCATGATGCGCGCGCCGTCCCCGATCAGCTGCGCCACCTCGGCCGCCTCGGCGCGCAGCGCGTCCTGCACATAGAGCGGGCGCTTGCCGCGAGAGACGGCGGTGACAAGCCGGGTCAGCCGGCCCTCGCGCTGCCAGCCCGCGATCTCCTCGCCATAGAGGAAATCGCTGTCCGGGTGCCGCATCCCGAAGACCAGATGGATCGGCCGGTGCCGCGCATTGCCGCGCACGAAACCCGCCAAGGGGCCGATGCCGGTGCCCGCGCCGATCAGGATCAGCGGCGCGCGGCCTCTGCCCGGCTGGAACCCCGGATTGCGGCGCAGGAAGGCGGTGACGGTATCCCCCGGCTCCAGCGCGGTGAGCTGGGTGGAGCAGAGGCCCCCCGGCTGCCGCTTCACCACGATCTCGACGAACCCGTCGCCGTGGCCCGAGGCCAGCGAGTAGAGGCGCGGCACCGGCGAGCCTTCGGGCAGGATGCCGATCAGGTCGCCCGCTGTGAAGCGCGCAAATCCCGCCCCGGTCATGCGCTGCCAGAGCGTCGCCTTCGGCAGCGCAAAGCGCAGGATCGCGGTCGGGGCCTGCACCTCGGCGCCATAGTCGCGGCGCGAGATCAGGGTGAGTGTTTGCGACGCGGGCAGGACCGGCTGGTGGGCCAGTTGCAGGTCGATCCCCAGCACGTCCCCGAGAGCGCGGCCCCACCGCGCGAAGTCCTGCGGCGACTGGCGGTCCACCGTGTCGAACGGCAGCAGCTCGGCCCAACCCTTCGCCTGCGCTGCCGTCGCCACCGCCTGCGCATAGGCGCAGTATTCGGCAAAACTGCGGTCGCCGAACCCCAGTACTGCCAGCGGCATTTTTGGGGCGCGGTCCAGCGCCGCCAGCCGGTCCAGGAACCCCTTGGCCGAGGCCGGGGCATCACCCTCGCCATAGGTCGCGGCCAGCACGATGACGCGCCTGGCCCGCGCATAAGCATTCGGCGCGAAAGCCGACATCTGCGCGGCATGAACGCTGTGCCCGGCCGCCGTCAGCGCGGCATGCAGCGTCGCGGCAAAGCCCCAGGTGCTGCCGCCCTCGCTGCCGACCAGCAGGATGGTCTCGGCCCGTCCCGCAGGCTGGTTGCCGCGGAACCGCGGCCGCCCGCGCCGCCCGGCCAACCAGACCAGCACGCCGGTCGCGCCCATCACCGGCACGCCAAGCGCCATCAGCCCCAGCAGGAGGCCAAGCGCGACGGCGCCCTGGCCCGTGTGCAGCATGTAGACGGTTTCCGAAACACGTTCCCAGGCGCCCAGATCGGCCCATCCCAGCAGCGCCCCGGTGCCCTGATCCAGATAGCCGGTGCCCTGATCGGTCTTCAGCGTGAACACATCCGTCGCGTCGCCGGGATAGGGGAAGCTCAGCTCGCGCAGCTCTGCCACCGGCGTGGCCACCAGGGCCGCCATCTGGCCGAACTCTGCGCCCGTCTGGCCGCTGACCTCGGGCACGGGCAGTGCGGCGGCCTCATCCGGCAGCAGCCCGAAGGTCGAAGCCGTCATCCACAGCGCCGTGGCCGAAGACAGCAGCAGCCCCAGCACCGCGACCCGCGCAATCTGCACATGCAGCCGCCCGGCCAGCGGCCCACGCAGGCGCGCGAACCAGCGCCGCCAGCCGCCCATGCGCCGCAGCACCAGTGCCGCGCCAGACAGGGCCAGCACCAGCATCGCCGCCGCGCCCGCCGCCATCACAAGGCGGCCGGTGTCGTCGAGGAACAGCGAGCGGTGCAGATTGGTCAGCCAGCGCTCGGTCTGGTTGGGGTCGGCGGAGCCCGCGCCCGCCCCCGTGGCGGGGTCGATCACGGCCGCGCCGGGTGTGCCCTGATCGAACCAATAGGCGGTGATCTGGCCCGAGGGTGCACGGCGGATCTGCTCCACCCCCGGATACACCGCCCGAATACGCTCCGCCAGCCTGGCCACGGTCAGCCCCGCCTCGGCCTGCGGCGCGGCCAGCCGCTCGGCGGCCGGAAACACCGACAGCGCCGCGCCGCTGAGCGCCAGCAGCGTGACGAGGGCCAGAGCCAGAAGACCCGGCCAACGATGGAACGCGCGGATCATGGCCCTATGCCCTTACATGTCGTAGGCGAAGCTGGCGACGTAGCGGCGGCCCGTTACAGGCGTGCCCGCACCCGCCGTCGTCAGCGGCACCGCAACCTCGTTCGGGCTGTCGCGCATGTCCTCGACCGCGGCGTCGATATGCAGGGTGTAGCCCGCATCGAACAGCGCGTCGGCCAGGTCGAGCGTGATCTCCAGCGTCCGGCCCGCGCCGACACTGGCGCCGGTGATGCCATCGACCTGGGCGGTGTCGCCGCCAGTTGCCCGGTACCAGTCGGTCAGATGCTCGTAATATTTCGACTTGCCGCCGGCCATCCACAGGCTGCCGGCATAGGCGCCCGACGGGTCGGTGACGTAGAGCGCCAGATAGGCGCCATCGCCGCCATAGCTGCTCAGCGTGGTGGTCAGCGTGACGGGGCGCGCCATGGCGAGGCCGGGAAGGGTCAGCGCCGTGGTCAGCGCGAGGGTGGCGAGAAGCGATTTCATCGGGGGATCTCCGGGATTGGGTCAGGGTCGAACGCGCGGCGCAGCGGGTTCCGCCGCGCCGCGGCTTGGCTCAGTTCACCTGAACCTGCGGCGGCGCGCCGGTTCCGAAGAGGCCGTTCTGCGGCGGCAGCTTGCTGCCGGCGGGCGCGGGATTGCGGGCACCGCCGCGGCAGCCGCCGTCATCGTCATCATCGTCGCATTCGTCATCGTCATCGTCGTCGTCATAGCCCCACCACGAGCCTTTGCGGTCATCATCCTCGTCATCCTCGTCATCGTCGCTGATCAGGATCAACGGCAGCGCCGGTGTCCCATCCTGGGACATCGCGGCGACGGGCAGCGGGCCGGCGTCTGCGGGGCCGCGCGTCGCGCTCCAGGCGGCAAAGCCAAGGGTCGCGGTCAGCGCGGTGGAGGCGACAAGCAGGGCAAGGGTCTTTCTCATGGCAGGAACTCCTGTTCGGTTGCTGCGGCCAATCTGCGGACCGGGCCTGAGAGCTTCCTGACAGCGCGGCGATTCCCGCTTCAGCTTGCCGTCAGGAAAAACACCCCGCCGGGGGGGCGGGGCGTCTGGGTAGCAAGGCCTCAGGCAAACTCGAAATGCTCGAACCGCACGCGCCGCGGGGATTGGCCTTGCGCCTTCAGCCCCGCGAGGATGCCGTCCTTCAGGCCCGCCGGGCCGCAGAACCACAGGTCGGCCTTGCCCACGGGGAAAGGCGCAGACCGGGTCAACCCCTCGGCCGTCAGCCTTCCATCGCGCGCCGAGGCCACCACCCGAAAGCTGAAGCGCGGGTTGCGCGCCGCCGCGGCGGCCAGCGTGTCGACCCCGACCGCCTCCTCCGGTGTGCGGACAGCATAGACAAGGTGGATGTCGCGCCGGTCTGCGGCAGTCAGGCTCTCGGCCCAGGCCAGGAACGGGGTGATCCCGACGCCGCCCGCCAGCCAGACCTGCCGCGCGCCACCCTTGCGGAAGTTGAAGCGGCCATAGGGCCCCTCGACCTGCACGGCCATCCCCGCGCGCAGCGCGCCCGGCAGACGCCGCGTCCAGTCGCCCCGCGCCCGGATCGACATGTTGAGCGAACCGTCGGCGCGCGGGGCGCTGGCGATGGTGAACGGATGCGGCTCGGCCAGCCCCGCCTCGGGCGCGCGGAGGAAGGCAAACTGCCCCGGCCGCCAGCGCATCGGCCGGCCCTTGGGCGCCAGTGTCACCAGAGTGGTGTCGCCCTGCGGGGTGGCAGCGCTGACAGTGAACTCCCGCCGCCGCAGCCGCGGGGCAAGGAATTCGGTGTGCAGCCAGGCAGCCACGCCGGCGAGGCCAAGGCCGTTCAGCAGCACCGACAGCGACGGATCGGCGCCCGTGGGCAGGTCCACAAAAAACTGGTGGAACATGATGACGGCGAACAGCAGGCCCATGAACCGATGGCTGAACCGCCAGACCTGATAGGGGATCTCCAGCCCCACGAAGGGCAAGCGCCGGAACCAGCTGACCGCGATCAGCGCCAGCAGCGCGTTGAACGCAAGCTCACCCACCTCGCTCGCCAGCTCGCCCAGATCGGTCTCGCGCACCGCCCGATCAAAGTCCGGCTCGATCTGGCTGTGCAGGATCATCAGCGCCAAAGCCGAGATCCCCAGCCATTTATGCACCCGGTACATGCGGTCGAGCCCGCCGAACAGCGGCTCCAGCAGCCGCGGGCGCGCCGCGAGGATCAGGGTCTGGGCCATGGCAACGACGGCCGCGGCGCCGACGGCGATGCCAAAGGCGGCCTCGGACCCGTAGGGCGCGTAGGTGGTGAAGCCGAGCACCGCCGCCGCACAGCAGAGAAGGGCGACGAGCGCGGGGCCGGTCCAGATCAGCGCGCTGCCGAGGGCCGGGACGCGGGGGATGGACAGGCCCGGCGCGACCTCGACCCGTTCAGTCATGGCTGGGCGCGCCTCGATCCCGGCGGCGGTGCTCGTCGTCCTCATATTCGAACTCGAGCACCTGCAGTGTCGCGGGATCGACCGTCACCTCGATCCGGCGGCCGGTGGCATCGGTGCCGTCGATCTCGTAGCAGCCATCGTCGATCTTGATCCGCCGCACCGACCAGCCGTTCTCCTCGGCCAGCCGCGCCACCGCATCCCGCGGCTGCCAATCGGCCATCGGCACGAAGCAATCGTCATCGGCATTCGCCAGCCCCGCCGGGAAAACCGCGAGAAAGCCGAGAACTGTCAATGTCTTCCTCATCAGCCAATCTCCTCGATGCGGGCTCGGTGCCACTCCTATGCGCGGCGAAGCTGACGGCAGCCTGAAGCGCAGGCCACCGCGCCGTCAGCCTTGCGTCAGCCGCGGCAGTCAGGAAAGGTCAGCGAAAAGGAAACTGACATGCGCATCCTGCTGATCGAGGACGACACGGTTCTGGGCGCCGCCGTGCGCGACCAGATCGCGGGCGACGGGCAGTCGGTGGATTGGGTCACGCGGCTGGATGCGGCGGGCGACGCGATGGCGGGGGCCGCCTATGACCTGCTGCTGCTGGACCTGATGCTGCCCGATGGCCGCGGCATCGGCTTCCTGAAAACCCTGCGCGCACGGGGCGACGTGACGCCGGTCATCATCCTCACCGCGCTCGATCAGGTGTCGGACCGGATCGAGGGGCTGAACGCGGGCGCCGACGATTACCTTGTGAAGCCGTTCGACCTGTCGGAGCTGTCGGCCCGCATCGGATCGGTCGCCCGGCGCTATTCCGGCAATCCCAACCCGATCATCAGCCACGGCCCGCTGGACATCGACCTTGCCGCGCGCAGCATCCGGGTGCAGGGCAAGCCGGTGCCGCTGACCGCCCGCGAATGGGCCCTCTTCGAGGCCTTCCTGTCGCGCCCCGGCCAGCTGCTGTCCAAGGCGCAGCTGGAGGAGAAGCTCTATGCCTTCGACACCGAGGTGGAGAGCAACACCATCGAGGTGCATGTCAGTCGCCTGCGCAAGAAGCTGGGCAGCGCGGTGATCGAGACGGAACGCGGCATGGGCTATCGGCTGGGGAAACCATGACCCTGCCGCGCAGCCTGCAGGCGCGGCTGGCGCTGTCGCTGGGGGCGCTGCTGACGGTTCTTTGGATCGCCGCCGCCTCTGTCACCGCGCTGCTGCTGCGGCACGAGATGGACGAGGTCTTCGATTCCGCTCTGCAGGAGACCGCGCAGCGCCTGTTGCCGCTGGCCGTTGTCGATATCGTCGGGCGCGAGGAGGATGGCGTGACGCAGCGCCTTGGTGCGATCCGCACGCATGACGAGTTCTTCACCTATATCGTCCGCGATGCCGAGGGGCGGCTCCTGCTGCAATCCCACGCCGCCGACCCCGCGGTGTTCCCGGCCTATGACGGACCCGGCTTCCGGCAGACCGCGACCCACCGGCTGTTCAGCGATGAGGCTTTGCAGGGAACCATCCGCATCACGGTTGCCGAGCCGCTGGACCACCGTGCCGACGTCGCGCGCGAAATTCAGATGGGCCTTGGCCTGCCGTTGCTGGTGGTGGTGCCCTTGGCGCTGCTGTGCATCGTGCTGGCCGTCCGCGCCAGCCTTGCCCCGCTCAGGCGCTTTCGCGGCCAGCTGGAGGCGCGCACCGCCCGCGACCTCTCGCCAGTTCCCGGCGAGGGCATCCCGTCCGAGATTGCCCCGGTGGCCGTGACCCTGAACGGCTTGCTGGCCCGGCTGAAGGCCACCTTCGAGGCGGAACGCAGCTTCGCCGCCAATGCCGCGCATGAGCTGCGCACGCCGCTGGCTGGGGCCATCGCGCAGGCCCAGCGCCTGCAGACCGAAACCTGCGATCCCGCCGCCGCCGCCCGCGCGGCCGAGATCGAGGCCACGCTCAAGCGGCTTACCCGGCTGTCCGAACGCCTGATGCAGCTGGCCCGGGCCGAGGGTGGCCAGCTGCGGCTGGACCACAGCGCCGACCTGCGCCCCGTCGCGCGCATCGTGGTGGAGGATATCGCCCGCACCTGCGCGCCCGGCCGCATCGTGCTGACACTGCCGCCATCGCCGGTGATGTCGGACCTCGACCCCGACGCCTTCGGCATCTTGTGCCGCAACCTCGTGGAGAACGCGGTGCGGCACGGCGCCGAGGCCGCCCCGGTCGATGTGACCCTGACGCCGGGCGGGCAGCTGATCGTCGCCAATGACGGGCCGGTCCTGTCACCCGAGACCCTGACCCGCCTGACCGCCCGCTTCGAGCGCGCGAATGCCCGCACCGATGGCAGCGGGCTCGGCCTCGCCATCGTCGCCGCCATCGCGGACCGCATCGACAGCCCGCTGGCGCTGCGATCCCCGCGCCCCGGCGCTTCGTCGGGGTTCGAGGCGTCCGTCAGGTTGCCGGTAGTCGAAGCCACCGTTGCCACGCGGTCAGGTATTCCCGCACGCTGAGCAACAGCGCGAAGCGCAGGACAGCAACCAGTGCTACTTGTCATGGTCTCACTCCGCAGAAGTGTCGTCAGGTCGCCTTCGGCCACCTGCGGTGCAGATCATCGATCACGTAGGCATGGGAATGATGTGGGCCATGATGTGACAGGTGCGGATGATCGGGTGGTAGGTCCGGGTGGTCATGCGACAGGACGCCTTTATCTTCGGCATGCCAGACGCGCAGGACGGCAATCAAGCCGAGAGTTCCGATCCCGGCCAAGACCAGCGCAGCAACCGAAAGCCCCGCGCCAGCGCCGATCCACCCTGCGAGGGGATAGGTTACGAGCCAGCAAGCATGGCTCAACGCAAACTGCGCGGCAAAGACCGCACCGCGGTCGGCTTCGCGCGCCGAGCGGTTGATTATGCGGCCGATGGGAGTCTGCGTCAGGGAAAAGCCGAAGCCGATCAGCGCCCAGAGGGTGATCAGGCTGGCCAGCCCGGCCACCAGCGGCACCAGCGCCACACCTGCCACCATCAGCGCGGCGCCCCCGATCATCACCGGGCGGTCGGTCAGCCGGTCAAGGATGCGCGGCAGCAGGAAGGCCGCCAACATCGACCCTGCGCCAAAGCCCGCGAAGGCCAATGCCACGGCTTCGTCGCCCAGGCCCAAACGGGCCTGCACCAGAACAACCGTGTTGACGTAAACCATGGCCCCGGCTGCGGCGACGGAGGCTTCCATTGCCATCAGCCCGCGCAGGCGGGGCGTTCGGGTGTAGATGCGGATGCCTTTGGTCACATCGGCCCAGAAATGGCTGCCTTTGGCCCGCGCACGATCCGGCAGGCGGGCCGTCATCACCAACAGCGCGGAGGCTGCGAACCCCACGACCGTGCCCGCAAACAGGACCGGAAAGCCGACCACGGTCAGCAGCAGCGCTGCGATCATCGGCGAGGCAAGTTGCTCCAGATCCTCGGCCAGCCGAAGCAGGGACAAGGCGTTGGTGTAGTCGTCCTCCTCCTTCAGCACATCGGGGATCACTGCCTGAAAGGCCGGGGTAAAGCCTGCGGATGCAGCCTGAAGCAAGAAGATCAGCACATAGATCTGCCAGACCTGATCCACGAAGGGGAGGCAGGCAATCACGCCTGCGCGGATCAGGTCCAGCACCACAAGGAAGGCCCGGCGCGGCAGGCGTTCGGCGATGGCGGCCGCGATGGGGGCCAGTGCGACATAGGCCACCATCTTGATCGCCAGCGCCGTGCCCAGAACGGCACCGGCATTGTCGCCGGCCAACTGCCAGGCGAGCAGCCCAAGCGCCACCGTCGCCAGACCCGTGCCCAGAAGCGCCACGATTTGCGCGGCAAACAGGTGGCGGAAGGTGGGGTTGCGCAGGGTGTTCAGCATCACAAGAGCTTTGTCACGGATTTGATCTCGACCCCTGCAGGACCGCCCCCGGCGGTCCTGCCATGGTCGATATGATCATAGATCACCCGCTTTGCCTCGACCACAGCGCGTTCGTCGCCATGCAGCGGCCTGGCCAGATCGACCCAAGGCCGCCCTTCCTCGATCATTCGCGTTCGGGTAAAGGGCACAGTCAGTTCGCCCCTGATACTTTCTCCTGGAAACTCCGCTCGCGCTCTGGCCAGGTGCTCTTGATGTAAGCAAGAACGGCGCCGATCTCCGCATCGCTCAAAACGTCACCAAATCCCGGCATGTCGCTCTCGTAGCCGCCCCCGACAATGGCTGCGGTGCCCTCCTTCACGATGCGGAACAAGGTCTCGTCAGGGTGGTGCCATGTGTGGCCGCTGGCGTCGTGCGGCGGTGCCGGCACTCGTCCGGAGGGACGCGGCGAGCGCCAATGCGGCTGGCCCTCCAGATCCGCGCCGTGGCACGAGGCGCAGTGGTCCGCGTAGACCTGCCGTCCTCGTGAGGGGGCCTCCACCGACTCCACCTTGGCGGAGGCAATGCCGCCATAGTGCCAGGCAGCCAGCATCGCGAGGCTCAGGCCCCCGAGGAGCAGACCGCTCGCGACAGGATTTCCAAGGAGTTTTCTCAAGGTTTCATCCCCAGTCATGGCAGGATTTGATCGGCTTTCCGCCCAGAGGACCGTCTGCCCGAGCTGCGTCATCCACGGCAATGGACATTCGCGTGAGTCCTGCATATCTTTTGCAGCATGGTTGCACGTGTCATCACCCTGCTTGCCATGCTCGCGATCACCGTGGTGACGACGGTGACATCTGCACATGCTGCCCGCATGAGCATGAGTTCCGCCCACGATCACGCGGCGCATCTGGGTGAAATGATGCCCTCTCCCGATATGGCCGAAGCCGCCTGTGAGGGCGAACGGCCCTGTGGACCGGCCGATGCCGGGATGTGCAAGTTCGTCTGCGCGGGTCTCTCGGCTTTCCTCATATCGCCAGCCGCAGGCGCTGGACAAGCAAACCGGCCTGCCGGTCATCGCGTCCCTCAGGACGCAAGCCATGTCGGCCGCGTGCCGGGTCTGAACGACCACCCTCCCAAGCTCCGCCTCCTCTGAGCCCGCCCGGGCCATTGCCCGGCGTTCCATCGCCCTTGAGGAACGGGACGTGATGTCCCGAGGAGACGACCATGAACACCCTTTCGCGACGCGGCTTTCTTGCCGCAGGTGCTGCCGCTATTGCCGCTGCACAGGTGCCCCGTCTTGCCTTCGCGCAGACGGCGGCTCGCATCCGCCTGTCTGCCACGACCCGCACGCTCGACATCGACGGGCGTGCAGCCACCGTCTTCGGCCTTGCCGGTCCCGGCGGCCAAGGCCTGGTGCTCGACCCCGGCCAGAGGTTCCGGCTCGACCTGACCAACGATCTTGACGTCGGGACGATCATCCACTGGCACGGGCAAACCCCGCCCAACCCGCAGGACGGCGTGCCGGACATGCCGATGCCGCTTCTCGCGCCGAAGGAGACGCGGTCCTACGATTTCCAGGCAAGGCCGGGCACGCACTGGATGCACAGCCATGTGCCGATCCAGGAGATGCAGCTGCTCGCGGCGCCGCTGATCGTGCGGTCAGAGGCTGATCTCGCTGCCGACCGGCAGGAGGTTGTGATGTTCCTGCATGATTTCTCCTTCAAGTCGCCCGAGGAAGTTCTCGCCGAGATCAGCGGTGGCCACGGTGACGGGCACGGCGCAGGCCATGGTGCCGGTTCCGGTGTGCCACCCATGCCCATGGAAGGCATGGGCGCGATGCGGGGCATGGATCATGGCGCGATGGGTCACGGCGCCATGGGCAGCATGGGCAACATGCCGGGAATGGGCGGGATGATGGGCATGGGCGGCATGGCCATGGATCTGAACGACTATGAATGGGACGCCTACCTCGCCAACGACCGGACCCTTTCGGATCCCGAGGTGGTGCAGGTCGAACGCGGCGGGCGCATCCGCTTGCGGGTGATCAACGCTGCCGCGGCGACGGTGTTCTGGATCGAGACCGGGCCGGTCGGGGCGCGGCTTGTCGCCGTGGACGGGAACGCCGTCCAGCCCCTGCCCGGGAGCCGTTTCGGGCTGGCGATGGGCCAGCGGCTGGACCTGGAGATCGACCTGCCGAACGAAGGAGGCGCCTGGCCGATCCTGGCCTTGAGGGAAGGCGCGCGCGAGCGCACCGGCCTGATCCTTGCCACGCAGGGGGCCGAGGTTCGGCGCCTCGATGCCGTGGCAGAGGCCCAAGCGCCTGCCTTCGACACCGATCTTGCGCAGGAGGCACGCCTGATCGCCTTGGACGCCCTGCCGGATCGGGCGGTGGACCGCAGTCACATGCTGATGCTGGGGGGCTCGATGCAGCCCTATGCCTGGACAATCAACGGGGCAGCCTGGGGCCAGCACCAACCGATCACCGCGCGCAGCGGCGAGCGCGTCGTGCTGTCGTTCCACAACATGTCGATGATGGCCCACCCGATGCATCTGCACGGACATGCGTTCCAGGTCGTCGGCCTGAACGGGCGGCGCGTCGCCGGTGCGCTGCGCGACACGGTTCATGTGCCGCCGATGTCGATGGTCGACGTCGCTCTCGATGCGGGCGAGGCTGCGCGCTGGATGCTACACTGTCACCACATGCCGCACCTCGCCTCGGGAATGATGACCGAGTTCGCGGTCACGGCGTCGGCCTGATCTGGCAAGGCGCTTGGCTCGGACCACGCCTTGCCGTGGCTCAGTCCAACGCCGCCACCCGATGCATGGCCAGGGACATCCCGGCCATGCAACCTCAACAGAACCAGAGAGATCCGCACAGATGGAACATGATCATCAGCATGCGACGCCCGCCATATCGGCGGGATCTGAAACGGCGAAGGACCCGGTCTGCGGGATGACGGTCGCGGTGAAGCCTGGCGGGCGCCACGCGGAGTTCAAGGGCGAGACCTTCCATTTCTGCTCCGAGAAATGCCAGACGAAATTCAAGGCGGACCCTTGGTTCTACGCATCGGGCCGGGCCGCCGGGCAGAAGAAGGCCGCCCCGGCCAACGTCCAGTACACCTGCCCGATGCATCCCGAAATCTTCCGCGATGCACCGGGGGCCTGCCCGATCTGCGGGATGGCGCTGGAGCCGATGCTGCCGTCGGACGAACCCAGCGAGGAGTTGACGGACTTCACGCGCCGGATGTGGATTTCGGCTGCGGCAGCCGTGCCGCTTGTCATCCTGACGATGGGCGAGCTGGTCGCGCTGCCGGTGCGCGACTGGCTCGGGCACCAGACAGCCAGCTATCTTGAATTCGCACTGGCAACGCCGATCATCCTCTGGGCGGCCTTGCCGTTCTTCCGGCGCGGCTGGGACTCTCTGGCAAACCGATCCCCCAACATGTGGACGCTGATCAGCCTCGGCGTGGCTGCGGCCTACCTCTATTCGCTGGTCGCGACCTTCCTGCCCGGCGTCTTCCCCCAGCAATACCGGATGGGCCACGGCCTCGGCACCTATTTCGAGGCGGCCGTGGTAATCGTGACGCTGGTCTTCGTGGGCCAGGTGCTGGAACTGCGCGCGCGCGAGCGCACCGGGGACGCGATCCGCGCGCTGCTGGATCTTGCACCCAAGACCGCTAGACGCATCCTACCGGACGGTTCGGAATACGACGCGCCGCTGGAAAACATCATTGAGGGCGACCGGCTGCGCGTGCGGCCGGGCGATGCGGTGCCGGTGGACGGCACGGTGATCGAGGGCCGGTCTTCGCTGGACGAGAGCATGCTGACCGGCGAGTCGATGCCGGTGGAGAAGGGTCCGGGCGATGCGGTGACCGGCGCCACGATCAACAAGAATGGCTCTCTGGTGATCGAGGCGGGCAAGGTCGGCGCCGATACCGTGCTGGCGCAGATAGTGGCGATGGTGTCGAACGCGCGGCGGTCCCGCGCGCCGATCCAGGGGCTGGCGGACCGCGTCTCGGCGGTGTTCGTGCCGACCGTGGTGGGCATCGCGATCCTCGCCTTCGTGGTCTGGCTGATCTTCGGTCCGGAACCCGCGCTGGTCTTCGCCATCGCCTCGGCGGTGTCGGTGCTGATCATCGCCTGCCCCTGCGCGCTTGGGCTGGCGACGCCGATCTCGATCACGACGGCTGCGGGGCGCGGAGCGCAGGCGGGTGTTCTGGTCAAGGACGCCGAGGCACTGGAGCGGATGGCGGGGGTCGATACGCTGATCGTCGACAAGACCGGCACCTTGACCATGGGCAAACCAAAGCTGACCGATACGGTGGCGCTCGGGGACCTGCCAGAGACGGAGCTGCTGTCACTGGCCGCAGCGCTTGAACGCGGCTCGGAACACCCGCTGGCCGAAGCCATCGTCGAGGGAGCCGAGGCGCAGGGGGCCGCCCGACAGGAGGCTGCGGACTTCGAGGCCGTCACCGGCAAGGGCGTGCGCGGGACCGTTGGTGGGCGCGCGGTGGCGCTTGGCAACGCGGCGATGATGCGGGAACTGGGGCTGGAGACGGATGCGGCCGAGGCGAAGGCCGACACGTTGCGCGCCGAAGGAAAGACGGCGATGTTCATCGCAGTCGATGGTGCACTTGCCGGTATCGTGGCGGTGGCCGACCCGATCAAGGACTCGACCGCGCAGGCCATCCGCGAGCTGCACGCTTTGGGGCTGCACGTCATCATGGCGACGGGCGACAACGAGCGCACGGCGAAGGCGGTGGCGGGCAAGCTTGGCATCGACGAGGTGCGCGCAGGCGTGCTGCCAGAGGCCAAGAAGGACCTGGTCGACCAGCTGCGCCGCGATGGCCACAAGATCGCGATGGCGGGCGATGGGGTGAATGATGCCCCCGCGCTGGCCGCCGCCGATGTCGGCATCGCCATGGGAACCGGGGCCGACGTGGCGATGGAGAGCGCGGGGATCACGCTGCTGGGCGGCGACCTGATGGGAATCGTGCGGGCACGCAAACTCGCCCGCGCCACGCTGCGCAACATCAAGCAGAACCTGTTCTTCGCCTTCGCCTACAACGCGCTTGGCGTGCCCATCGCGGCGGGGCTGCTGTACCCGGTCACCGGCCTTCTGCTCTCGCCGATGATCGCGGCCGCGGCGATGAGCCTGTCGTCGGTATCGGTGATCACCAACGCGCTGCGTTTGCGGCGCATCGAGCTGTGACTGTGGTCATTGGCAAGGTGCAGTTCGTCAAACACTGTCAAACTCTCGAATAAAATGGAAAACCTGATGACAATGAACACTCTGCCTCGACGCGCGGTCCTGATCGGCGCAACGGCACTATTGACGGCATCGCCATTGCGCTCCTTGGCACAAGCTGCCGAACCGGCGATCCACGTCTTGAAGGACCCCAGCTGCGGCTGCTGTTCCGCCTGGATCGAAATTCTCGAAACCGATGGCTTTGCGGTCACGACCGAGTCAAGCGCAGGTACCCTGCTCATGCGCTACAAGTCCGATAACGGTATCCCCACGAAGATGGCCTCATGCCATACGGCGCGGGTTGATGGATACATGATCGAAGGCCACGTTCCCCCGGCCGACATTCGTCGTCTGATCGAGGAACGCCCCGACGCCATCGGCCTTGCTGTGCCCGGTATGCCGTTCGGATCGCCTGGAATGGGAGCGGAAACCGAGCGTGATGCCTACGACGTGTTCTTGATCAACCGGGACGGCAGCACGACGGTCTTTAGCCACCATGCTGCCGCATGACCTTCACCCACTCCTCGGCCCACTGGCGCTCTCTCAGTTCCCGCTCTTCCCTGCGCTCCTTGTCGCAGGCGAGGATTGCTTTGAGACCCGCAACGATGGCGTCGACCAATGTCTCGATGCATTGCGTCTTGCCGTCCGCCCAGGTCTTCCGCAACCCATGCGACCAGCCCTCGATCAGAAAGGCGAGTTGCCCCGTGTCGATGGTGTCATATTCTGGCCAAGGCGTGACATAGCGGATTGAACTGTGGAGATCCCAGTCTCCCCGATCCGTGGCGGCGCGCCTCCGCGCCTAGCGCCGAGCGAGATGGTCTTGCTCTGCTGCCGTCGGGATATGCTTTTCGCGCCTGGTCTTGTCGATCAGCGTAAAGGCGACCATGTCCTGGTCCACCATGATCTTCATGGGCGGATCATCCGGCCGCAGCGTCAGGCCTTCAGCCTCAAGCGCTGCGGCCAATCGATACAAGAAAGTCTGTACCGAGCTGCCGGCGGGCGGCCGTAGCGGCCGGCGCGAATTCTGCCCCGCCTGCGCCCTGGTTCATCAGCAGCCACACTCGCCTGCGATTCGGTCGAAGTGACAGCCCAGCAGGATCTTCCGGCCGCAACTTTAGAAGTCCACCGCAACAGATAGTTGCGCTGGCACAGGGCGGTCGTGCAGCACAGGCGCACATCACCGAACACAATTCTGACCATCTGACCAACTGACACTTCTGATCCGGACACAGAGGAGGTTCTCAAGGATGTTGATAAGGGCGCCGGGGCATACTCCAGCGGAGCGCCAAGGTCTGGAACGCGGTCATGCCATGGCTTACTGGGCGGCACCGTGGTCGTGTGCGCACAGCGAATGATCGCCAAGCACTTCGATTACATGGCAGTCGGCAATACTGCCCCCCGCGCATTGCGTGACCATCCGCTCCAACTCGGCCTTGAGGGCCATCAGCCGCGAAATCCGCGCCTCGACGGCCACAAGTTGCGCCGACGCAATCGCGTCGACTGCGGCGCAGGGCTGGTCGGGGCGGTCCGACAGGCTCAATAGGTCACGGATGGCGTCCAGCGGAAACCCCAGCTCGCGGGCATGGCGGATGAAGGTGAGGCGTTCGAGTGTGCGCCTTGTGTAAAGCCGCTGGTTGCCGGCGCTGCGCTCGGCCGCGGGCAGAAGGCCGATCTCCTCGTAGTAGCGGATGGTCGGCACCTTGACCCCTGCGGATTTACCCAGCTTTCCGATTGTCAGCATGAATGACCTCTTGATGCTCTAGTTACTAGAGAGATTAGACAGGAGGCAGATCAGGTGCAACGGCCAGCAATAACAGGCCGGAAGGAATTGAAATGACTTCGGAAAAATCAGACGACTCATGCGAATGGACGGTCACGGGGATGGACTGCGCCGCCTGCGCCGGCAAGATTCGGACCGCGGTGGAACGGCTTCCCGGCGTATCGGAGGTGTCTGTTGCTGTGATGGCCGAGAAGCTGACGCTGAGACTGGCGACGGGCACCTCGTCACGCGCGCAGGTCGAAGCCGCGGTGGAAAAGCTGGGCTTCGGCATCGGTGCGCGCAAGCCGTCGAAGGTGAAGGCCTTCGTGATGCCTGAACCAAAGCCGGCGGACCACGCGGGGCACGATCATGACAAGACGCCTCGCACCATGGCCACCGACGATGATCATGGCACGCCAGGTCATGTGCACGAGACGCCAGCGGAGCGCGGCCTCGCCTGGTATCAAAAGGCCAACGGGCGGCTGGTGATCGGCACCGGCGCGTTGCTGACGGCCGCCTGGGGGGTCAAGCTGCTGGCCTCGCCCGAGTTTGCCCATTGGGCTTTCATCGCCGCCTGCCTGATCGGGGTGGCCCCGGTGGCAAAGCGCGCCATTGCAGCGCTGCGCATGGGCTCGCCCTTCACCATTGAAATGCTGATGACCATCGCAGCCATCGGCGCATTGTTTATCGGGGCAGCGGAAGAGGCGGCGCTGGTGGTGTTTCTGTTCGCCGTGGGCGAGGTTCTGGAAGGCGTTGCCGCCAACAAGGCACGCGACAGCATCCGTGCGCTGGCCAGCCTCATTCCGAAAACCGCGCTGCTGGAAACGAATGGCACGACGCGTCAGGTGGACGCAGCCATGCTGCAGGTCGGGCAGACGGTTCTGGTCCGCCCCGGCGACCGGATTCCCGCCGATGGCGATATTCTCGACGGCACCAGCGGCATCGACGAAAGCCCGGTCACGGGCGAGTCCGTGCCAAAGACCAAGGGGCCGGGCGAGCCGGTCTTTGCAGGCTCGATCAATGCCGAGGCAGTCTTGCGCGTGACGGTGACCCGCGCGGCCGAGGACAACACAATCGCCCGCATCATCAAGCTGGTGGAAGAGGCCGAAACCGCCCGCGCCCCGACCGAGCGGTTCATCGACCGCTTCAGTTTCTACTACATGCCCGCCATCGTCGGCGTGGCGCTGCTGGTGGCATTGGTGCCGCCGCTGGCCCTTGGGCAGGACTGGGGGACGTGGGTTTACCGCGCGCTGGCCCTGCTGCTGATCGGCTGCCCCTGCGCTCTGGTGATCTCGGTGCCTGCGTCCATCGCGTCAACCCTGTCATCGGGCGCGCGGCGGGGGCTGCTGATGAAGGGCGGTGCGGTGATCGAGGCGACAGCCAAGACCACCCGCGTGGCCTTTGACAAGACCGGCACATTGACGGTCGGTCGCCCGATGGTGACCGATGTGGTCCCGCTGCAAGCCGATGCGGCAGAGGTGCTGGCGGTGGCTGCCGGCGTGGAGACCGGATCGAGCCATCCTCTGGCCGAGGCGATCTTGCGCCGCGCGGAAGCCGACAAGGTTGCAGCCTTGCCGTCGTCAGACGCCACGGCCATCATCGGCAAGGGCGTGATCGCCACGGTTGCGGGAGATCCGGCCTGGGTTGCCTCCCCGGCCTATGCCAATGAACAGGGTGCTCTGGACGCAGACGGCATCCGGCTTGCAGCCGCGCTGGAGGAGATGGGCAAGACGGTGGTCGTGGTCTTCCGCGCCCGGCGTGCCCTTGGACTGATCGCCATGCGGGACGAACCCCGCCCTGACGCGTTGGAAGGGATGCGCCAACTGGCGGCAATGGGCATCCGCTCGGTCATGCTGACTGGCGACAACGAACGCACCGCCGCCGCCATCGCCGGCGGGCTGGGTATGGACCATCGCGCTGCCTTGATGCCCGAGGACAAGGTGGCCGAGATCAGGGCCATGGCTGCGGCGGGCGGTGTGATGATGATCGGCGACGGCATCAACGATGCCCCGGCTCTGGCCTCAGCCAATGTCGGCGTGGCGATGGGGTCGGGCACCGATGTGGCGTTGGAAACGGCGGATGCAGCCTTGTTGCGCAACCGCGTGACGGACGTCGCGGGCATGATCCGCCTGGCCCGGGCCGCGATGGCCAACATCCGCCAGAACGTGACCATCGCCCTTGGGCTGAAGGCGGTATTCCTGGTGACGACCGTGTTCGGCGTGACGGGCCTTTGGATCGCCATCATGGCCGATACCGGGGCGACGGTCCTCGTTACGCTGAACGCGTTGCGGCTCTTGCGGTTCAACCCCGAGCGCGAGGCGTAATCAAGTGATCTCTGGTTTTGGCTGGGCCGCGCTGGCAATTCCCTTCGGCTATTCGGCGCCGTTCATCTGGGGCAGCACCATCGCCGCATAGGCGGTGGGCAAGCCGGTATGGCTGTCTGCGCGGGCCACGGGGTAGGACAGGCTGGCGGCCGATCTCGACTTCAACGCGACGACGGGCCGCGCTTTCACCCGGTGGAGATCCTGATCTCGGTGGGGGTCAGGCTCGCCTCGTCGCCGCCCTCGCCCCGCCCGCCGTCGCGGGGCGGATGTTCGAGGTGATCCTGAACGCCACAGCGCTGTTCAGCATCGCCAACATAACCTGCCGCGCCCGGTGGTGCTGCGCCTGTTCGTGACCACGCCAGACATGCACCGCGTCCGCCATTCCGACGATCCGCGCGAGACCAGCTCCAACTGGGTTTCAACCTGCTGTGGTGGGAGGCCGCTCCCTCGATATTCTCGGTTCTGGCGGTGCTGTCGTCTCCAGGGCACGCTCCCGTCCCGCAAACCGTCATGCGCGGGTAGGTTTCCTCGCTTTCATCCCGATGTCGAACGTCTGATGTCGGCTCCCTCGGCTCCCTCGGCACCCTCGGCTGCGGACTGCAGGCCTAAGTCGACATCCCGTCGCCGTGCCCCAGAAAATTTGTGAGCGCGGCGTTCTGGTATTGCCGTCCCCCGCGTCGGTGGTCGAGAAGCCTCTCTAGCCACGTCCCGGGCTAAGACATATGCGCGCAGTCCTGTCCCCTCCAACGGCCGAGACGAGAACGAGCGAGACGCCAAGGCGGGTCCTTGGATCAGTCTGTTACTTGACTGACTTCGGCCCGCCGCGCCCGCGGGCAGGAGATTCATCCAGAGGTGCGGCGAATATGTAGGCGGGTGGCACGATGCCTATCTGAAGCTTCCTTGATTGGACCGCTGGTCAGACCCGTCGGTGTCGGTTATACTAATTTCAGATAACAGGACCAGACTTATATGCAATGCTGACGCTTCGACATTACGAGTTGCTAACCGTGCTGGCGGAAGAGCTGCATTTCGGCCGCGCGTCCGAGCGTCTGAAGATCTCGCAGCCCCAGCTTACCCTACAGCTCAAGCAGATGGAAGAAATGGTCGGCGCGCTGCTGTTCGAGCGGACGCGGCGCAAGGTCGGCCTGTCCACCGCAGGGGCATTGTTGCTGCCAGAGGCGCGCGCGGTGCTGCGCCATGCCGAACGGGCCGAGGATGTCGCCCTGCGCGTGGGCCGGGGCATGATCGGAGAGCTGGCGCTGGGCTATATCGGCGCCGCCGCGTATAATGGGGTGCTGACCAGCCTTGTGCGCCGCTATCGCGCCCGCGCACCGCAAACCGCGATGCGGCTGACACTGATGGACCTCGACCTCTCGATCCCCGAGGTCGCGGCGGGGAACCTCGATGCTGGGATCGTCCGCTTGCCCTATCCCGAACTGCCCGACAACCTGACCGCGCGGACCCTGTGCGAGGAACGGATCTGGATCGCCTTGCCCGACGGCCACCCGCTGGCGCAAGATGCCGATCAGCCGGTGACGCTGCGCGATGTCGGCAACGAGCCGTTCATCGCAACGCACCTGCCCTCCAACTCCGGGTTTTCCGCCGCCATGCACCGCGCCTGTGCCAGTGCCGGCATCACCCCCAACATCGTGCAACGCTCGCCGCAATTTGCCTCGATCGTCAGCCTTGTGGCCGCCGGCCTCGGGGTCGCGCTGGTGCCCGAGGCGGTGAAGCACCTTCAGATTGCCGGCGTCACTTACAAGCCGGTGCAGGGGCTGACCGAGACCGCGAATATCTCTCTGGTCTACCAGACCACTCATCAAAGCCCGCCTCTGGTGCTTTTCCTGTCCTGTCTGGACGACACCCCGCTTTAGGAGACGAACGTGCGATACGAGGACTTCACTGCCCAAGACGGCATCTATCACGGCTATCGCCCCGCTGCCGCAGATGCCCCGACCGTGGTCTTTGCCAACTCGCTTGGCACCGATCTGCGCGTCTGGGACCGGGTCGTGGCGCGTCTGCCGGAAGACTGGGGCGTGCTGCGCCACGACAAACGCGGCCACGGGCTCAGCGAGGCGCGGGCCCTTCTCAGCATCGAGACCTTGACCGATGATGTCGAGGCTTTGCTGGATCACTATGCGATCACCCAGTTCGCGGGTGTGGGGTTGTCGGTCGGGGGGCTGATCATGCAGCGCCTTGCCCTGCGCCGGCCCGCGGCGATGACGCATCTGCTGCTATCCGATACTGCGGCGAAGATCGGCACGCCGGACATCTGGAACCCGCGGATCGAAACGGTGCTGACGCAAGGCATAGCGGCCATCAGCGACATGATCCTGGCGCGCTGGTTCGCCCCGGCCTACCGCGAGACGCAAGATTTCGCGCTGTGGCGGGCCATGCTCGAACGGATGCCAGCGGCAGGGTATGCGCAGGTTTGTGCCGCGATCCGCGATGCGGACTATACCGCCGATCTGGCCCATATCGCGCAGCCGACGCTGGTGCTGGTCGGGGCGGAAGACACCTCTACCCCGCCCGCGCTGGTGAAATCCACCGCAGACGGTATCGCGGGAGCGCGGTTTGTAGAGATCGAGAACGCGGGACACCTGCCTTGCGTTGAACAGCCCGCGCGCTTCGTTGAGTTGCTGACCGGGCATCTACACGCCTGACACAATGTCCCAAAGAAGAAGAGCGGGCCTGAAGCCCGCTCTTTGCGTTTTGGCCACTCGCTTGGGTGTTCACCCCACCGTCACGCCGCCGCACACGAACAACGTCTGGCCCGTGACAAAACCCGCCTCTGGCGCAGCGAAGAACGACACGGCGTTGGCCACGTCTTCGCCCGTTCCCAAGCGCTTGACCGGGATGTTCTCGATGATTTCCCTTGTCAGCGGGGCATCCGGTGGGTTGTTGCGCCAGAAGGCCTCTGTTCCGATCGGACCGGGGGCCACACAGTTGACCGTAATCCCATGTGCCCCCAGCTCCAGCGCCCAGGTGCGGGCCATCGATTCCGCGGCCCCCTTGCTGGCCGAGTAGAGCGTGCGCAATTCCTTGCCAAGCGTGACGCGGCTGGTGTTCATCACGATCCGGCCGCCGCCAAGCGCCTTCATCTTTGGCAAGACCGCCTGTGCGCACAGGATCGAAGGGCGCAGGTTTACATGCATCAGCCGGTCGAAATCTGCGACCGCCACATCCTCGAGCGCGGCGGGCAACACGATGCCCACGTTGTTCACAAGACAGGTGATGTCCTCTTCGGCGACAAGCCGGGCGCAGTGCTTTTGCAGCGCGTCCGCATCGCCAAGATCGACCCTGTCGAAGCGGTCCACCGGCACCGTCGGCTCTGCCAGATCCAGCACTACCACCCGGAAGCCATCGGCCATCAGCCTCGCCGAAATCGCGGCGCCGATCCCCCCGGCACCCCCCGTCACCAAAGCCGTGCGGCGGGTGTAGCCGGTCACAGGTCGCCCTCGCGCACCGAAGACGGGTGACGGCACAGCGGAGTCACGGTGATGTCCATGTAGGGATAGAGCGGCAGGCCCATCAGCACCTCGTGCAGATGGGCGTTGTCACGGCAGTCGAAGATGCTGACATTTTCGTAAAGCCCTGCCACGCGCCAGATGTGGCGCCAGATGCCCTGCGACTGAAGATCCTGCGAATAGGCTTTTTCACGGGCCTTGATCTCGTCGGCCACGGCCGGGTCCATGTCTGCGGGAATTTTGACGGTCATTGCGACGTGGTAGAGCATTCAGCCCTCTTTCAGTGTGTTGCGGCCATCGAGATAAGCCTGGCGCCAGCGGCTCACCATGACCCGCTGGAAAAGGTCGCCCTTGAAGAACGGGTCGGCCTCGATGAAGGCCTGCGCCTCGGCCCGGCTTTCGACGGCCAGAAGGTAAAGCCCGCCGCTGGCAAGCTCTCCTGCATCGTCCAGCTTGGCGCCGCAGGCCAGCAGCAGGGCCTTGTTCGCCTCGAGGTAGTCCAGATGCTCGGGGCGAAGGCGGCTGCGCAGGTCTGCGCAGCCGGGTTTGTCGAAGGTTTCGATCATGTAGGGCATGGCCCGGTCACACTCCCATGAAGCCCCAGATGGCGACGGTCGCAAGGAACACGACGCCAAGATACAGCAACACCAGCACCATGTAGCCCATCAGGTGCTTCAGCTTCAGTCCCGAGATGGCAAGCGCCGGCAGCAGCCAGAAGGGTTGCACCATGTTGGTCCACTGGTCACCGATCTGCACCGCCAGCGCAGTTGCCGGGATCGAGGCGCCAAGCTTTTGCGCCGCATCCATCATCACCGGGCCCTGAATGACCCACTGACCGCCGCCCGAGGGCACGAGGATGTTGATGATCCCGGCCGAGAGGAAGGACCAGATCGGTAGCGTCTGCGCGCTGGAGATCGACACGAACCAGTTCGAGAAGGTCACGATCAGCCCCGAGCCTGCCAGAATGGCGAGGATACCGGCATAGAACGGATACTGGATGATGATCCCGCTCACGACCCGGACGCCATCGTTCAGCGCCGCAAGGAACCGGCTCGGGGTGACGAACAGCGTGATGCCGAGGAAGAGGAACAGCAGGTTCACGAAGTTCAGCGTGATGCCGCCGCCGTCATAGAGGTAAACCGCCGCGTAGAAGAGCCCGAAAAGGCCGATGCCGACGCCGATGATCGGCGAATGGTTCATCCGCTCCGCCAGCGTCAGCTCTGTGGCCTCGACCTTGGCGGTCGGCAATTCGGGCTCGGGCTGGGCCTTGATGATGTCGGCCGGGTTCTTCGGGTGCAGCATCGCGTTGAAGAACGGCAGCGTGACCAGCAAGAACAGGTTCATGGCGATGAGGTAGGGCGAGAAGATGGTCTCGCCGAGCGGCACGAGGCCGATGGTTTCCTCGAGGAAGTGGCCGGGCGTGTTGATCAGCAGCGGCACCGACCCCGAAAGCCCGACGCCATAGACGGCAAAGCCGGAATAGCCGGCCGCGATGACCAGCGGATAATGCAGCCCCGGCACCTTGCGCCCCAGCTTTTGCGCGATGAGCGTGCCAAGCACGAGGCCGAAGCCCCAGTTGAGCCAGCTGCCGACCCCGCCGAACAGCGTGGCGGCAATGATCGCCGCGCGCGGCGTGTGGATGCCCATGACCACGAGGTTCATCAGCTTGTCCACGGCCGGGGTGCGCGCCAGCATGTAGCCCGCCAGCAAGATCACCGTCATCTGCATGGTGAATGCGAGCAGGTTCCAGAACCCGTCCCCCCAATACCGGGTGGCGTCGAGGAAACCGGTGCCCTGCGCAAGCATGGCGATCACCACGGTCACCGCCGTCAGCAAGATCGCCACGACCAGCGGGTCAGGCATGTAGCGGTTCACGATCCGCGTGAAAAATTCTGCAATCGAGTTCAAGTTGTCCTCCCTATCCGGGCCTCCCGACCCAGATTCGCCCCATTGATACTGATTGCAAATCACCAGCACCTACTTATATTGTCAACCAATATGCTGAGGGGGAAGAGCTTGGAGCGGTTGGTCGTCATCGGCGCGGGCATCATGGGCACGCGGATCTGCCGGCATTTCCTGCGCGCCGGCCACGCGGTGGCGCTTGTGGAGCCGTGCCCGGAAGCTGTTGAACAGGCACAAGAAAGCCTGCGCAGGGACGGGTTTGATCCGGCGGTTGCCGAACGGCTGGACGCGCTTGCCGCTGACTGGCGCGGCGCCGATCTGGTGATCGAGGCGGTGCCGGAGAAACTCGACCTCAAGCGTGCCGTGATCGCCGGGCTGGAGGCCTATTTCGGGCCCGAAACGCTGATCGCCTCCAACACCTCGGGCCTGCGCACCGCCGATCTGACGCTTGGGATGCAGCGCCCCGAACGCTTCCTCATCGCGCATTTCTTCAACCCTGCCGATCTGGTGCCCGCGGTCGAACTCGTCCCTGGCCCGGCCACCTTGCCGGCAGTGATGGACCGCGTGGCGGCGCTGCTGGAAGCCTCGGGCAAGAAGCCGGCACGGCTGAAGGCGGATATTCCGGGGTTCATCGCAAACCGGCTTCAACATGCGATGCTCCGCGAGTGCTTTCACCTGATGGATAGCGGCGTGGCCGATGCCGAGACCATCGATCTTGTGACCCGCTATTCGCTGGGGGTGCGGCTGGCGCTGATCGGGCCGCTTTTGCAGCGCGATCTGAATGGGCTCGATACCCATCTGAACATCGCCGCCTATCTCTACCCCGACCTGGACGCCCGGCAAACGCCGCCTGAGGGCCTTGCCGCGAAAGTCCGGAATGGCGATCTTGGGCGCAAGAGCGGCCGGGGCTTCTATGTCTGGGACGGCGATATGCGGGCCAGGATGGACACGCTGGAACGGCTGCTGCCAGAGGTCATCGCGCTTTCGACGCAGGCCGACACAAAGGACACCTGAACCATGCCGCATTGGAAGAACCGCCCCGAAGGCTCCAACTGGGGCGACTTCGGCGCCGATGACCAGCTTGGCACGATGAACTATATCGGCGCGCAAGAACGCCGCGCCGCCGCGGCCGAGATCCGGGAGGGCCTGGCCTTCTGCCTGTCCCTGCCGCTGGACCTGCCGGGGAAACTGGTGCTGAATCCGCGCCGCAAGCCGCCCGTGCTTGCGCCGACCTTTCTGGGCGACACCCCCTATATCAACTTTCCGCTGGCCAATGTGGACCCGATCCTGCGCGACGTGATCAGCGACGATCAGGTGTTGCTGTCCACGCAATACTCTACCCAGTGGGATTCCCTCGCCCATGTCGGCGCCCTCTTCGATGCGGATGGCGACGGGGTGGCAGAGCGGGTCTATTATAACGGCCACCGCGCGGATCAAGACGTTGTGGGCGCGGGGGGCGAGGGCAGCCACGGCTCCTATGCCCGCCGCCTGTCGGTTTGCGAGATGGCAAAGACCCCTGTGCAGGGCCGCGGCGTTCTGGTGGACTTCGTGCGTCATTTCGGCATGGGGCGCACGATCGTCGGGCGCCGCGAGCTGGAAGAGGTGTTGCGCGCCCAGAAGATCGCGCTGCGCCCCGGTGACATCCTGATGCTGCGCACCGGCTATGCCGAGGCGCTGATGGACATGCAGGACGCACCGGACCCCGAGGGACTGGACCGGACGGGTGCCGTTCTGGATGGCACCGACGCGACCTTGCATGCGTGGATCACCGAAAGCCGCATCGCCGCCATCGCCGCAGACAACTACGCGGTGGAAAACCCGCACGCGGACCCGCAGGCCTGCTGCCTGCGCCTGCCGCTGCACCACCATTGCCTGTTCAAGCTTGGCCTGCCGCTGGCAGAGCTGTGGTATCTGCGCGATCTTGCACAGGCGCTGGAAAGTCGTGGGCGCAATGCGGTGTTCCTGACGGCGCCGCCGCTGTATCTGCCGGGCGCCATCGGCTCCCCGGTCACGCCGGTGGCGACGATATGAAACCGACGGTCAGCTGCCAGCCAGTGCCCGCCCTGCCGCCACCCGCTGCCGCAAGAGCTGCGACGCGCGATAGCGCGGATCTCCGGTAGCACCGCCGATGGCGTCCAGCGCGGCCAAGATGCGCTCCGCACCCACCTTGTCGGCCCAGGCCAGCGGGCCGGCGGGGTAATTCACCCCAAGGCACATCGCGCGGTCTATGTCGGCGGGCGTGGCAACTCCGGTCAGCGCCGCCTCCAGTGCCTCGTTCGCCAGCATCGCCACCGTCCTCAGCACGATCAGGCCGGGGCTGTCCTCCACCACCGAGACCTGCTTGCCAAGACACTGGAACAGGCCAGCCGCGGCCGCAATCGCGCCCGGCGCGGCCTGATCGGCCTGCGCCACAGCGATGCGCTGCGCGCTGGTGTAGTCCAGCGCCAGGTCGAACAGCACCAGATCTGCCGGGGCGCCAGAGGCCACGCGCGCCGTGGCGCTGCGCCCGTCGCTGAGGCCAAGGCAGGCCGCGTCAATGCGGAGCAAGCCCTCCCCGGCCCGCCGCTCGACCTTGACGCCTTTGGCGGCAAGGCAGGCGACCAGCGGCTCGGCCGGGCCCAGATCGCCCTCCACCACCACCAGCGAGGGCGCCGGGCCTTGTGGCGCGGTCGCAGGGGCGCGTCGCTCCGCCCCCTCTGCATAATCATAAAAGCCGCGGCCCGACTTGCGGCCAAGCCAGCCCGCCGCGACCAGCTCCTGCTGGATCAACGAGGGGCGATAGCGCGGATCTGCGAAGAACGCCTCGAAGACAGAGCGGGTGACGGCAAGGTTCACGTCGTGGCCGATCAGGTCCATCAGCTCGAACGGGCCCATGCGGAAGCCGCCCGCGTCGCGCAGGATCGCGTCGATAGTCTGCGGCTCTGCAACGCGCTCCTCGCACAGCCGCAGCGCTTCGGCATAGTAGGGGCGGGCGACGCGGTTCACGATGAAGCCGGGGGTCGAGGTTGCGGATACCGGCGTCTTGCCCCAGGCCAGCGCGGTCTCGCGCAGCCGTTGCAGGACGTGGGCCGAGGAGGCGAGGCCGGAAACGATCTCGACCAGTTTCATCACCGGGGCGGGGTTGAAGAAATGCAGGCCGGCGACGCGGCCGGGCAGGCGCAGGCCGGCGGCGATTGCCGTGACCGACAGTGACGAGGTGTTGGTGGCCAGGATCGCATCCTCGGCCACCACGGCCTCCAGCCTGGCGAAAAGGCCGCGCTTCACCTCGAGGTTTTCGACGATGGCCTCGATCACCAGCTGCGCGCCGTGCAGGTCTTCCAGCGTGGCGGCAACGGTCAGCCGCGCGGCGATAGCCTCGCGTTCCGCCGCGTCCAGCTTGCCCTTTGCAATCAGCCGGTCCAGCGCAGACAGGATGCCCGTGCGCCCGGCCTCGGCCGCTTCGACGCGGGCGTCGAACAACAGCACTGGATGCCCTGCGCTGGCCGCGACCTGGGCGATGCCGGCGCCCATTGCGCCCGCGCCTATCACCGCGACGATGTCCGTCCTGGAAAGCCCTGTCATGCCTTGGACCCTTTCAGTGGCTGCCGGGCGCAATCGCCCTGGCGCGGCCGGTCAGTGGATATGGCTGCCGCCGTTCACATCGAGCGTGGTGCCGGTGATATAGGCCGACAGGTCGGTCGCCAGAAAAAGGCAGGCATTGGCGATGTCTTCGGCGCGGCCGGCGCGCTTCAGCGGGATGCCCTCGACGATCTGCGCGAATTGCGCCGGCGTCACGTTGCCGTCGAGCATCCCGGTTTCGGTCATCGACGGGCAGATCACGTTGGCGCGGATGCCCTTGGGACCGAACTCGCGGGCGATGCTGCGCGTCAGGCTGATGACCCCGCCCTTCGAGGCCGCGTAATGCGCGCCGCCGACCAGACCGCCGCCACGCTGCGCCGCGACCGAGGCGATGTTGACGATGGTGCCCTTGCCCGCGGCTTCGAGCACCCGAAGCACGCTTTGGCACATGTTGAACGCGCCCTTGAGGTTCACGTTCAAGATCAGGTCGAGGTCGCGCCCGCTGATCGACAGCAGCCCGTCGGACTTGACCACGGCGGCGGTGTTCACCAGGCAGTCGATCGTGCCGAAGCGCGCCAACGCGGCGTCGATCACGCCCTGGCAATCCTCTGCGCTTTGAATGTCGCAGCGCAGGCCGATCAGGTCAGGCACGGCCGCGGTCTGCTGCGTGATCGACTCGGTGATCAAGGCGGCGACATCATCGGTCATCATCAGGTCAACGACGACCAGCTTGGCGCCGTGCCGCGCGAACAGCTCGGCTGTGGCATAGCCGATGCCGCGCAGCGACGCGGCGCCGACGATGATGCAGACCTTGCCCTCGAGGTAGCGGAAGGCGGTGGGCCGGAGTTCAGCGGTGGAAGTCATGCGCAGACCCTTCTGACAGGAGCGTTTCGGTTTCGGCATCGGAGAAGCCCAGCTCGTCCAGCACGGCGCGGGTATCCCAGCCACAGGGGGCGGCGGGCGAACGGGTCGGCACGTCGCCGCCATCCACCCGCAGCGAGGTGCGGATCACCGACACGCGGCCTTCGGTCGGGTGGTCTTCTTGCGCGATCAGGCCGACGGCCTGAAGATGCGGATCCTTCGGCAGGGTCTCGAGCGTGTGGCACGGCATCGCGGCCAGATCCGCGGCGCGGAAGAGGGCCAGCCAGTCGGCGGTGCCGCGCGTGGGCAGCGCCGCGCCGCGCACCTCGAACCATTCCGCCACATTGTCGGCGCGGGCGGCGATGGTGGCAAATCGCGGATCGTCGGCCAGCTCTGCGCGGTCTGTGACTTGCAGGAAAGCGCGCACCTGGGCATCGGTGTTGATCGTCACGGCCACATAGCCATCGGCGGTCTTGACCGGCATGTTGTGCGGGCTGAGCAGGCGCCGGTCGCCGGCGGGGCCGACGGGAGGAACGAAGGTTTGCTGCGCCAGATGCTCCTGAAGCACGAAGCCGGCCATGGTCTCGAACATCGGGATCTCGATGACGCGCCCGCTGCCGGTTGCCTGCCGCTCGATGACCGCAGCCATGATGGCGCCCGCGGCGATCTCGCCCACGACATGGTCGCAAATCAGCAGCGGCACATAGCGCGGCACCCCGTCGCGGGCCAGCGACAGGCCGGGAATCCCGGCGGCGGCCTGAACCACGCTGTCATAGGCCGGAAAGCCGCCATAGGGGCCATCGGTGCCAAAGCCGGTCAACAGGCAATAGATCTTGTCCGGATGGGCGCGGCGCACCGTTTCTGGATCGATGCCCAGCTTTTCCAGCGCCTTGGGCCGCATGTTGGCCACGATCACATCCGCCTGGGCGATCAGTCGCTGCATCACCTGCCGGGCGCCCGCGGTCTTCAGGTCCAGGCAGATGTTCCGCTTGCCGCGGTTCAGGTGCAGATAGGTGCCCGAGTGCTGCCCGGTGGGAGATTGGCCGCCCAGTCCACGCATCAGGTCGCCTGACGGGTTCTCGACCTTGATGATGTCGGCGCCGTATTGCCCCAGGCGCCAGGTAGCAGCCGGCCCGACCACCACGCTTGTCAGGTCCAGCACCCGGATGCTTTTGAGCGGTTGAAAGGTCATGTGTCGATCTCCAGCTCTGCGGCGAGGCAGCCCGCGTCATCGAGGATGCGGACCCGCCAGCCCGTGGCCTCGGGTTCGGCCCGCAAGGTCAGCGGCCGGTCGCAATAAAGCGGCGCCATGTGCCGGGCGCGCAGCGCGCGGGGCGCCACGCCCCGTTCAGCGCGCAAAAATTCGGTGGCGAGCAGTGTCGACAGGCCGCCATTCACCACCAGATCGGGCAGCCCCTCGACACGGCGCGCATGGTCCCGGTCAAGGTGGATCTTGTGCGAGTTGAAGCCGAGCGCCGAATACTGGAACAGCAGCGTCTGGTCGGGTGTCATGTGGTGCCGCAGGGCTTCCGGCCCAGCCTCGGGGGCGGGGCGCGGTGCCGGGCGCGGCGCGCTTCCCGACGCGGCAGGAAGCAGCGCGTAGGTCTGCGTCTCTGTCACGGCGGGGTCTTGCTGGGACAGCGGCCGCAGCTCGTGCCGCAGCGTGACAAGGGCCATGCGGCCGGAGGCGCCGTCTTTTTCCGTGATGTCTGCCACCATGCTGCGCCGTTCCACCGGCTCGCCGATGTGGATGTCGCCAGGCCAGGCTACGGTGCGCCCCGCCAGCAAGAGCCGCGGCAGGCCAAGGTCGGGCATCGGCACTCCAAGCCCGGGGAACCCATCGGCGCGCAGCGACGAGCGCCGCGTGTCGCCGGCAAGCATCAGGAAGTGCCAGCCGCGCGGCAGGGGCTGACCGTCACCAACCTGATCGGGGTCGAGGTCGAGCATCGCCGCAACCCGCCGCACCTGCGACAGGGTGCAGGATTCGATTCGTGTCATGACATCGGGTGCTTCGGCGGCGTGCATCTTCATGGTCTCCTCCCCAGAAGCCGTGATCCATATATGAAGATACAAGATCATATGTCAATCAAAACCGAAGTCAGTTCATGCGATGCGCAGGGCCATTCCACCCCGAAGACGGCGCTGCGCTGCGGCAATTGCAGGATTTTCAGGGTCACCGGGTGCTGGGAGGGCTGTCTGAGCGGGGCTGGCGATACAATCAAATACAAATATTTGACATCGTATGTGAAATGAGACATGATCCGGGGACTGGCATCAACATGCCCTTCTGGGAGGAAGAATCATGAAACGGCGGACATTCTTGGGATCAATGGGCGTTGGCGCGGCCGCGTCGACGCTTGCGGCGCCTGCTATTGCGCAATCGGCGCCCGAAATCACGTGGAGGCTGCAATCCGCCTTCCCGACCTCGTTCGACGCGCTTTACGCCGCCACGACCACGATGGCGCAATATGTCGAGGAAATGACCGACGGCCGTTTCCGCATCCAGCCCTTCGCGGCGGGCGAAATCGTCGCCGGCAACCAGATCGTCGACGCGGTATCCGACGGCACGGTCGAGATGGGCCACACCGCCTCGCAGTATTACCACGGCAAGGACCCGGCCTTCTCGCTGGGCACGCTGCTGCCCTTCGGCCTGAACACCCGCATGATGGACGCCTGGCAGATGCAGGGCGGCGGGCTGGAACTGCTGAACACCTTCTACGCCAAGCACGGCTTCTACGCATTGCCGGGCGGTAACGTGACCGCGCAGATGGGCGGCTGGTATCGCAAGGAAATCAACACCGTCGCCGATCTGGCCGGGTTGAAGATGCGCGTCGGCGGTCTGCCGGGGTCGATCATGGCGAAGATGGGCGTGGTGCCGACCGCGATCCCGGGCGGCGATGTCTATGTCTCGCTGGAGCGCGGCACGATCGACGCAGCCGAATTCACCGGCCCCTTCGACGAAGAGCGCATGGGGCTGAGCAAGGTCGCGCCCTATTACTACTTCCCCGCATGGTGGGAAGGGCAGGCGGCTGTCCACTTCTTCATCAACCTGCAGAAGTGGGAAGAGCTGCCCGCGAACTACAAGTCCGTGCTGCGCGCGGCGGCGGCAACGGCCTCGGACCAGGTCGTCACCCGCTATGACTATGGCAACCCGGCCGCGCTGGTGCGCCTGATCGGCGCCGGCGTGCAGCTGCGTGGTTTCAACGAAGAGATCATCTCGACCGCGCTGACCGCTGCCAAAGAGGTCTATGCCGAGCTGAACGCCACCAACCCGGAATGGAAGACGCTGTATGACAGCATCACCGCCTATCGGGACACGGCCTATGCCTACTGGCAGCTGACCGAACTTAGCTATGACGCGATGATCTCGCGGCTGCGCACCCAGCTCTGACCTGCATCCGGGGGCCTTGCCCCCGGATGCTTCAAGGCCTGCAAGTCAGTCCTGCCTGCTGCGCGCGCTGCGTGCAGCAGGGCGGCTGAACCTTGCCTGAACATCAAGGATCAAGAACATGGTGAATCGTCTGGCTGGCAAGGTTGCCATCATCTCTGGCGGCGGCGGCGGTATCGGCGGCGAAGCCGGGCGCATCTTTTGCGAAGAGGGCGCAAGCGTGCTGCTGGTGGATCTGAGCGAGGATGCAGTGGCAGCCACGGCCGAGCGCATCCGCGCGGCAGTTCCCGGCGCGCATGTGGCGGTTCTCGCCGCTGATCTGGGCGTGGAGGCCGCTGCGTATGAAGCCGCCGACAAGGCCATCGCCGCGTTTGGCGGCATCGACATCGTGGTCAACAATGTCGGCATCCGCCGCTATGACGCGCTGGCCGATGCGACCTGGGACATGTGGGATGACATCTTGCGCGTCAACCTGCTCAGCTATGCCTCGCTGACCCGCGCGGCCCTGCCCAGCATGCGCGCCCGCGGCAAGGGCAGTGTCGTCAATGTCTCGTCCTGCCACGCGGTGCTGGGGCGCAAGGGCATGGGGGCCTATGACGCGTCGAAGGCGGCCGTGCTGGCCTTCACGCGCACCCTCGCCTGGGAAGAGGCGCAGCACGGCGTGCGCGCAAACGCCATCTGCCCGGGCTATACCTTCACGCCGTTCCACGTGCAGCGCGCCGAAAAGGCTGGCAAATCGCGCGACGAGCTGGCCGCGTTCGAGCCGCCTTGCGTGCTGGGCCGCTGGGCGGAGCCGGCAGAGATGGCCTATCCGCTGCTGTGGCTCGCCTCGGACGAGGCCGCCTATGTGACGGGCGCCACCTTGATGGTCGATGGCGGCATGCCGGTCTGACCCCCCAACACCATTCCAAAGGAGAGCACCATGAAACTTGAACTTCACCACATCAACGTCTGCAGCAAGGACGTGCCGCACCTGAGCGACTTCTACCGCAAGATCCTGAACCTTGGCGGCGTCGACGATGACGACCATGTGCAGGACACCACAAAAGGCTACTATGCCGGCGTCGAATTCGTGACCGACGGCAAGATCGAGTTCCACCTTGCCACCACGGACCTTGGCGTCAGCTATCGCACCAAGCAGCCGGTGAACCCGCTGGAGCGCGGCCACATCGCCTTCCGCACCGATGATATCGAGGCGTTCAAGAAGCACCTGATCGACAATGGCATTCCCTTTGCCGATTACGGTGTGTGGGCGATGGCCGGATGGTATCAGGTCTTCTTCCAGGACCCTGAAGGCACCATCATCGAGGTGCATCAGATCAACTACAAGTAAGCAAGCGCCTGGGGAGGGCCTTGCCGAAACGATCAGTCAGCGCCGTTCCGGTTCGCCGGATCGGCGCCCACATGCCAGGGAGGCGGTATGGAAAACTTCTTGCTTCGATCAAGCAGGGCGATCGACTACCTGAACCGGTGGATCGGCAAGGCCGCCGCCTGGGCCATAGTTCTGGCCATCCTCGTGTCGGCCTTGAACGCGCTGTCGCGGCATATTCTGGGCGTCACGTCCAACGGCTGGCTGGAACTGCAATGGTATCTGTTCGGCGCCGTCTTCATGCTTTGCGCAGCCTGGACATTGCAGGACAACGAACATGTCAGGATCGACGTGCTGTCGGCGCGGTATTCGAGGCGCACGCGCGAGATCGTCGACCTGTTCGGGCATGTCTTCTTCATGTTCCCCTTCGTCGCGCTGATGCTGTGGCTTTCGGCGCAGTTCTTCTGGAAGGCCGTCTTGTCCGGCGAGGCGTCGCCCAATCAGGGCGGCCTGTTGCTGTGGCCTGCCAAGGGGCTGATCTTCTTCGGGTTTCTTCAGCTTTGCCTGCAATGGCTGTCCGAGGTCATCAAGGGCGCATTCCGCCTGCGGGATCTGTCCGGCTCCAACGATGACGAGGTGTCGCCATGATCGAGTTGCTTGCATCCAACCTCGCGCCGATCATGTTCATGGCCTTGGTGGCAATGCTGCTGATGGGCTATCCCGTCGGCTTCTCGCTGGCCGCGAATGGCCTGCTGTTCTTCTTTCTGGCGGTAGAGCTGTCGCCCTACGCGCCTGACACGATCTCGCTCAACTGGAACCTGCTCAACGCCCTGCCAGAGCGGGTGTTCTCGATCATGGCGAACGAGGTGCTGCTGTCGGTTCCGTTCTTCACCTTCATGGGGATCGTTCTGCAACGGTCTGGCATGGCCGAGGATCTGCTGGAAACCTTCGGCCAGTTCTTCGGGTCGGTTCCGGGCGGCGTCGCCTATGCGGTGATCTTCGTCGGCACGCTGCTGGCGGCTACGACGGGCGTGGTTGCTGCCTCGGTGATCGCCATGGGCCTGATCTCGTTGCCGATCATGCTGCGCTATGGCTATGACCGGCGCATCGCGTCAGGCACCATCATGGCTTCGGGCACGCTGGCGCAGATCCTGCCGCCCTCGACCATCCTGATCGTGCTGGCGGACCAGATGAAAACCTCGGTCGGCGACATGTATGCCGTGGCGTTCCTGCCCTCGATCCTGCTGACGCTCAGCTTCATGCTGTTCATCCTGATCGTCAGCGTGGTGCGGCCCTCCTACGTCCCAGCCCTGCCGCCCGAGGCGCTGCTCTACCGCGAGCCGGACGGCCGGCGCGGGATCTGGCAAGTGCTTGTGCTCTTTATCGTGTCTGGTCTGATCGGTTGGCTCGCCGTGCGCTCTGCCGGGGTCGTCAAGGCGATCGATGTGGTGGTGCTGACGCTCTGCGCCCTGTCGGTAGTGGCGCTGGCGATCACGCTGCTGGCCCGGCTGCTGGGCGGTGCCGCTTTGGTGCTGGGCGGGGTTCTGGCTGTTATCTGTGGTGTGCTGGCCCTGTCGCAACCAACGGGTGCCGCGATGGGTGCCGTGGCCTGGACGGCGGCCGCCATCTTTGCCTATGCCGCCCTGCATGGCGCCACGCTGCGAGGCTCTCGCACAAGGCTGATTTCGCAGATGGCCGAAAAGGTCGCCTTCGTTCTGGTGCCCCCGGTCCTGCTGATCTTCCTGGTGCTGGGCACGATCTTCATCGGTCTGGCCACCCCGGTCGAGGCGGGCGCGATGGGTGCCGTCGGCTCCGTGGTGCTTGCGCTCATCAAGCGCTTCACCGAGCGGCGACCCGAGCGGCTCAATCAGGTTCTGCTGACGCAGGCCACCTTTGCGACCGCCAAGCTTTGTGCCTTCATCCTGTTCATCCTCATTGGCGCGCGGGTGTTCGCGCTGACCTTCTTCGGCATCAACGGCCATATCTGGGTGGAGCATCTACTGACGTCGATCCCGGGCGGTCAAATGGGCTTCATGATCTTCACCGCGGCACTGATCTTCTTCCTGGGGATGTTTCTCGATTTCTTCGAGATTGCCTTCATCGCCATACCGCTGCTTCTGGTGCCGGCAATGACGTTGGACATCGATCCGCTGTGGCTGGGCCTTGTGATCGCGATTACGCTGCAAACCTCGTTCCTGACTCCGCCGCTTGGCTTTTCGCTGTTCTTCTTGCGGTCGGTGGCGCCAAGCAAGGCCTACAAGGATGAGGTGAGCGGCAAGATGATCGAGGGGGTGTCGACCAAGCAGATCTATCTTGGCGGCGTTCCCTTCGTCCTGATCCAGTTGCTGCTGGTGACCGCCGTGCTGGTCGTGCCCGAATTCTTCCTGGGCTCGCAGCAACAGGCCCCGGTGATGAGCGAGCAAGACGCGATGAAATCGCTTGAGGGCTTGAACATTGGCGGGAACCCGGCAGGAAACATCGGGATGCCCGTGATTGACTTGACGCTCCCGGGTGGGAACTGAACGAGTGCGTGAAAGCGATCGGTGCGGCGTAGAGGAGGACGAGCCATGGATGCAGCCAAGACGGTCGAGTCGCAGGTCAAGGACTCCCCGACCTATTCCGCACCGGCGCTTGAAAAGGGGCTCGATATCCTCGAGCTTCTGCATGAAAGCGAAACGCCGCTGACGCAGAAGGAAATCGCGCTCCGGCTTGGGCGCAGTGTCAGCGAGCTTTACCGGATGCTCAACATCCTTGTGCGGCGCAACTACGTTGCAAATTATGACGACAAATTCGGTCCCACCACCAAGCTTTACAAGCTGTCACAGGCACATCCGCCTGTGCGGCGCCTGCTGTCGGCAGCAATCCCGATCATGGAGGAGCTGTCGCGGCAAGTCGATTTCGGCTGTGACCTGCGGGTTTACAATGGCGGCTCGCAGACGGTGCTGGCGGCGGTTGATGCGCCTGGTGGGCTTGGGTTTTCGGTGCGGACCGGCTCCGAAATTGCGGTTGCGCCATCTGCCTCGGGCCGGGTGCTGATCGCCTTTCAGGACGGCGACACCATGGAGCTGCGCCTGCGCGAAGCCCTTGAGGGGCGGCCAGAGCCAGAAATAAAAGCGTTCCGGAAGGAGGTTCATGAAGTCGCGGTCAAAGGCTTTGCCGCGCTTCAAAGCCGCCAGTACGAAGGGCTTTATGCCGTGTCCTTCCCGGTGCTGGACGTCAACCGGCACGCTGTCGCGGCGTTGACGGTGCCGATGCTGCCCCGGATCGACATTGCGCGCCAAGCCTCACGCGAGGATGTCATCGCCGCCCTGCGCGAATCCGCGGCGCGCCTGTCGCAAAGCATCGGCTGATCCGCCCGCCCCGTCGTCTCAGACAGGGCGAGCGGGGCCTTTTGCCGTCAGACCCGTTCCAGCGCGATGGCGATGCCTTGGCCGACCCCGATGCACATGGTGGAAAGCGAGCGCTTGCCCCCCGTCTGCACCAGCTGCAGCGCGGCTGTTCCGGTGATCCGCGCGCCCGACATGCCAAGCGGATGGCCAAGGGCGATGGCACCACCATTCGGGTTCACGCGCGGGTCGTCATCTGCCACGCCAAGCTGGCGCAGCGTGGCAAGGCCTTGCGCCGCAAAGGCCTCGTTCAGCTCGATCACGTCCATGTCGGCCGCGGTCAGGCCAAGCCGTGCCAGCAGCTTTTGCGAGGCGGGCGCCGGGCCGATGCCCATGATACGCGGCGGCACGCCCGCGGTCGCGCCGCCAAGGATGCGGACGATGGGGGTCAGGCCGAACTTCGCCGCCGTTGCCGCATCGGCAAGGATCAGCGCCGCCGCGCCGTCATTCACGCCGCTGGCATTGCCCGCAGTGACCGAACCGTTCGCGAACAGCGGCTTCAGCTTGGTCAGCGCTTCGGGCGTGGTGGCGCGGGGGTGTTCGTCCCGGTCCACCACCAGCGGATCACCCTTGCGCTGCGGGATGGTCACCGGCGTGATCTCGGCCGCAAGCCTGCCATTCGCCTGCGCCGCCGCCGCCTTGGCCTGCGAGTCCAGCGCCATTCCGTCCTGCGCCGCGCGGCTGATGCCATAATCGTCGGCGACGTTCTGCCCGGTCTGCGGCATCGAGTCCGTGCCATAGGCCTTGTCCATCGCCGGGTTCACGAAGCGCCAGCCGATGGTCGTGTCATAGACCGCATTGTCGCGGGTAAAGGCCGCGCCGGCCTTTGGCATCACGAACGGCGCACGGCTCATGCTCTCGACCCCGCCCGCGATCATCAATCCGGCCTCGCCCGCAGCAATCGCCCGAGCGGCAGTCAGCACGGCATCCATGCCCGACCCGCATAGCCGGTTGATCGTGGTGCCGCTGACCCCGACAGGCAGACCCGCAAGCAGCAGCGACATGCGTGCGACGTTGCGGTTGTCCTCGCCGGCCTGGTTGGCGCAGCCGAAGATCACGTCATCGACCGCCTCCCAATCGACGGCAGGGTTGCGGGCCATCAGCGCGCGCAGGGGCACCGCGCCCAGATCGTCGGGGCGCACGGCCGCAAGGCTGCCCGCATAGCGGCCAATGGGGGTGCGGATGTAGTCGCAGATGAAAACTTCGGTCATGTCACAGCTCCGGTGCGATCAGATCGGCCACCGGGCCATCCAGATGCAGGGTGGCCCCGGTCAGGGATTGCAGGTCATCGTAGGACAGATCCGGCAGCTTCTCGCGCAGCACGAAATGGCCATCGACGATGTCGATCACGGCATGGGACGAATAGACCCGGGTGACGCACGCCACCCCCGTCAGCGGCAGGGTGCAACGCTTGACCAGCTTGGGCTTGCCGTCCTTGGTCACGTGATCGGTGATCACCGCCACCCGCTTCGCGCCATGGACCAGATCCATCGCGCCGCCCACCGCAGGCACACCCTTGGGCCCGGTGGACCAGTTCGCCAGATCGCCCGTCTCGGCCACCTCATAGGCGCCGAGGATCGCCACATCCAGATGGCCGCCGCGCACCATGGCGAAGCTGTCGGCATGATGGAAGAAGGCGGTGCCGGGCTTGATCGTCACCGCCTTCTTGCCGGCATTGATCAGGTCCCAGTCCTCCGCGCCGGGGGCAGGGGCCGCACCAAAGCCGAGGATGCCGTTTTCGGTGTGGAAGATCGCCTCGCGCCCCGGAGGCTGGAACCGGGCCACCATCTCGGGAAAGCCGATGCCGAGGTTGACGTAAGAGCTGTCGGCGATGTCTTGCGCGGCCCGCCATGCGATCTGGGTTGCGGAAAGCTTCATGCCGTGACCTCCGGATAGACTGCGTTGGCGCGGTTCAAGGCTTCTTCCTGCGCGGCATCGGGCACGGCCACGACGCCCTGCACAAAGATGCCTGGGGTGATGATGACCTCGGGGTCCAGCCCGCCCGGCGCCACGATCTGCGACACCTGAACGATGGTCGTGGCCGCGGCCATGCACATCAGTGGGTTGAAGTTTCGCGCGGCCATCCGGTAGGTCAGGTTGCCCAGGGTGTCGCCGACATGCGCCTTGACCAGGGCATAATCTGCCTTCAGCCAGCGCTCTTGCACATAGGACCGCCCCTCGAACACCTCGACGGGCTTGCCCTTGGCAAGGTCGGTGCCAAAGCTGGTCGGGGTGTAGAAGGCGGGGATGCCTGCGCCGCCGGCACGGATCCGCTCGGCCAGCGTGCCCTGCGGCACCAGTTCCAGCTCGATCTTGCCGGCAAGGTAGGCCTCGGTGAAGACCACGGGATCGGCGCTGCGCGGGAAAGAGCAGATCAGCTTGGCGACCATGCCCGCCTCGATCAGCGCTGCAAGCCCGACATGGCCGTTGCCGGCGTTGTTGTTCACCACGGTCAGCGCCTTGGGATGGCCGGTGGCAAGGAAGCGGTCGATCAGCGCATGGATCAGCTCGATAGGCGCGCCCGATCCACCAAAGCCGCCGATCATCACAGTCATGCCGTCCGCAATGCCTGCCACTGCCGAGGCGAGGTCGGGAAAGGTCTTGTCCATCGAAAGCTCCATTCGAGTCTGGCCCAGATGCCGACAGCGGTAGAGCCGAGGGCATCTTCCGTCCACCCGTAGAGTGCGGTATGGGAAATTTGTTCTCATATCGCACGGGCCCAGCATGACCATCAGCGACCGCGACATCATGGGAGGGCTGGCGAAAGGGCTGGCGATGATCGAGACCTTCACCGCCGACCGCCCCAGCCAGTCCATCAGCGAAGCCGCTGCCGCCAGCGGGCTGGACCGCGCCACCGCCCGGCGCTGCCTGCTGACGCTGACCCGGCACGGCTATGCCGACTGGGACGGCAAGTTCTTCACGCTGACGCCGCGGGTCCTGCGGCTTGGCACCGCCTGCCTTGCCACCATGCCGTTGCCGCAGATCATGCAACCCCTGCTGGACGCGCTGTCGGACCGGATCGGGCAAAGCAGCTCGGTGTCCATCCTCGACGGGGCAGAGATCCTGTATGTGGCGCGGGCGGCACAGAAAAAGGTGATGTCGATCAGCCTGATGCCGGGATCGCGTCTGCCTGCCCACTGCACCAGCATGGGCCGGGTGCTGCTGGCTGCCCGCCCCGAGGCCGAAGCGCTGGCGATTTTGACGGCGCAGCCGCTGCAGGCCCGGACCCCCCGGACCCTCACCGACCCCGGTGCCATCATGGCAGAGCTTGCCCGGGTGCGCGCCCAAGGCTTTGCCATCATCGACCACGAAGTCGAACTTGGCCTGCGCTCCATCGCGGTGCCGCTGATCAGCGTGCATGGCAAGGTGGTGGCCGCGCTGAACGTGGGCGTGGCCGCCGTGCAGGACACCCCCGAACAGCTTGCCCCGACCTACCTTCAGGCGCTGCTGGATGTGCAGTCCAGCGCGCGGCCGATGCTGCGCTGAACGCACGGCTGGACGCAGGGTCATCTGGGGCGGTCAGCGGCGCACCCGCTGTCGCACAAGAGACAGTTTACCCAACGTCCGCATAGCCCCTATCAAACTGTGGCAATCCGGCAGCACGCAAAGCATCAGGCGGTGGAAACTCCTCTGCTGTGGTCTCCGGAGTGCGAAGCCTCGGGCATTTCGCGGACCCGAGGCACCAGATCGCGCCATGTGAAGAAGGAGGATCTTCACCTGGCGTCAAGAAACAGTTGGAGGACAAATGAAAAATCTGCTCACGCGGTTCGCCGCGCCTGTTTTGCTGTGCAGTGTCGCGTCGCTGGCCCTCGCCGACAACAGCTACACCGGTGCGCCGCGCACCTTCCTGTTCGACCCGGCGCAAGACGTGTGCTTCAAGGACACCTCGCAATACAAGAAGGAGGGCCCCTACACGATCGGCTTCTCGAACGCCGGGCTGGGCGACAGCTGGCGCGTGGTTGCGGTCCACTCGATGATGAAGGCCGCGGCCGAAAGCAAGGACCTGATCGACAAGCTGATCATCACCGACGCTGGCCATGATGACAGCAAACAGGTCGCCGACATCCAGGATCTGGTGTCGCGCGGCGTCGATCTGCTGATCGTTTCGGCCAACACCGCGCAGGCACTGGACCCGGTGGTGACCCGCGTGATGGACCAAGGCATTCCGGTCGTCATGGTGGACCGCCGCATCGAGAGCGACAACTTCGTGACCTTCGTCACCGCCTCGGACGCGATCTCGGGCCGTCTCTTCGCGCAGTGGATCGTCGAGAAGCTGGAGGGCAAAGGCTCTGTCATCATGCTGGGCGGCCAGGCCGGTTCCAGCCCCTCAGAGATCCGCATGAAGACGGCGATGCAGGTCTTCAACCAGTATCCCGACATCAAGATCGTGGATACCGTCTATGGCGACTGGAGCCCGGTGAAGGCCAAGCAGGTCATGCAATCCATGATCCAGAAGCACGGCGAGGACATCGACGCCGTCTGGTCGGCGCACGGGTTGATGACGCCGGGATCGATCGAGGCGTTCGTCGAGGCTGGCTGGGCCGATGGCACCATCCCGCCGCACACCACCGCCGACGTGAACGGCCCCATGCAGCTGGCGCTGAAGCACAAGGTTCCGCTGCTGGAAGTCGGCTACCCGCCCGCGATGGCCGGTGAATCGATCAAGACCGCGCTGAAGGTTCTGGCCGGGGCGCAGGTGCCCTGCATCAGCGAGATCAACAGCCAGATCGCCGTGACCGAAGGTGACAACACCTCGTCGATCGACACGCGGCTGCGCATCGACGAGATGGTCGTGCTCGACGGTCCGGCCGATCTGCTGGTCACCGGAGGCATGGGGCCGGGATACGACCCGACCACCTTCTCGATCGACTACCCGAAATAATCCGGCGCGAACCGGACCGCCGGGGCCGTGCTAGGCCCCGGCCACTGAACGGGGCCCGCTTGGGGGGAGAGGAAATGCTGACTTTATCGAACGTGTCGAAGTCGTTTCCGGGCGTGAAGGCGCTGTCCGGAATGCAGCTCGACGTGCGCGCCGGCGAAATTCACGCGCTGGTCGGTGAAAACGGGGCAGGGAAATCGACCCTGACCAAGATCATCGCCGGGGTTTACCAACCCGACGAGGGCCAGATGGAGTTCGACGGCGAGATTGCCCACTGGGCCACGCCCGGGGCCGCCAAGGTGGCGGGTATCCACGTCATCTATCAGGAATTCGTGCTGTTCCCGCACATGACCGTCGCGGAGAACATCTTCATCGGCCATGAGCGCCGCAACGCCCTTGGGCTGGTCGATCACCGGCAGACGCGGCGTGATGCGACGGAATTGCTGCATCGCCTCGGGGTGGACATCGACCCCGACCGCAGGGTGGTGGATCTGAGCGTCGCCGATCAGCAGATGGTCGAGATCGCCAAGGCGATGGTTCACCGGGCAAAACTCCTGATCCTGGACGAGCCGACGGCGGTGATTTCCGGCAAGGAGGTGGAGTTGCTGTTTCAGCGCCTTCAGGCGCTGAAGGCCGACGGCGTGGCGATCATCTACATCTCGCACCGTCTGGAGGAGATCTTCGAGATCTGCGACCGCGTGACCGTGCTGAAGGATGGCCAGTTCGTCGCCAGCCACAGCACCGCCGAGGTGGACCGGGATCGTCTGGTCGCGCTCATGGTCGGGCGCGACATGAAGGAGCTGTTTCCGCCCAAGGCCGATCCTGCCGCCATCGGAGCGGTGGTGCTGGAGGCGCGCAACATCCGCGCGGCGGGCCGGGTCAACGGCGCCTCGATCAGCCTGCGGGCGGGCGAGGTGACGGCCTTGGCGGGCATGGTCGGTTCGGGCCGCACCGAGCTGGCGCTGGCGCTCTTCGGCGGTCTCGAGATGACCTCGGGCGAGGTGGTGATCGGCGGCCAGAGCTTTCGCCAGATGACGCCTGCGCGGGCGATCGAGCAGGGCATCGGGCTTCTGACCGAAGACCGCAAGGGACAGGGTCTTGCGATCCTTCTGGATGTCGCAAGCAACATCACCGCCGCCAACCTGGACGAGATCAGCCGCTGGGGCCTGCTGGACCGCAGCCGCGAGGACACCATCGCGCGGGGCGAGATCACCTCCTATCAGATCGCCTGCCGTGGGCCGCAGAACCCGGTTGTCACCATGTCCGGCGGCAATCAGCAAAAGGTGCTGGTGTCGCGCTGGGCGCGCACCTGCCGCAAGGTGCTGATCCTCGATGAGCCGACGCGCGGCGTCGATGTCGGGGCCAAGGCCGAAATCTACCGCATCATGCGAGAGATGGCCGCGAAGGGCGTGGCCGTGCTGATGATCAGCTCGGAACTGCCCGAGGTGATCGGCATGGCCGACCGCGTGCTCGTGATGCGCGAAGGCACCATCGGCGGCGAGCTGACCGGGGCCGAGATCACCGAGGAGCACATCATGCGCGTCGTCACGCACCAGAACGCAGCCTGAAGGGAGCGCAGCATGACAATTCTCAGACCAAGCGCCCGCCGCGGCTTTTTGCGGCGCAATGGCAGCCAGACCATCGTGGTCGCGCTTCTGGTGATCCTGATGGTCGTGGGCTCGCTGGTTTCCAGCCGCTTCTCGACCCTCGCCAACTTCATGAACATTCTGGAACAGTCTGTGACCCTAGCCATCGTCAGCCTCGGCCAGACGCTGGCCGTGCTGACCGGCGGGATCGACCTGTCTGTTGGCTCGCTTATCAGCCTCGCAAGCGTGCTGCTGTCGGGGATCACCAATGGCGATCCGGGCATGGTCGTGCCGGCGATCGCGATCGTGCTGGGCCTTGGCATCCTTGTCGGGCTGCTGAACGCGGCCGCTGTGATCTGGCTGAAGGTCCATCCGCTGATCGTGACCCTTGGAACAGGGGCCGCGCTGCAAGGGCTGACGCTGCTCTATACCATGGGTCCGGCGGGCAAGATGCCGCTTGGCTTCGACTTTTGGGCCTTTGGCCGGGTTCTTGGCCTGCCGGTGGGCGCAATCATAACGGTCGTGCTCTTTGCGGGGACGGCGCTTTTCCTGCGCTACACACCGCTTGGCCGCTACATCTATGCCGTCGGTGACGATTCAACCGGCGCGCAGCTGATGGGCCTGCCGCGCGCCAAGGTGCTGCTGTTCGTCTACGGCTTTTCGGGGTTCACCGCGGCCCTGACCGCGGTGTTCCTGGTGTCGCGCTTCGGCGTGGGCCAGCCCTATACGGGGGCCAATTTCACCCTGACCTCGATCACCCCGGTGGTGGTGGGCGGAACGCTGCTGGCCGGCGGGCGCGGCGGCGTGATCGGCACGCTGCTGGGGGTCTATCTGGTGTCCTTGCTGAACAACGTGCTGAACTACATGGATATTTCATCACACTATCAGCTGATCGTGCAGGGCCTGATCGTGATCATCGCCGTGTCTGTCTATGTCGAAAAGAAGAGGAAGCTGTGATGTCTGACGTGAACATGGCTGGGGTTCCGGCGGCGGGCGAGGCATTGCGCAACGTCCTGCGGCGGTATGCCCTGCATCTTTCGTTGCTGGCAATGATCGTGGTGTCGACGCTCGTGTCGCCGTCCTTTCTCAGCGGTGGCAACGTGTCGAACATGCTGCTGCAGGCGGCGCCCCTGGGCATGGTGGTCATCGGGCAGGTGTTCGTGATCCTGGTGCGCGGGCTCGACCTGTCGGTTGCCTCGATCATGGCGACGGCCGCGGTGGTCGCCACCAGCTTCAGTGGCCAGGACAAGGATGCAGCGCTGATCTTCGCGCTGGCGCTGGGCATCGGACTGGCCACCGGCCTCGTGAACGGGCTGCTGGTGGCCAAGCGCAACGTCTCGCCATTCCTGGCGACGCTGGCGACGATGATCGTGCTTCAGGGAATGCGGTCGGCCTGGACGCAAGGCGCGCCATCTGGGAATGTGCCGCCGTTCTTCCGCATCCTCGGGTCGGGGTCGATCTACGGTGTGCCCTACAACCTGATCATCACGGCGGTTCTGGCCCTGGTGTTCTGGGTCATCCTGTCCAAATCCACCTTTGGCCGCAAGATCTACATCACCGGGGGCAATCCGGTGACGGCGCGGCTGCTGGGCATCAATGCCGACCGGGTGACAATCATCTGCTACGTCATCTCGGGCGGGCTGGCAGCCTTGGCGGGCCTGATCCTGTCAGGCTTTGTCGGCATCGTGGACAACTGGGTCGGCCGCGGTTTCGAGATCGACTCCATCGTCGCGGCGGTGATGGGCGGTGTGGCGCTTTCGGGCGGGCGCGGCACCATCGGCGGCGGGCTGATCGGCGCGGCGATCCTTGTGGTGGTGTTCAACGCGGTGTTGCAGCTTGGGTTGCCGATCCAGTTGCAGATTATCATCAAGGGCGTCGTGATCGTGGTCGCTGCGGCGTTCTACGTGCGGCGCAAGGCGGGCTGACCCCGCAGCAAATGGATGGCGCAAGGCCTGGGGGGCGGGCTCCGCCCCCCAGGCCTTGCGCCCCAGCTTGCACCGCGAGCGCAACGGGCCGAGCCCTCAGGCGCCGGCGGCGCGGATCATGTTGCGGGCGATGACCAGTTGCTGGATCTGCGTGGTGCCCTCGTAGATGCGGAACAGCCGCACGTCGCGGTAGAACCTCTCGATCCCGTAATCGGCGATATAGCCCGCGCCGCCATGGATCTGCACCGCGCGGTCCGCGACCCGTCCCACCATCTCGCTGGCATACATCTTGCAGCACGCGGCCTCGGTCGAGACGTTGTGTCCTGCATCCTTGCGACGCGCGGTTTCCTCGATCATGCAGCGCGCTGCGTAGGACTCGGCCTGGCTGTCGGCCAGCATTGCCTGCACCAGCTGCTTTTCCGCGATGGGCTCGCCGAACTGCTTGCGATCCATCGCATAGGCAAGGCTGTCACGGATGAGGCGGTCTGCAGCGCCGGTGCAGACCGCGCTGATGTGCAGGCGGCCGCGGTCCAGCACCTTCATCGCCGTCTTGAAACCCTGGCCGAGCCGGGCCGGTCCGCCGATGATGGCACTGGCCGGCACGCGGCAATCGTCCAGGATCACGTCGCAGGTGTGCGAGCCTTTCTGGCCCATCTTGCGGTCCTTTGCCCCCAGCGAGAGGCCGGGTGTGCCCGCCTCGACCAGGAAGGCTGTCACGCCCGCGGCAGTCTTGCTGTCGGGGTCGGTGCGGGCAAAGACGGTGAACACCCCCGCGCGCGGGGCGTTGGTGATGAAGCGCTTGGTTCCGTTGAGGATGTAGTGATCCCCGTCGAGCCGTGCCGAGGTGCGCAAGGAGCCCGCATCCGATCCGGCCTCGGGTTCGGTCAGCGCGAACGAGGCCACCATCTCGCCCGTGGCAAGCTTCGGCAGGTAGGCCGCCTTCTGCTCATCGGTGCCGTCGATGATGATGCCCTGACTGCCGATGCCGTTGTTGGTGCCAACCAGCGACCGGAACGCCGGCGAGGTCTGCCCCAGCACGAAGGCCGCCTGAACCTCGTCATACATGCTTAGGCCAAGGCCGCCATATTCCTCGGGGATCGACAGGCCGAACAGGCCCATGTCGCGGATGTCCTGAACCAGATCCGCAGGAATGGCGTCTTCCTCGGACACGCGCTCCTCGTTCGGGATCAGGCGCTCCTTCACGAAGCGGTCCAGGGTGTCGAGAAATTGCGCGAGTGTTTCTGCGTCGAGGCTCATGGCTGGGCTGTCCTTCCGCGGTCTTTGGGCGTGTGGGGAATCATGCGCAGGACGCTGCGCTTGATCTTTTGCCTATCAATGGCTTGGATCGATACCTACTGCGGCTTATGCGTCATGCCCGGCGCTGCCGCTTGTCGCACAAGAGACAGTTGCCGGCCGCGATGCGCAGCTTTTAACTGCGGCAGGTGCCACTGTCGTTCCCTCCCCTTGGGGCCCGTTCGGGCCTTGATGCGAATAGAGGGCGCGGTGGCACACGGTTCAATTCCAGGGAGGAAATACCGATGAAGGCCCTTCGCTTTCACGCCGCAAAAGACCTGCGCGTCGAAGACATCACGCTGCCCGCCGAACCCGCCGCCGATGAGGTGGTGGTCCAGAACCGCTTCGTCGGCATCTGCGGGACAGATCTGCACGAATACGCTCATGGCCCGATCTTCGTGCCCAAGGACGCCTCGGGGGCTGGACAGGTCCAGGTGCTGGGCCATGAATATGGCGGGACGGTCACGAAGATCGGCTCTGACGTCACCCATGTGAGGGTCGGCGACCGCGTGTCGGTGCAGCCCTTCATCACGCCCCGCAGCGGCGACTACTACGTCGACCGCGGCCAGTTCAACCTGTCGGACCAGTTGCAGCTTGCAGGACTGAGCTGGATCGGTGGCGGGATGGCCGAGGAAAGCCTGCTCAAGGGCTACAACGTCTACAAGGTGCCGGACGATCTGACTGATGAGGATGCGGCGCTTGTGGAGCCGACCGCCGTGGCCGTCTATGGCGTGGATCGCGGCGGTGTGACACCCGGCGACAGCGTTCTGGTCACTGGCGCCGGCCCGATCGGCCTGCTGACGCTGCTGGCCGCACGGGCGGCGGGTGCGGTGCAGATGTTCGTGTCGGACCCGAACGCGACCCGCCTTGCGATCGCCAAGGACATCATTCCCGACGTGGTCACCATCAACCCGCGCGATCAGAACGTGGGTGACGTGATCCGCGCCGCGACCGAAGGCGGCGTGGGCTGCGATGTGGCGCTGGAATGTGTCGGCAACACCTTGGCGCTTCAGGCCTGCGTCGATGCGGTGCGCAAGCGCGGCGTCGTGGTGCAGATCGGCCTCCATGCCGGCGAGGCGCCGGTGAACTGGTTCAACGTGGTCTACAAGGACATCGACCTGCGCGGCTCGTGGGCCTACACGTCGCAGATGTGGCCGCGCGTGATGCGGCTGATCGCTTCGGGCCAGATCCCGGCACGCAAGGTCGTCACCAAGACCGTCACGCTGGACACCGCAATCGTTGACGGCTTCGATGCCCTGCTGGACCCGGCCGGCACCCAGCTGAAGATCCTGATCGACCTGCGGCGCTGACGGGCGCGGGCGGCGCAGGCCTCTCGGCGCCGCCCTGTCCAGATCGCAGACTGCCAAGGCGCGACCTCCCTCGCGCCTTGGCTCTTGCTTGAATGGCGGCTCCGGCGCCTTGACGTGAAACCGCGCAGGGCCACGCGTATCGGCAGGCGCGGGCGCAGACCGAGGTCGTTACGCGCCTGCGGCCCGGTTCAGATCGTCAAGCTGCTGCCCCTTGCTGACCAGGGCTTGCAGCAGCGTCGGCACCGGCCAGGACAGCGGGTCCGCCGCCGCCAGTGCCTCGATCCTGCGCAGCAGCGCGGCCAGCCCCATGGCATCGGCGTGATGCATCAACCCGCCGCGCCAGCGCGGGAAGCCATAGCCATGCACCATCACAAGGTCGATGTCGCGCGGGGTCGCGGCGATCCCCTCGGCGAGGATGTCAAACGCCTCTGCGATCATTGCCAGCAACAGACGTTCGGCGATCTGTGCCTGCGCAAGGCTGCGGCGCGTGATGCCGGCCTCGGCACTCGCCGCTTCGATTACCTGCGCGATGACATCGGACGCCATCGGATCGGTGCCGGCCGGATAGTCATACCAGCCGGCCCCGGTCTTGCGCCCAAGGCGGTTCAGATCCTCGACCAGCGTGTCAGCGATGGGCACATAGCGCCGGTCGCTGCGGTGGCGCAGGTTCTGGCGGCGCCGGTTGGCATAAGCGATGTCGAGCCCCGACATGTCCTGCGCCTCGTACGGCCCCATCGCCATGCCAAAGCCGCGCATCGCGGCATCAACCTCGGCGGGCAGGGCGCCCTCGATCAGCAGCACGTCAGCGGCCTGACGATAGCGGCTGAGGATGCGGTTGCCGATGAACCCGTCACAGACGCCAGCCAGAACCGGCATCTTTTGCAGCTGGCGGGCCAGTGCGAAGGCCGCGCCCAGTGTCGCATCCGAGGTCTGGTCGCCGCGCACGATCTCCAGCAGTTTCATGACATGGGCAGGGGCGAAGAAGTGCAGCCCAAGGAAGCGCTCCGGGTTGCGCAGTCCGCGTGCCAGCGCGTTCACGTCAAGATACGAGGTGTTGGTGGCCAGGATCGCCGTCTCGGGCAGGGCGTCCTGCAGGGCGGCGAAGATGCCGCGCTTGACCTCCATGTCCTCGAAGGCCGCCTCGATGGCCAGGTCGGCGGGCGGCAGGGCGGTGTAGCCGGTGGCAAAGCCGATCCGGTCGCGCAGCTCCGAGGTGGCCCGATCCGTCAGCGCGCCGCGCTGCACCCCCTGGGCGATCAGGCGGTCCAGATTGGCCTCGGCGCGGGCCCTCTCGGCGTCGCCGGTTTCGACGACGGTGGCGGTCAGCCCGGCCGACACGAAGGCATAGGCAATCGCCGCGCCCATGTTGCCGCCGCCGACCACCACGACGCTGCGCATCCTTTGCGCGGGGACGGGCCAGGCCTTGCCTTGTGCAAGCGCGGCCCGTTCGGCAAAGAAGACATGCCGCAGCGCGCGTGCCTGATCCGACCCGCGCAACGCGATGAAGGTCTGCCGTTCGCGGGCCAGCATCGCCTCCAACGGCTTGACGGCAGCATCTGCCACAAGATCGATCGCCAGATGCGGGGCCGTCTGGCCCGGCGCACGCTTGTCCGCCCGCGCATGTGCCGCCGCAACTGCCGCTGCGTCAGCAACCGGCGCGGGGCGGAAATCGGCCACGATGGCGCGGCGCAGCGGCTGCTCCTCAAGCCCGCGCGCGGCCGCTGCGGGATCGTCCGAGATCAGGTCGATGACCCCAAGGCTCAACGCCTCCTGTGCGGGAAGGCTGCGGCCTTGTCCCACCAGGTCCAACGCCGCCGCCAGGCCGATCAGCCGGGGCAGGCGCTGCGTGCCGCCCGCGCCCGGCACGATGCCCAAGGTCACCTCGGGCAGTCCCAGTGTCGCGCCGGGGCTGGCGATGCGATAGCGGCAGGCCAGCGCAATCTCCAGCCCGCCGCCAAGCGCGGCGCCGTTGATCGCGGCGACGGTGGCGAAGGGCAGGGCCGCCAGCCGGGCCAGCACATCGTTCAGATGCGGGGCCAGCGGCGGGGCGTCGAATTCGCGCGCATCGGCCCCGGCGACGAAGTTGCGGCCCGCCCCGGTCAGGATCAGCCGCCGGGGGCGATCCGCCTCGGCCCGGTCCAGCGCCGCCAGCAGCCCCTCTCGCATCGTCTGCCCAAAGACGTTGAGCGGTGGGTTGTCGAAGGTGATGAGGGCAACGTCGCCCGAGAGATCATAGGTTACCGGCATGTCCGTCACGCGACCGGGCAGGAGTTGCGGCTGACGAACTTGGTGTTCAGGTAGCCGTCGAAGCTCTCCATCCCGCCTTCGCTGCCATAGCCGCTGTCATTGATGCCGCCAAATGGCGTTTCGGGCAGCGCGAGGCCGAAATGGTTGATGCTGACCATGCCCGCTGCAAGCCCCGCCGCTGCGCGGTCCGCCCGGTCAAGCGAGTTGGTGAAGACATAGGAAGCCAGGCCGAAGGGCAGGCCATTGGCGCGGGTCAGCGCCTCCTCGGTTGTCCTGAAGCGCGACACTATGGCGATTGGGCCGAAGGGTTCCTCTTGCATCAGGGCGATGCGGTCATCCGCGGCCTCGACGATGGTCGGGGCGTAGAAAAAGCCTTCGTTGCCGATGCGGTTGCCCCCTGTCGCAACATTGGCGCCGTGATCGCGCGCGTCGGCTACAAGCGCCTCCATGGCGGCCACCCGTCCCGGATGAACCAGCGGCCCCATGCGCGTCGCCGGGTCCAGGCCGTTGCCGACGGTCACCTGCTCGAAGGCGGCGACCAGCTCTGGCACGAAGCTGTCATAGGCGCCGTCCTGCACGTAGAACCGCGTCGGCGAGATGCAGACCTGCCCCGCATTGCGCAGCTTGTTCGCACTCAGCGTGCGGGCCACTGCCTGCGGATCGACATCGTCGAACACCAGCACGGGCGCATGGCCGCCCAGTTCCATCGTCGCGCGTTTCATGTGGCGCCCGGCCAGTGCGGCCAGATGCTTGCCCACCGGCACCGAGCCCGTGAAGCTGATCTTCTTCACCAGCGGATGGGCCAGCAGCGTGTCGGCGATCAGCGCGGGGTCGCCCCAGAGGATGCTCAAAACGCCGTCCGGCAGGCCCGCCTCTTCCAGCCGGTTGGCGATGGCCATGATGGCCGAAGGCGTCTCGGTCGCGCCCTTCAGCAGCAGGCTGCACCCCGCCGCCAGGGCGTTGGCTACCTTGCGGATGGATTGCGACAGCGGGAAATTCCACGGCGCGATCGCAAGGCAGACGCCGACAGGCTCTCGCGTGACCAGCTGCTGCACCCCCGCAGCGCGGGCGGGAATAATGCGGCCATAGACGCGCCGCCCCTCCTCGGCGTGCCAATCCACGTAATCGGCGGCCGAGCGCACCTCGGCCAGGGCTTCGGCAAGCGGCTTGCCCATGTCGAGCGTGAGGTGGCGGGCGATCTGGGCCTCGTCGCGGCGCAGCAGATCGGCAAAGCGCCGCAAGATGCCGCTGCGGTCCAGCGCCGGGCGGTCGCGCCAGTGCTCGAATGCGGCCTGCGACACCTGCACCGCCTGCTCCAGTTCCGCGGCGGTGATGGCGGGCATGGTGCCAAGTTCCGCGCCGGTGGCGGGATTGATGACAGATCGCGCGACGCGGTCTTCGGGGCCGATCCGCTTGCCGCCGATGATGATCTCGATGCGGGGATAGTCTGCCGATGACATTGTGCGTTCCTTCAAAAAGCGGCGGGTCATGCGGGGCGCGGGGCCACCGACCTCTGACTGCCGGGCCGCTCCGTGCAACCGACGGATGGCGCTCGCCCCTGTGTGCGTCCGCCGCGGGCAGTGTCGCAATCGTCAAATCTGAGACAGGCCGGACGCCCAGATGTAGCGCATCTGCGCCAGTATCCAGCGCTTAAGCGTTTGGAAAGTATGGGGCCGAGCCGGTGGAGCCGATTCCACCGACGTAAAGGTGCCACGCCACAGCGAGAGGCAATGCCGATGACAGCCCATTCCGAGGTCAGCCGATCCCTTGGTGACACGTTTCGTGCAAGCATGCGCTGCGTTGCTGCGAGCGTGTCCCTCGTGGCATCGCGTGACGAGGCCGGGGGCTGGCACGGGATGGCTGTGACGAGTGCGGCCTCGCTGTCGATGGAACCGCCGTCGATGATGGTTGCCGTCAACCGCTCGGCTTCCATCCACCCGGTCATTTCGACCTCGGGGTGGTTCTCGCTCAACCTCATGGCCGAATGCCATGCCGGCTTGCTGGAGGCATTTTCGCGCAGCGACATGCGCGCCAGCCGGTTCCTGCCCGAGCAATGGTCAAGCGGTCTTGCCGATCTTCCTGTGCTCAAGGGCGCGCTTTCAACGCATCTGTGCCGCGTCGTCGCCACGCATGACTTCGGCACCCACACTGTGTTTTTCGGCCAGGTCGAGGATGTGATCCTGCCCGAAATCATGGCGCAGGCTCCTGCGCCGCTCGTCTGGCTCAACGGCGCCCGGGTCTCGGTCTCGGCGCCGGCGAAGAGCTGATCCCGGCCTCGGCCGGACCTGCAGAGCGGCCCGGCAAGGGCCGCAACTGATAACCTTTTGGGAGGAAACCATGGAAGTCGGACTTTTCCATATGCCGCTGCACCCGTCGCACCGCGAGTTGGTCGACGTTCTGGCCGAGAACACCGAGAAGATCATCTATGCCGACCAGCTGGGCTTTTCCGAAGTCTGGATTGGCGAGCACTACTCGGCCACGACCGAGCCGATCACCGCGCCGATGATGTTCCTTGCGTCGCTTCTGCCGCAGACCAAGCAGATCCGCATGGGAACGGGCGTGATCTGCCTGCCGAACCACCACCCGGCACAGATCGCGGGGCAGGCGTCGCAGTTCGACCACATGTGCAAGGGTCGCTTCATGATGGGCATCGGGCCGGGCGGCCTTGCCTCGGACATGGAGCTGTTCGACGTGCTGGATGGCACCGTCCGCGCCGAGAAATTCGCGGAATCGATCGGCATGATCAAGCAGATCTGGAGCCAGGACCCTCCCTACGACATCAAGGGCAAGCATTGGCACATCAAGCTGACCGACAACATCATCCCGGAACTGGGAGTCGGCTACATGCACAAACCCTACACCAAGCCGCATCCCCCGATCTCGCTGTCCTCGATGTCGCCCGACGGCAATTCGGTTGCCCATGCCATCAAGCAGGGCTGGAAACCGATCACCGCGAACTTCTCGCCGGAAAGCACCGTCATCAACCACTGGCACAAGTATGTCGAAGGCTGTGATGCGGTCGGCAAGAAGGCCGATGGCAAGGATTGGTCGGTCGCCCGGAACATCCTGATCGCCGAAACCGATGCGCAGGCGGAAGACTGGCTTCTGGATCCCGCGGGCTCGGATTTCTACTACTTCGACTACCTGTGGAAAGTGCTGAAAGTCGCCAACTACACCTCCGTGATCAAGCCGATCCCGACGATGACCGATGACGAGGTCACCGTCGAATCCATCGTCAAGGCCTCGGTGATCTACGGTTCGCGCAAGACGGTGATCGACAAGATCATGAGCCTGCGGGAACGTGCCGGTCCGTGGAACGTGCTGCTCAAGGCGGCCATGGACGGTTCGGGCAAGAACCGCGAGCGCGAGCGTCTGACGATGCGTCGTCTGGCCGAGGACGTGCTGCCCGTCATCAACGCGGGCTGATCTGACACTACCATCGGCGGGAGGCCATCATGAACATCGACAAGCTGATCCGTGCAACTGAGCGGCAGGAGGTTCCCTTGTCGGAGCAGTCCGATGACCGGGTCAGCATCGCCATCGACATCATCGCCGCAGGCGGGATGGTGATCGTGGTCGATGACGACTCCCGCGAAAACGAGGGCGATCTGATCGCTTCGGCCGCGACCATCACGCCCGAGATGGTCGCGTTCATGGTGAACCACTCGACAGGCATCCTTTGTGCCTCGTTGAGCGGGACCCGGGCCGATGCGCTGCACCTGCCGCCGATGGTGGCGCGGAACGACGATCCGCAGGCGACGGCCTTTACCGTCACCTGCGACGCCAAGGCGTGCGGAACCGGAGTTTCCGCCCGGGACCGCACGCTGACCTTCCACGCGCTTTCGACCGGGACGGCGGACCCCACTGTCCTGCGCCGTCCGGGCCACATCTTCCCGCTGCGGGCGCGCGAGGGCGGAGTTCTGGTGCGCGAGGGGCATACCGAGGCCGCCTACGATCTGGTGCGGCTGGCCGGCCATGTGCCGGTGGGCGTGCTGTGCGAGATGGTCAACCGCGACGGCTCGATGATGGCGGGCGACCAGCTTGATGATTTTGCCGCCCGTCATGGCCTTCTCAAGATCAGCGTGGCCGACCTGATCTCATGGCGGCGCAAGCGCGGCGATCTGTGAGCCATCTTCCCGCTGCGAAACGAGGATTTCCCATGCTTGCCCCCCAATCCGGCTGCCTTGCGGGCACGCTTGTTGTCGATGCGTCCCGGGTGCTGGCCGGGCCCTTCGCGGGGCAACTGCTGGGCGACCACGGCGCCGAGGTCATCAAGGTCGAGGCGTTCGACGGCGATGACACGCGCCGTTTCGGCCCGCCCTTCGTCGCTGGCGTCGCGCCGTATTATTTGGGGCTGAACCGCAACAAGAAGGATGTGGCGGTCGATCTGACGCGGGCCGAGGGGCTGTCGCTGCTGTTTTCCATGCTGGAAACGGCGGATGTATTCATCGAGAACTTCAAGGCCTCCACCTGGAAGAAATGGGGGATTTCCGACCTGTCAGAGATTACCCGGCGCTATCCGCATCTTGTGCATTGCCGGGTTTCGGGATTTGGCGAGACGGGCGAGTTCGGCGGCTTGCCGGGCTATGATGCGGCGCTGCAGGCGATGTCGGGGTTGATGACGGTGAACGGCAATCCCGCGGACGCGGCCTGCCGGATCGGCATTCCGGTCGTGGATACCTGCACGGGCATGTATGGCTGCATCGGCGTGCTGCTGGCGCTGCTGGAACGCAATCGCTCGGGCAAGGGCCAGATGGTCGAGGTGACGCTGTATGATACCGCCATCGCCATGCTTCACCCCCATGCCTCCAATGTGCTGAATGGCGGGCAGGCGATCCGCACGGGCAACGGGCACCCCAATATCGTGCCATATGATCTCTTCCCGACGGGCACCGTGCCGCTGTTTCTGGCGGTGGGCAATGACCGCCAGTTCCGGACGCTCTGCGCCGAACTGGGCGCGCCGGACCTTGCCGCCGATCCGGGCTTTGCCACCAACGGCGCCCGCGTCGTGAACCGCGAATCGCTGAAGGCGCGGCTGGTTCCCCTGCTGGCCCCCAAGGACGGCATGGCGCTTTTCCAGCGGCTGATGGATCTGGGCGTGCCCTGCGCCCCGGTCCTCTCGGTCGAGGAGGCGCTTGCCCAACCGCACACGGCCACGCGCGAGATGACCGTGGAGCTGGGCGACTATCGCGGGCCCGGGATCGCGGTAAAGCTGGACCGGACCCCCGGCGCGGTGCATCTGCCGCCGCCCGCCATAGGGGAACACAGCCGTGAGGTCCTGGCACGCTTTGGCGTTGAAGCAACTGAGGTCGATCGCCTGATCGACGCGCGCGTGGTGGCCTGATCCCGCGCCGCGTGGCTGCCAGCCCTGCACCCCTCCGAGTCACGGCCCCTCGACCGGTGGGCACAGGCGTTTCTTGCGAGATGAGACACTCTGGTGTCTCAGATGAGACAGCTTGCCGTTTCGCGCCCTCTCATCTGAGGCATGGCAGTCGGGCGACAATCGCGCGTATCTTGCAACCGGAGGAGGCCGCCCTTCCCGGATCTTTCGCGATTCACGAAGGGCAACGAGGTGGATGACGTGACCGAGATCTTCAGCGACAGCGACACGGAGTTTGCAGAGACTCTGCGCATGGGCCTGCGCGGGACGGCGGTGAACATATCGCTGCTGACCACGCGCGACCTGGAGGGGCGCTGTCATGGCCTGACGGTGACCTCTGCCGTGCCGTTTTCAACGCGGGTGCCGTCGATGATCGTCGCGGTCAGCCACGTGGCCTCGGCTTTTCCGGCGATCAGGGAAAGCGGGATGTATTGTCTGAACCAGATCACCAGCAAGGATATAGAGCTGCTGGACAGGTTCAGCCGCAGCGACAAGCGCGCCTCGCGCTTTGCCAATGGCGATTGGCGTGCGGGCATCAGGGGTCTACCCTTTCTGGCCACGGCAACGGCCAGCTTTTTCTGCACCGTCACCTCGGCGCAGACCCATGAGGATCAGACGGTTTTCATCGGGCGGATCGAGGGGATCCGTCTGGCAGATTGTGATGGTTTCGCTGAAAGCGATCCGCTGATCTGGATCAACGGCGGGCCGGCCAAACTGGCCGGTCGCGCATTCGCATAGGCCGCGCCCGTCAGGGCCGGTCTTCACATCCAATGTCTTGGGAGGGGCATGATGTGGGGCACTGAAGAAGACATCCGGTCGGCCGATCCGGTCTGGCAGGAAATCGACAGCATCCGCCGTGCGCGCGGGCTGCCGGACGAGGCGCGCTTACCTGACGTTGTGGCGGAATCCTGGAAACGCTGCCTCGCCGACTATAAGCTGCTGCCCGACCGCGTGCCCCGTGCCGAGGTGCTGGACCATTCGGAAATTCGCCTGCTGCTGGAGGAGCGGGAAGAGTTCTTGCGTATCGCCGAGCCCGAGGTGGAGCGGCTGTTCTCGCGGCTGGTCCATAGCGAATACCTTGTCTCGCTGGCCTCGCAGCAGGGGGCCATGCTGCTGTTCCGCTGTGACTATCAGTATCTGGGCGAGCTTGCCGGATCTGGCGTGATCCCGGGGTCTGTCTGGAGCGAGGAACAGCAAGGCACCAATGGCGTGGGGACCTGCCTGCGCGTCGGCAAGTCGGTGTCGATCATTGGCCGGCAGCATTACGGCGCTGCGACGCAGGCGCTGACCTGTCTGACCGCGCCCGTCTTCGGGCGTGAGGGAGCAATCGAGAGCGTGATCAACGTCACCTCGGCGCGTGCCGAAGTGGATGCGCGGATGAACAAGGTGGTGCAAAGCATCGTCGAGCGCTCTGCCCGGCGGATCGAGAACAGCTATTTTGGCCGCGTTCACCGGCGCAAAATGCAGCTGCGACTGGTGAACAACGGCGAGACGATGGACCTTGCCGAAGAGGGGCGGCTTGCGCTCGATGACACGGGGCGCATCGTCGATGGCAGCTCGCATGTGGCGCGCTTGCTGGGCTGTCCGGTGGACCGCCTGATCGGCGCGACGGCCGAAAACCTCTTCGACCTTGATACGGCGCTGTGCGATCTGAGACCTGACCGCCCGGTCAGCCTGTCCTACCAGGGCCGCACGCTGCAAGCCGTGCTGACCGCGCCCGAGACGCGGGTATCCATGGCCGCGCCGATGACCGTCGTGACCATGCCCGCGCCAGAGCGGCCCGGGCTTCGCGCCCGTCGGGACGGGCTTCAGACGCCAGAGGATCTGCATGTCGATCCGGTTTCGGCGCAGGCGATGGACCGGGCTCAACGCTTGCTGTCGGCGGGCCTGCCGCTGATCGTTCTGGGAGAGACGGGCACCGGAAAATCCGTCTTTGCCCAGACCATCGCGCGCCGCTGCTTTGGCGAGGACGGAGAGCTGATCTTCATCGACTGCGCCTCTCTGGACCGTGGGCTGGAGGCCAGCGGCATCCTGCAGGGCTGCCTGACGCGCCCCCATGCCTGCCTGATCTTCGACCGCGTCAACGAGCTGGGCGAAGCGGGACAGGCGGCGCTTCTGAGCCTGCTGGAAAGCGACCGCCAGAGCGGCAGGGACCGGCTGGGCATCATCGTCATCACCTGTGTCGATCTGGAGCAGTTGATGAAGGACGGCAAGCTGCGCTCCGACCTGTTCCATCGGTTGAAAGGCGGCGCGATCACCTTGCCCCCGTTGCGGGGCAGCCCGGACATGGCCGGCACCTTGCACGCGCTGTTCCAGATCGAGCGACGCGCGCTTGGACGGCCGGCGCTGGAGCTGGATGACGAGGTGCGGCTTGTGCTGGGCAACTACTACTGGCCCGGAAACCTGCGGCAGGCCCGGCTTGCCCTGCGTCACGCCATTGCGCTGGCGGACGGCAATCTGGTGCGCCTCAACCATCTTCCCGGCGATATCGTGGACGAAATCGCCCGCAAGGATCTGACCGCCCGCTCGCAATCCGAGGCCTGCAAGATCGAGGCCGCGCTGCGCTACAATGGTGGCAACGTGTCGCTGACGGCACGGTATCTGGGAGTGTCGCGGGCGACGCTGTATCGCAAGATCCAGATCCAGAAGGCGCGCGAAGAGCCCTGATCGGGCGGGTCGGATGGCAGAAGGCCGCTTCGGCGGCCTTCTGCATGGTGATGACTACAGCGAGAAGCCGCCATCGACCGCCAGCGCCTGACCCGTCACATGCGCGGCGGCGGCAAGATAGACCACCATCTGCCCCATGTCCTCGGGCGTCTGCGCCTCACCCTGCGGCAGGAAGATCTGCTGGTGACGCTCCCACGAGGCTTCCTCGCTTTCACCGGGCAGCGCCCATTTGCCCGACAGGCCGGTTTCACCCCGCCACATGCCGGTGCCCACGATGCCTGGACACAGGGCGTTCACCGTGATCCCGTCCTTCGCCACTTCCTTTGCGATGGCATTGGTCATGCCGATCACGCCGAACTTCGAGGCGCTGTAGTGGCAAAGCTGCGGGAAACCGACCTTGCCCGCGATCGAGGCCGTGTTGATGATGCGGCCGAACTTCTGCCTGCGCATCACCTTGATCTCGGCCTGGCAGCACAGGAACACCCCGCGCAGGTTGATGTCGATCACATCATCCCATTGCTCCAGCGTCAGCTCCTCGATGCCGCCAAGGCTGACGACGCCGGCGTTGTTCATTGCGATGTCCAGCCGTCCGAACTGCTTTTCGACGGCCTCCACCATTGCGCTCACGCTGTCGGGTTTGCGCACGTCGACCTGAAGGGCGGCGGTGCGCCGGCCAAGCCCGCTGATCGCGTGGGCGCCGGTTTCGGCCAGCTCCGCCGTGTAGTCGGCGATAACCACGTCGGCCCCGGCCTGTGCCAGGCTGGCAGCGATGCCGGCGCCGATGCCGCGGCCGCCGCCGGTGACCAGGGCGATCTTGCCCTCCAACGAGAACTGCGAGTGTGCCATAAAAGTCTCCTCCCCTGAATGAGAGCCGGCGCGGCGCCCTTGCGCAAGACACGCCCCGTGCGGCGCTGTCGCCCGGCCCAACCGGGCCCAGCCGACCATCTGCGCGCCGAGGAGGCAATTGGATCAAATGCAGCACGGCGCCGCGGCGAGCCTGTCGCAGAGGCGCCACTTGCAAGCCGGGCGCCGGCGGGCCCTGATGGTCTTCATGGCGCGCCTTGGCGCTTGCCGGAGCAGCGTCAGGGCGCGCAAGAGGCGCCTGCAGATCGCCACCGGCACCGACAAGGGCGTCGACGGCGATCGCCAGCGCGGCAGATGAAACGGGGAACGAACGACATGAAGAGCTGCAAGGGGGAGCCGTCGGGCGCCGCGCTGCCGCTGCTGGTGCAGGGCGCTGTGCAGCATGGCGACAAGCGGGGGCGCTTGATGGGGTTCCCGACCGCGAACCAGAACGGGCCCCTGCCACAGCAGCTGCCGTTCGGCGTCTATGCCTCGGAAACCCGGATCCCCGGCCGACCGGGCTGCTATCGGTCCATCTCGTCCTACGGGACGCGGCCCACCTTCAATGGCGTGGCCGCGCGGCTTGAAACCCACATCATCGACTTTGAAGGGGATCTCTACGGCCAGGACATCTCGGTCCGGCTTGTAGGGTTCGTGCGCCCCGAACTGCGCTTCCAATCGAGCGCCGATCTGGTAGCAGCCATGCAGCAGGATCTTGCGACCGTGCGTGCGATGCCGCTGGGTGCCGACTGCCGTGCCCAAACCCAACAGGAGACTCCATGAAACCGCTGTCGATCGCCTTCATCAAAGCTCGCTGGCATTCAGAGATCGTGGATCAGGCGCATCTTGGGTTTTGCGATGACATGGCCGCTTCGGGGCAGATGGTGGACGTGCATGCCTACGATGTTCCCGGGGCTTTCGAGATGCCGCTTCTGGCCAAGAAGCTTGCGCAGACCGGGCGCTTCGACGCCATCATCGCGGCGGCGCTGGTGGTCGATGGCGGGATCTACCGCCACGATTTCGTGGCGCAGGCGGTGGTCTCGGGCCTGATGCAGGTTCAGTTGGAAACCGGCGTTCCAGTGTTCTCGGTCAGCCTCACGCCGCATCATTTCCAGCCAAGCGCCGAGCATCACGCGTTCTTCAAGAGCCACTTCGTGAAGAAGGGCGCCGAAGCGGCCCAGGCCGTCCGGGCCATCGCCTCCCTCGGCTGACAGGCCCCGGCCGTGGGTTGACCTGAGAACCGCCCCGGACTCCGGGGCGGCATGTGGGCGCAGGGTATCACTCCAGACCCAACTGGTATTGGATTGCGACCCGGCTTTTAGGCATCGTCAATGTCACATTAGTCAATCAAGGACTGACCTCGTGACGAAGATCGACGCCATCAAGACCCAGATCGTGGACCTGCCGACCATTCGCGGTCACGTGCTTTCGATGGCGACGATGACGGTGCAGTCAATCGTGCTGGTGGAGGTCCGCTTTTCCGACGGGTCTGTCGGCATTGGCGAGGGCACGGCGATTGGCGGGCTGAGCTATGGCGCCGAGAGCCCCGAGAGCATCCAGTCCGCCATCGACAACTATATCGCCCCGGCCCTGGTCGGGATGAGCGGCGACAAGGTGAACACCGCCCGGCTGAAGATGGAAAAATCCGTGATGGGCAATCCCATCGCCCGCTGCGCCGTGGAGAACGCTCTGTGGGACGGGTTGGGCCAGCGGCTGAACAAGCCGGTTTCGGACCTCTTTGGCGGCGCTGTCCATACCGGGATGGAGGTCGCCTGGACCCTTGCCTCGGGCAACAGCGAGACGGATATCGCCGAGGCGCAGGAGATGCTGGCCAAGCGGCGCCACCGGCAGTTCAAGCTGAAGATCGGCAAGCGGTCCGTGCAGGACGACATCGCCCATGTGGGGCGGATCAAGTCGGCGCTTGGGGACGCGGCGACGATCACCGTGGATGTCAATCAGGCCTGGGACATGCACAGCGCCCGTTGGGGGCTGAAGGGCCTGCAAGAGATCGGCGTGGCGATGGTCGAGCAGCCGATCCCCTTCCGCCAGCGCAGCGATCTGGCCCGCCTGAACCAGCAGTATGAGATCAGCGTCATGGCCGACGAGGCGCTGCGCGGCCCCGCGGACGCCCTGAACCACGCGCGCGACAATGCCGCCGACGCCTTCGCGATCAAGATCGCGCAATCCGGCGGCCTGACCCGCGCGCAAGAGGTCATCGCCATCGGGCAGGCGGCAGGCGTCGGCCTTTACGCCGGCACGATGCTGGAGGCGGGCGTCGGCACCGCCGCCGCGCTGCAACTGTTTTCGACGGTGGACAAGCTGCGCTGGGGGACAGAGCTGTTCGGCCCGCTGCTGTTCAAGGATGACATCCTTGCCGTCCCGCTGCGCTATGCGGAATTCCAGGTCCACCTGCCCGAGGGGGCCGGCTGCGGCGTGACGCTCGATCAGGACAAGGTTGCATTCTACCGGCGCGGTGCCCCGCGGCTACAGCCGGTCAAGGCCAGCGTCTGACGGCCCGGGGAGGGGCCGCGGACGACACGAATTCAGGAGGAGGAAATTCATGCTGACAGGTCCCAAACTCGACGAGCTTGCCCGTCGCCTCGAGGGTGTGGTGGAAGACGACCCGGAGCGGGGCATCTTCCGTGCCCGCCGAGACATGTTCACCGACCCCGACCTTTTCGAGCTGGAGATGAAGCACATCTTCGAGGGCAACTGGATCTACATGGCGCATGAAAGCCAGATCCCGAACCCCGGCGACTACTTCACGCTGCAGATGGGCCTGACCCCGGTGGTCATCACCCGTGACAAGGCGGGAGAGCTGCACGCGCTGGTCAATTCGTGCTCGCATCGCGGGGCCATGCTGTGCCGCTTCAAGCGGCGCAACCAGGCAACCTTCACCTGCCCGTTCCATGGCTGGACCTTCTCCAACACCGGCAAGCTGCTGAAGGTGAAGGACCCCAAGGGCGCCGGCTACCCCGAGCAGTTCAACCAGGACGGCAGCCATGACCTGACGCGCGTCGCCCGCTTCGACAGCTATCGCGGCTTCCTGTTCGGCTCGTTGAACCCGGATGTCAGCAGCCTTGAGGACTATCTTGGCGAGGCCCGGATCATGATCGACATGGTCGCGGACCAATCGCCCGAGGGGCTCGAGGTGCTGCGCGGGTCCTCGACCTATACCTATGACGGGAACTGGAAGCTGCAGGCCGAAAACGGCGCCGACGGCTATCACGTCTCGGCCGTCCACTGGAACTATGTCGCCACCACCGGGCGGCGCACCCAGGATGGCAAGGAAGACAAGATCAAGTCGAACGACGCCTCGAAATGGGCCAAGCAGAAGGGCGGCTTCCATTCCTACGTGAACGGCCACCTGCTGCTGTGGACGACCTGGGCCGACCCGACGAACCGCCCCAACTATGCCAAGCTGGGCGAATGGACCGAGCAGTTCGGCCGCGAGAAGGCCGAATGGATGACCGGCGTTCTGCGCAACCTCTGCCTTTATCCCAACGTCTTCCTGATGGACCAGTTTTCCAGCCAGCTGCGGATCTTCCGCCCCATCAGCGTCGACAAGACCGAGGTCACGATCTACTGCATCGCGCCCAAGGGCGAAAGCAAGTCGAGCCGCGCCCACCGCATCCGCCAATACGAGGATTTCTTCAACGCCTCTGGCATGGCGACGCCGGACGATACCGAGGAATTCCGCGCCACGCAGCGCGGCTATCAGGCCAGTGCCCATGCCAAGTGGAACGACCTGACCCGCGGCGCGGTGCAATGGATCAAGGGCCCCGACGAGGATGCCAAGGCCCTGGGCATCAACCCGATCCTGTCGGGCGCCCGCACCGAGGATGAGGGGCTGTTCGTCATCCAGCACAGCCAGTGGGCCGAGCGCATGAAGAAGGCCATCGCCGCAGAGCGCAAGCTGCTTTCCGGCATCGACCAGATCGCGGCGGAGTGAACGACATGAACACCCAAACGCTCGAAAAGCCCGCCATGGCCGCAGGCAAGGTCATGGACTATGTCGACCTGCTGCAATTCCTGAACGCCGAGGCGCGCTGCCTTGACGACCGGGACTGGGACGCGTGGCTGACCTTCTACCACGACGATTGCGAATTCTGGATGCCCGCCTGGGACGACTTCGACACGCTGACCGAAGATCCGCAGCAGGAAATGTCGCTGATCTGGTATCCCGACAAGTCTGGCATCGAGGACCGCGTCTTCCGTATCAAGACCGACCGTTCCTCGGCGACCTCGCTGCCAGAGCCGCGCACCGCGCATTACATCGCGAACGTGGAGATCCTGGGCAGAGAGGGCAGCACGCTGCGCGTCCGGTTCAACTGGCAGACGCTGTCGTTCCGCTATGGCGATACGGCGCGGCACTGGGGAACGTCGTTCTACAGCATCGACTGTTCCGGCGACCGCCCGCTGATCGCGGCCAAGAAGGTCATCCTCAAGGATGACCGCATCCACCACGTCGTTGACGTCTACCACGTCTGACGCCCGGTTCCGGGCGCCTGAGACCGAGGACCCGGGCCGGCACATCGCCGGAACGGGGCAGGGAGGGAGTATCCGATGGCCTATCAGGTCGCACTGAATTTCGAGGATGGCGTCACCCGCGTCATCAACGTCGAGGCTGACGAACTGGTCACTGACGCGGCCTTTCGCCAGAAGATCAACTTGCCGATGGACTGCCGCGACGGTGTCTGCGGCACCTGCAAATGCAAGATCGAATCCGGCGAGTATGAGCTGGAGTCGTATCTGGAAGAGGCGATGACCGAGGACGAGGCCGCCGACGGCTATGTCCTGCCATGCCAGATGACCGTGGAGAGCGACTGCGTCCTGAGCATTCCCGCCTCGTCCGAGATCTGCAAGACCGGGCCGCAAACCGTGCAGGGCGAGGTCACGGCCATCGACGCGCTGTCGGACACCTCCTTCAGCCTGTCGGTCCGGCTGGCGAAGCCGGTCGGCTTCCTGCCGGGCCAGTATGTGAACATCTCCGTCCCCGGCACCGACACGCACCGTTCCTATTCCTTCTCGTCCAAGCCTGGCGGGCTGGAAGCGACCTTCCTGATCCGCAACATCCCTGGCGGCACGATGTCGAGTTATCTTGCGCGCGGCAAGGTCGGCGACAGGGTCACGCTGACCGGGCCGATGGGCGCCTTCTACCTGCGGCCCATGACCCGCGCGCAGGTGTGGCTGGCGGGCGGAACCGGGCTGGCGCCGTTCCTGTCGATGCTGGAGCAGGTGGCAGAGCGCGGCACGGATCACGACATCACGCTGTATTACGCCGTCACCAAGGCCGCCGATCTGGTGGAAACCGACCGTGTCATGGCGCTGGCCGAGGCCATTGGCCGGGTCACCGTGCTGACGATCCTGGCATCGGCGGATGATGCGCATGACCGCAAGGGCTTTGTCACCGACCACGTTACGGCCGACGATCTGCAGGGCGGCGAGGTTGATGTCTATCTGTGCGGGCCGCCGCCAATGGTCGAGGCCGTGCGCAGGCACTTCAAGACCCTCGGCGTGGAACCGGCGAGCTTTCACTATGAAAAGTTCACCCCGGCCGAAACCAGGGCCGACGCGGCATGACCCCGCGTTTCACGGACCGCGCCATCATCGTGACCGGCGCCGCGCAGGGCATCGGCCGACGGGTTGCCGAACGCATGGCCGAAGAGGGTGGCCTTGTGCTGATCGTCGATCGGTCGGACGCGCGCGATGATGTCGTCGCCGCGATCCGGGCCGCTGGCGGCACCGCCCATGCGATCTCGGTCGATCTGGAAACCTATGAAGGCTGCGCTGCCGCGATGGCCGAGGCGCTGCGCCTGTGGGGCCGGATCGACATTCTGGTCAACAATGTCGGTGGCACGATCTGGGCCAAGCCCTTCGAGCATTACACGCCCGCCCAGATCGACGCCGAGGTGCGCCGGTCGCTGTTCCCGACGCTCTATTGCTGCCATGCCGCGCTGGAGCCGATGCTGGCGGCGGGCAGCGGGGTGATCGTCAACGTCAGCTCTATCGCGACGCGTGGCCTGAACCGCGTTCCCTATGGCGCGGCCAAGGGCGGCGTCAACGCGCTGACTGCCAGCCTGGCCTGGGAAGTCGCCGAACGCGGCATCCGCGTCGTCGCCACCGCGCCGGGCGGAACCGAGGCACCCGAACGCGTGGTCCCGCGCAATCCGAACGCTGCGGAGGAGCAGCGCGCGGATTGGTATCAGACCATCGTCGACCAGACGATCCAGTCCAGCCTGATGAAGCGCTATGGCACGCTGGATGAACAGGCCGGGGCGATCCTGTTCCTTGCCTCGGACGACGCATCCTACATCACCGGAGTCACCTTGCCCGTCGGAGGGGGCGACCTCGGCTGACCAACGACAAACAATTGCTTTTCTGGGAGGAAAACACATGACTGTCTTTACCAAAACCGCCGTTGCCACGCTTGTCGCGGGCATGGCGACCACCGCCGCCGCCGAAGAGATCAAGGTGGGCATCGCGCTGCCCTATTCGGGCGTCTATGCATCGCTTGGCAACGATATCGAGGCCGGCTTTCGCCTGGGCATCGAGACTTTCGGCGCCGAGACGCAGGACACCTTCAGCATCGTCACCGAGGATACCGAAGCCAAGCCGCCGGTCGGTCTGGCCAAGGTCAGGAAGCTGGTGCTGCAAGACGAAGCGGATGTGATCGTCGGCATCGTCAGCTCTGGCGTGCTTGGCGCGATCCGCGATTTCGTCGACGGGGCAGAGGTGCCGCTGATCGTGGCGAATGCCGGCAATGACGAGGCGACGGGCGAGGATTGCAGCGCCTACATCACGCGGCTGTCCTTTTCCAACAGCCAGGTCAATCGCCCGATGGGCCAGTATCTCTACGACCAGGGCGTGCGGAAGGTGTTCACCCTGGCGCCGGATTACGCCGCGGGGCAGCAGCAGATCGGCGCCTTCACTGCAGCATTCGAGGCCGCGGGCGGCGAAATCGTCGGCCAGGAGTTCACGCCGTTTCAACAGACCCAGGATTTCGGGCCCTACCTGACCAACGCGCGGGCCAGCGGGGCGGACGCGGTCTATGTCTTCTATGCGGGCGGCGAGGCGATCTCGTTCGTCAAGCAATATGACAGCTTCGGGCTGAAGGCCGACCTGCCGCTTTACGGCTCGGGCTTCCTGACCTCGCCGCTTTACGTCAATGCCGAGGGTCCGGCCGCGGAAGGTGTCATCACGTCGGGCTTCTACGTGCCCACCATCGACAATCCCGAAAACGCCAGCTTCGTCGCCGCGTTCCAGGCGGCCAACGACCGGCTGCCCTCGGAATACGCTGTTGCGGGGTATGACGCGGCCCACGCGCTTGTGCAGGCTTCGGCCGGGGGGGCGAATGATCGCGCGGCGCTGGCCGATGCGTTGCGCAACGTCTCTTTCGCCGGTCCGCGGGGCGAGACGTCGATCGACCCCGCCACCAACAACATCGTGCAGCCGATCTATGTCTATGAAAGCGTCGCGGCCGCCGACGGCACAGGCATGACGCAGAAGGTTGTGGCGCAGCTGGACCGTGAACAGGACCCGGCCAACGGCTGCACCCTCGCAAACTGAGGGACTGCGCGCGCCGCCAGGGCGGCGCGCGCACGGGCCGGCCCCCAACGGAGAACGTCAAGATGGACATCGGTTTCTGGCTTATCCAGACCCTCAACGCGCTGCAGCTTTCAATGCTGCTGTTCCTGCTTTCGGTCGGGCTGACGGTCATCTTCGGCCTCATGCATTTCGTCAATCTGGCCCATGGCGCGCTTTACGCGTTCGGCGCCTATGTCGCGGCGACGGTGTCGGCCTCGCTGGGCTACTGGCCTGCGCTGGTGCTGGCGCCCATTGCCGTGGCAGCGATCGGTTTCGTGCTCTACGCCACGCTGATCCGATCGATGCGCAAGTCGGGGCCGATGGCGCAGGTGCTGGTGACTTTCGGCCTGATCTTCGCGCTGCTGGATCTGACCCGCATCCTCTGGGGCGATCTCGCGCTGGGGATGCAGCTGCCGCAGCTGCTGTCGGGCCGGGTCACGCTGGGCGGGCTGGGATACCCGGTCTACCGCCTGTTCATCATCGCGCTGGGCGCCGCCGTCTTCGTGACGCTGGCACTGGTGCTGGGGCGCACGCAGATCGGCGCGATGATCCGCGCCGGTGTCGACAATGACGAGATGGCCGCCTGCCTTGGCATCAATGTGGAGCGGCTGTTCTTTGCCGTCTTCTGCGTCGGCTGCGCGCTGGCGGGGCTGGCCGGCGTCGTCGCCGCGCCGATCCTGTCGGTGACGCCCGACATGGGCCTTCAGATCCTGATCCCCACGCTGATCGTGATCGTGATCGGCGGGCTGGGGTCGCTGAAGGGCGCGATCACCGGATCGCTGATCTATGGCTTCGTTACCACCTTCGGCGCGGTGTTCCTGCCGGGGCTCGCCTCGATCCTGATCTATGCATTGTTGGCGCTGGTGCTGGTCGTTCGGCCGACCGGCCTGTTTCCGGCGCGGGGGTAGGGGCCATGTTCCATCACACACCACTTCGTCTGATCACCCTCGCCGCACTGTTGATCGGGCTGTTTGCAGCAACGCTGACCGCCGGATATTTCGGGCTGGAGATTCTGGCCGAGATCATGGTTCTGGCCATGCTGGTCATCGCGCTCGATCTGGTCGCGGGCTTTGGCGGCATGGTCAGCCTGGCCCACGGCGCGCTGCTGGGCTTTGGCGCCTATGCCTATGCGATGATGACCGGCAGCCTCGGCTGGTCGGCCGCGCCCGCGATGGTGGCCGCGATCCTTGCGACCGGCGCCGTTTCCTGGGTCGTGGGCGCCATCTGCGCCGGCAGCCACGGCATCTATTTCATCATGGTCACGCTGGCCTTTGGGCAGATGGCCTATTCCTTCGCCTTTGAAAGCCCTTATTTTGGCGGCGATGACGGCCTTGGCGGCATCACCCGGCCCGATCTTTCGGCCATTGGCGTCGATCTGAACGACTCGATGAGCTTTGCGCTTTACGCGCTTGTCTGCCTGATCGTGGCCTATCTCTTTGCCGCCCGCGTGCTGCAGTCCGGCCTTGGCCGTGCCCTTGTCGGTGTGCGCGAGAACGAGCAGCGGATGCGCGCCCTGGGCCAGATCACCTGGCGGACCAAGGCCCATGCCTTCGGGCTGTCGGGGCTGATCACCGGGCTTGCGGGGGTGGTGTCGGCGCAGCATGTGATGTTCATCTCTCCGGGCCTGATGTCCTGGACCGTGTCGGGCGAAGCGCTGGTCGTCGTGATCCTTGGCGGGCTTGGCACGCTGGTCGGGCCGATCGTGGGCGCCGTCGCCTTTGTGCTGATCAAGCATGAGGTCAGCGCGATCACCGCCTATTGGCACCTTGTCGTCGGCGTCATCCTGATCGCCGTGGTGATGAGCCGCGCCAACGGCATCTTCGGATTTGTCGAGACGCAGCTGGCCAAGCGCAAGAAGGCGCCTGTGCCCGAGGCCAAGCCGGCGCCCTTGCCCAAAGGAGAGACTCGCGATGCTTGAGGTCAACAACCTGGACAAGAGCTTTGGCGCGATCCACGTCACCTGCGACGTCTCGCTGCGTGTCGAAAAGGGTGAACGCCGCGTGATCCTTGGCCCCAATGGCGCGGGCAAGACCACGCTGTTCAACCAGCTGGTCGGAGAGATCAGGCCCGACAAGGGCAGCATCAGGCTGGACGGGCACGATGTCACCGCGCTGGACGTGCCTGCCCGCGCCCGCGCCGGGCTGTCGCGCAGCTACCAGAAGAACACGCTTTGCGACGGCCTGACCTGCCGCGAGAACCTCTCGCTGGCCGCCGCGACCCATACCGGGGCGATCCGGTCGCTGTTCCGCGACCCGATGACCGATCCCGCCGTGCGCGAGATCGTGGCCGAGACGGCGGTGCTGGTGCATCTGGCGCCCTATCTCGACCACCGGGTTTCCGAAGTGTCCTATGGTATCCGCCGTCAGCTTGAAGTGGGCGTGGCGCTGGCGACACGGCCCAAGGTGGTGCTTATGGATGAACCGACCTCGGGCATCGGCCCGGAAATGAGCCATGCCTTCCATGCCATGCTGAACGGCCTGCCGCGCGATCTGACGCTGGTCATTATCGAGCATGACATGGACCTTGCCTTCGACGTGGCCGACAGCATCACGGTGCTGAACTACGGGCAGGTCGTCTTCGACGGGGCGCCCGAGGCTGCCCGAGGTTCCACCCTGCTGCACGACATCTATCTGGGGAGTTGGGAAGATGCTTGATCTGGCGGGCGTCTGTTCCGGCTATGGCGAAACACAGGTTCTGTATGGGCTGAACCTGACCGCCGCCGCGGGCCGGGTCACCGCGATCCTCGGGCGCAACGGCGCGGGGAAATCCACGACGCTGAAGACGGTCATGGGGCTGCTGCCGGTCCGCGGCGGCCAGGTGCGGCTGCAGGGCGAGCCGCTGAACGGCAAGGCGCCCTATGCGGTGGCGGGGGCGGGCATCGGCTATGTCCCCGAAACGCGCGACATCTTCCCCTCGCTGTCGGTGCGGGAGAACCTTGAGCTTGCCGCCAGCCGGGGCCGCAGCGGGGACTGGACGATGGACACCGTGCTCGACCTCTTCCCGCGTCTGGGCGAGCGGCTGTCGAACGGCGGCCAGCAGCTTTCGGGGGGCGAGCAGCAGATGCTGGCCATCGCCCGCGCGCTGCTGCTCAACCCGGTCCTGCTGATGCTGGATGAACCGACCGAAGGGCTCGCGCCGATCATCGTCAAGCTGATCCACGACAAGCTGCAGGAGCTGCGGCGCGCGGGACAGACCATCGTGCTGGTGGAGCAGAACTTCGGCTTCGCAACCGCGCTGGCCGATGACGTGGCGGTGGTGGGCAAGGGCCAGGTCGTCTGGACCGGAACCCCGGCGCAGATCCGGGCCGACAGCGCCTTGCAGCACACCTGGCTGGGCGTCTGACGGTCAGAAAGTCCTGCGCGCCACCCGCTGCGCGATGGCGATGAAGTTGCGCACATGCACGCCCTGTTCGTCGATCTGGTAGTTGATGGACAGGGCAGTGCGGGCGATTTCGGGCTCTATCGCCAGCCATTTGATGCCGTTGCGCTTGGCTGTGCTGACCGATTCCGGCACGATGCACACGCCTTCGCCGATGGCGACAAGGCTGAGCGCGGTTTGCAGGTCCATCGTGAAGACGCGCATCGGGACGGCGAAGCCCGCATCCTTGCAGGCGTTCAGCACGAAATCGGCATAGCTGGGCCGCGGATATTCCGGGTAGAGGATCAGGTTGTGCGTCTCCAGCCGCCGCAGATCCGCCACCCGCCGCGAGCCGGTATCCAGCGTGTCAGGCAAGGCGAGGATCAGACGCTCCTCCATCAGTTTCTTGACGGCAAATTCCGGGTCGTTCAGCGTGGGCCGGGCAAAGGCCACATCGATTTCGCGCCCCACAAGCTGCTTTTGCAGCTGCGCATTGTTCATCGGGATCAGGCTCAGGTTGACGGCCGGGTAGGTCGCGCGGAAGGACTTGATGATGTTGGGCAAGATCCCGTAGGTCGACGATCCGACAAAGCCGATGCGCAGGCGGCCCTCGGCGCCCTGGCCGATGCGGCGCACCTCGAGCCGGGTATCCTCGACCATGCTCAGGATTTCCCGGCCGCGCCTCAGAAGCCGGGCTCCCGCCTGGGTCAGCGTGATGCTGCTGCGGCCGCGATTGAACAGGACCGCGCCCAGTTCCTCTTCCATCTGCTTGATCTGGCGCGACAGCGGCGGTTGCGCGATGCCAAGGCGTTCGGCAGCACGGCCAAAGTGCAGATCCTCCGCCACCGCCATGAAATAATTGAGCTGCTTGAAGTTCATCGCCGGGTCTCCTCCATCGCCATCTATACAGAAAGCCACGAAAAAAGCCCCCATCTTGCAACGGGGGCTTTTCAAATGGGGAGGGCCGAACCTACTCGGCGGTGGCGACTTCGCGGACCCGTGCCGCGGCAGGCTTCTTGTCGGCCTGCAGCACGAAGTCGAACGTCACCTTCAGGTCGGTGGTGTCGCCCTTCTCAAAGTGACCGACGAGGCTGTCCTTGACCGCAAAGACGGAGTCGTCATCCAGCCACTTGGACGAACCGTCGTAGATCTGGCTGATCAGCGGGCGATAGCCTTCCTTCGACAGGATATAGTGCATGTGGCCGGGGCGGTTCGGATGGTGCCCCATGTAGCGCAGCAACTCACCCGCGGTTTCGTTGTCGGGGATCGGGTAGGGCACCGGGCGCACGGCGATGAATTCGTATTCGCCGTTCTCGTCCGTCTCGAACCGGCCCCGCAGGTTGTAGTCCGGCTGATCGGGATCGAGATTCTCGTAGATGCCGTTGGGCGCATCCTCCCAGACGTCGATCTGCACGCCGGGCAGCGGATTGCCCTCGGCATCCTTGATGATGCCCTTGTAAAGCGCGGTTTCCTCGTTGTCGAAATGCTTGAGGATGATTGACGCGCCCTTGGGCAGCGCCGGCGGGTTCTCGCGGTAGAACGGGCCCAGAACCGTGCTCTCGCTGACATCGCCATTGGCGGGATTGGTCAGCATGTCCACCAGCACCTCGACGCCGAGGATATCGCCCAGCAAGATGAACTCCTGCCGGTTCTCGTCGCAGGTGGCGCCGGCGCGGCGCAGGAATTCGCAGCCCGCGATGAATTCGCCATGCTGCAGGTTCACATCCTTGCAGAACCCGTGCAAGTGGGTGATCAGCGACGTCATGATCTCGCGCTGACGGTCGCTGATGTCCCCGTTGCGGCCCAGTGCCGCGCAGACGACGTCGGTGATATTTTCCAGTGTGACTTTGGCCATGGTATCCTCCCAGATATCCGCCTGACCGGACGGACCGGTCGTTTCCTCTGGCGAAGATACTCCACCGCCAAGGCGCCGGAACCAATGCCGATTTCGGTATCGCCTGATACTCGATGCGGCATTGAGGGCGCACCTGCGCTTGGGCAGTATCCCCCGCACCGGCGTTCCACGCTGGGCAGGGCCGAGGAGGGTTCCGATGATATCGCAACTGCACCAGATGCAGGACCGGCTGGAGGCTGCGCCGCACCTGCTGCGCATCGGTCGCCTGTTTTCCGAAACCGTCTTGCTGCAAGTGGGCGCCGACGAATACTACCTGACCTTCGAGAAGGGCCATCTGGTGCAGATCGCGCCCGGCCCCAGCAAGAAGACGCCCTACCGCTTTGCCTTTCACACCGATGCCGATGCGCTGTCGCAGTTCTGGGGCTTCCGCCCCGCGCCGGGCTTCCACGACATCTTCGGCATGGTGAAGATCGGACGCGCCAAGATCACCGGGGACATCCTGTCGCTGGTCAAGAACCTGAGATTCTTCAAGTCCTTCATGGCGCTCGCTCGCGCGCAGGAGGCTTGAGATGACGATCGAACCGATCACCGGGCGCTATGTCACGGTCACCGTCGAGGACGCCCCGCGGCGGATCTATTTCGAGGAGGCGGGCAGGGGCCGCCCGGTCCTGTGCCTGCACACCGCCGGGGCCGATACCCGCCAGTGGCGGCACCTGATGAACGATGCTGCGATCACTGCGGATTATCGGCTGATTGCGTTCGACATGCCCTGGCATGGCAAGTCGCTGCCGCCCGAAGGGTTCGAGACGCAGGACTACCTGCTGACCACCGACGCCTATATCCAGACGGTGCTGGCCGTCATCGACGGGCTGGGGCTGGACAGGCCGATCCTTGCGGGCTGTTCGATGGGCGGGCGGATCGCGCTGCAACTTGCGGCGCTGCACCCGGATCTGTTCAGCGGTTTCATTGCAATCGAGGCCTCGGATTTTCAACCGGCCTGGTATGATATCGACTGGTTCCACCGCCCCGACGGGCATGGCGGCGAGATGGGCGCGGCGCTTGTCAGCACCAATATCAGCCCGTTTGCGCCAGAGGTCGAGCGCTGGAACACGCTGTGGATGTTCATGCAAAGCGGGCCGGGCGTGTTTCGCGGCGACCTCAGCTTCTACACGCAGGATGACAGCCTGATCGGGCGGCTGGCCGATATCGACACAGTAAAAACGCCCGTGCATCTGATCGTTGGGGCCTATGACCTGACCTGCACCCCCGAGGATGCCAAGCGCACCGCCGATGCCATCGCAGGGGCGACGCTGGCCGTGATGGACAAGCTGGGACATTTCCCGATGTCCGAGCATCCTGCGGGGTTTCGGCCCTATTTCGTCGATGCGCTGGCCCGGATGACCTGATCCTGGGCCAGCGTGGCGGCTCGGGGAGGGGCCAGTCCATGACCGACACCACAGCACGGCGCGGCCTGTCTGGCGACTGGTCTGCCACCGCCATCACTGCTGGATTTCTGGCGATGCTGGTGTCGAACGCGGGGCCATTGCTGATCTTCTTGCAATCGGCGCGCGCGATGGGCGTCAGTGAAGCCATGTTCTCGAGCTGGGTCGCGGCCATCAGTGTCAGCGCCGGCCTGTCTTCGATCCTCCTGAGCCTGATCTACCGCGCCCCGGTGCTGATCGCATGGTCGGCGCCGGGGGTCGTGCTGCTGGGGATCGTGGGCCCGGGAATGCCGTTTTCCGACGTTGTGGGCGCCTATGTCGTGGCGGCCCTGCTGATCCTGGTCATCGGTGCCTCGGGGCTGGTGGACCGCCTGCTGACGCTGATCCCTCCGGCGATAGCCAGCGGCATGATGGCGGGCATCTTGTTCGCCTATGGCGCCAAGGCGCTGTCCGGCCTGGCGACGGCGCCGCTGCTGGTGGGGATCATGCTGCTGGCCTTCATCGTGCTGTCGGTTGTCACGCCGCGCTTTGCGCTGATCTGGATGCTGGCCGCCACGCTGGTGATCACCTGGATCACGATGGACCCGGTGACGGCGCCGCCGCTGATCTTTCCCCAGCTGACGGTCACCTGGCCCAGCTGGTCCTGGCAGGCGATGCTGGGTCTTGCCCTGCCGCTGACGCTGACCACGCTGACGGGACAGTTTCTTGCGGGGCTGGCGATCCTCAAGGCGCATGACTTTCACCCGCCCGCGCGGCCGATCCTGTTGACGGCGGGGCTGGCCTCGCTGCTGGGGGCGCTGTTTGGCGGGATCACCACGGCGCTTGCCTCGATCACCATGGCATTGGGCGCCGGGCCCGAAGCGCATCCCGACCCTGCCCGCCGCTATGTCGCGGGCGTCGCCTCGGGCAGCTTCTTCCTGATCTGCGCCGCGTTCGCCGGGGCAATCGGCTGGGCGATGCTGCGCATCCCGGCCGAGCTGATCGCGCTTCTGGCCGGCCTTGCGCTGCTCCCCGCCATCGGCAAGGGCCTGTCTGACATGCTGACCAGCGGCGAGGACGCGCAGGCTGGCATGATCACCTTCATCACCACCGCCTCCGGCCTTGTCCTGTGGGACATCGGGTCCGCCTTCTGGGGGATCCTCGTCGGCATCGTCGCCATTCATGCCGCCCGCCTGGCGCGGCGCATCAAAGCAGGGAAAACCACATGACAGACCCGCGTATTGCCATCATCGGGGCCGGGATAGGCGGGCTGGCTTGCGCCCTGGCGCTGCAAGAGGCCGGCGTCCCCTTCACGGTCTATGAACAGGCCGAGGTGCTGACAGAGATCGGCGCCGCCATCGCCCTGTCAGCCAACGGCTCGCGCGAGCTGGCGCGCTTTGGCTGCCTGCCGGGGCTGGAGGCCGCGTCCTGCGAGCCGACGGAACTGATCTGGCGCGGCTGGCGCGATCAGGCCCGCGTCGCCGCGCATCCGGTGCGCAAGGACGGGGCCTACCGGGCCGCCTTTGGCGCGCCCTATTTCGGCATCCACCGCGCCGATCTGCAACGGGTCATGCGGGCGCGGCTGCAAGGCGACGTGATCCGGCTGGGCCACCGCCTGACCGCGCTGACCGAGACGGATCAGGGGCTTCGGCTGGATTTCCAGGGGCAGGACAGCGCCATCGTCGATCTGGTGATCGGGGCCGACGGTATCAAAAGCCGGGTGCGCGACCATGTGGCAGGGCCGGGGGCCATCCGCTATTCCGGCACCTCGGCGTTTCGCGGGATCGTGCCGGCCAAGGACCTGCCGCATCTGCCGGACCCGCAGGCGATCCAGTTCTGGATGGGACCCGACGCGCATCTGCTGCACTATGCCATCGGCCCGAACGGCGATGATGTGAACTACTTCGCGGTAACAGAGGGGCCCGATGTCTGGCCGGACCCGGCCCGCTGGGTAATCGAAGCCACGCGCGATGACCATCTGAAGCCCTTCCTCGGCTGGGACGAGGCGGTGACGGAAATGGTGGGCCAGTCGCACCAGTTCGCCCGCTGGGGGCTGTTCATCACCAAGCCGCTGCGGCACTGGCACAAGGGCCGCGCCGTGCTGATCGGCGACGGGGCACATGCGATGGTGCCGCATCACGGGCAGGGCGCCAACACCTCTATCGAGGACGCGGTGACGCTGGCGCGCATGATCGCGGCGGGCGGCCTGTCGGACACCGAGGATCTGCTGACCCGCTTTGCGCGTATCCGCCGCCTGCGCACGCTGGTGATCCAGAAAAGTGCCACGGCGACCAACGACGTGCTGCATCTGCATGATGACGCCGACCTTGCCGCGCGCGCCCGCCGACTTGCCCGGTTCCCGGACGAATTTGGCTGGATCCACGACTTCGACGCGCGCAAGTCGCTAGCCGTGGCGCCCTGACTACGGCACCGGGCGGAGCGAAGGGGCAATCCCCTCGTTTCGCCCGGAGGCGGGTCAGGCGGATTGAAGGGCAGCGCGAACCGCTGCAAGAACCCGAGCGTCGATGGTGTGACCCAGCCCCTCGAACAGTTGCAAGCGCGGGTCTGCCCCCGCCGCGCGTAGCCATGCTTCGGTGGCGCGCGCGATGTCCGGCGGCATCACCGGATCGGCGGTGCCGTGCAGCAAGGTGACGGGCGGCCACCCGGGGCGGGCGTCTATGGGTCCTGCAAGGCGTCCGGCAATGGCGATGACACCCGCCGAGGGCAATCCGGAAGCGACCGCGTGCAGCGCCATGATCGCGCCCTGCGAGAACCCGATCAGCAGGCTCTCGGCTGGATCTCCGAACCCCTCGATCACCCCGGTGAAGGTCGGCAGGGCCTCTGCAATCCGGGCAGGGCGGTTCGCTTCCGTCACCCCCCTGACCGAGAACCACTGCCGCCCCGCGCCCATGTCGAAAGGCTGTGGCCCGTCGGGGAGGTGCGTGGTCGCTGCGCCGCCAAGCTGGCCCGCCAGGGGGTCCATCAAGGCGCCGCTGGACCCGACGCCATGCAGGAAGATGATGCGCTTGAAAGGGGGCGCGGTCACTTCACGGCCTCCAGCAGGGCAGTCACATGGTCCGGCCCCAGCGGCACGATCCCGTTGGGGTTCAGCGCCTTGATGGAGTAATAGCCCGCCTTGATATGGTCGATGTTCACGGTTCCGCGCACGCCCGGCAGGCGCAGCACCCGCTCCATGTAGGAGGACAGGCGCGGATAATCCTCGATGCGCTTGCGGTTTGTCTTGAACAGCCCGTGATAGGCCGCGTCAAAGCGGATCAGGGTCACGAACAGGCGGATATCGGATTCGGTGAAGCTGTCGCCGAACAGGAAGGCGCCGGTCAGCCGGTCTTCCAGCTTGTCCAGCATGGCGAACACCCCCGCCACCGCCTCGTCATGGGCGGCTTGGGTCGAGGCGAAACCGGCCTTGTAGACGCCGTTGTTCAGCCGGTCATAGACCTCGGCATTCAGCGCGTCGATGTCGGCGCGCAGGTCCTCCGGGTAAAGATCGGGCCGGCCCGGCACAAGGCCCGCGAAGGCGGTGTTGAACATCCGCACGATATCGGCGCTTTCATTGCTGACCATCGTGTCGGTCTTCTCGTCCCACAGCACCGGCACCGTGGCGCGCCCGGTGTAACCGCCATCGGCATGGGTGTAGAGGGAATGCAGATGCTGCGCGCCGTGCAGGGGGTCCTGCTCTGCGCCGGGATAGCCGCCAAAGGCCCAGCCCTGATCGGTCAGCACCGGGTTGACCACGGTCACGGCGACCAGCTCCTCCAGCCCCTTGAGCTTGCGCGCGATCAGCGTGCGCGAGGCCCAGGGGCAGATCAGCGCGACGTAAAGCCGGTAGCGGCCAGCCTCGGCCTTGAACCCGCCGGTTCCCGTCGGCCCGGCAGAGCCGTCTGCCGTGATCCAGTTGCGGAACGAGGAGACCTGTCGGACAAAGCGCCCCTCATCGTCCTTCGCTTGCACCGGGTGCCAGTCGGCGACCCACTTTCCGTTGACCAGCATGGCCCTAACCTCGCTTCGAGAGTGTGATGGTGGTGCCCCAGGGGTCTTGCAGGGACATGCCGTTTTCTGTCGGGTTGACCGCAATGCTGGCGGCATCTGCGCGCGCGGCGATCGCTGCGATATCCGCCGCATCGCGGACAATGATTTCGACGGCATCAAGGCCGCCTGTGCCCTTGGGGCGCCGGCGCGCGCCGCGGCTGTTCCAGACATTGCCGGCAAGCTGGTGGTGATACCCGCCGCTGCCGTAGAAGCTGGCGCCCGGGTAGCGCGTAGCGATGTCGAGGCCAAGCACGTCGCGGTAGAAGCGGTCGGCCTCTGCCGTGTCGCCGACCTGCAGGTGGACGTGGCCGATCATGCCGGCATCGGGAAAGCCCGACCACTCCGTCCCCCCGGCGGCCCGGAGCAGGTCCTGCGCATCAAGCGGATCGGTCGCCATGCGGATCTCGCCGTCTGGGCCATGCCAGTCCGACACTGCGCGGTCGGCATAGACCTCGATTCCGTTGCCTTCAGGGTCCGCAAGGTAGATCGCCTCGCTGACAAGGTGGTCCGATGCGCCCTGCAGCGGCACCCGGGTTGCCACCACATGCGCCAGCCAACGGGCCAGATCGGCACGCGTGGGCATCAGGAACGCGGTGTGGAAAAGCCCGGCCTGCCGCCGGTCGTTCGGCGCAAGTGCTGGGTCGCCCACAAGCTCCAGCAGCGGCGTGATGGGGGTGCCGAGCGTGACGTGGTGGCTGGTGGTGTCGAGGGCGACAAGGCCAAGGGCTTTTTCGTAGAACCGTCCCACCGCGTCCAGATCGCGCACCTTGAGCCGAACGGTGCCAATCCGCATCGGGGCGGCCTGCATGTCGAAGACTTCGCTCGAGGCGGTCATTGCGGCGTTCCTTTTAGGAGGGGGCATCCGCGGACCCTGGCCCGCGGACGCAAATGGCCTAAGGCCTAGTTGAAGACCATGCCGCCATCGACGACGATGGACTGGCCGGTGATGTAATCGGAGTCCGGCCCGGCAAGGAACGAGACCACCGCCGCCACGTCGCTGGCTTCGGACATGCGCTTGAGCGTGATGTTCTTGGCGAACTGCTCCATGCCCCATTCAAAGGATTCACCGGCATTGTCGGCGACATCCTGCGCCACCTTCTGCATCATCGGGGTGTTCACGATCCCCGGCGCATAGGCATTGACGGTAATGCCAAGCCCCGCAAGATCGCGCGCCGCGCTTTGCGTGATGCCGCGCACCGCGAACTTTGTCCCGGAATAGACGGCCAGTTCGGGGTTGCCGACATGGCCTGCCTGCGAAGCTGCGCTGATGATCTTGCCGCCATGGCCAAGTGCCTTGAAGGTCTTGACGGCGGCCTGAATCCCCCACAGCACGCCGCCGACATTGATGTCGAAGGCGCGGCGAAAGACCTCGGGGGTGATGTCCTCGATGGGGGTGATCGGCGCGATGCCGGCATTGTTGACCACGACATCGAGCCCGCCAAGCTGCTCTGCTGCCTTCTCGACGGCCGCGAAGACCGACTCGCGGTCGCCCACGTTGACCTCGACCACCATCGCCTTGCCGCCGGTCGCCACGATCTTGTCGGCGACGGACTGCGCCGAGACCATGTTCATGTCGGCCACGGCGATGGCGAACCCGTCGCTCGCCAGACGCAGGGCAATCGCTTCGCCGATCCCTTGGCCAGCCCCGGTAACGAAGGCGACCTTGCCAGAAATCTTGCTCATGTTGTTCTCCTGAAGTGTTCGGTTCCGCCAGGTCAGCTGGCGCTCCGCCGTGCCGTGTCGTCGCATCCGCCGCCCCGATATCGGCCCGGGGCGGCAGCGGTCGTCAGCTGCGGCTGCGCTTCAGGGCATAGGCCCCGTCACCAAGCAGCGCCTGCACGATCAGCGTGACCGCCCAGAAGGCGGGAAACTCCCAACCGCCACCCTCGTTCGAGAAGATGAAGCCGGCCGCGCCATGCGGCGTGTAGATCGAGCCAAGCAGGATCGGCACCAGCGCCAGTGACACCCAGCGGGCGTGGAAGCCGAGGATCAGGGCGATGCCGCCGAACAGTTCGGCCGCCATCACAAGATAGGCAAGCGGGCCGGGAAGCCCAAGGCTTGCGAAGTAGCCAGCGGTGCCGGCCGGGGTGAAGATAAAGATCTTCAGCCCGGCATGGGCGAGGAACAAGATCCCCGTCGACACGCGCAGGATCGTGGCTGCAAGGTCGGCATTGGTCGCGCCGGCGAGGACGGGGGCAGAAGCGGTCTGGGAAGTGGTCATCGGAATGGTCCTTGGATGTGAGGGTCGGGCGCCGCTTCCGAGAACCGAAATCTCATCTGCGAATGCGGCGCCTGTGCGTCGTCTTCCCACAGAACATGACCCTAGTCCGTCCAGATGATAATCCGGATAGATGGAAGATGATTGCATCCGTTATGGAAGGAACGGCTCCCAATCCCGCTCCCAGTGCGGGGTGCCCCGGTAGCGGTCTGCCAGGAAGTCGACCAGCACCCGCACCTTCGCGGCCAGATGGCGGCTGTGCGGGTAGATCGCATGGACGACGTAGGGCGTGGTCTCGAACTCCCGCAAGATCCGGCGGACGCGGCCCTCGCGGATCGACGCCCCGGCAACGAAGCTTGGCAGGCAGGCGAGGCCAAGCCCGGCCTCTGCCGCGCGCAGGCACGCCTCGGCGTTGGAATAGCGGATGCGGCCGCTGACCGGCGCCATCAGGGTGGTGCCGCCCGCCGGGCGCAGCGGCCAGCGCTCGGGCTCGCGGAAGTTCGTGTCGATGATGCATTCGTGACGGGCAAGGTCGCCTGGCCCGGCAGGTTCGCCCCTCTGGTCCAGATAGGCCTCGGCGCCGACCACCACGATGCGCGCATCACACAGCTTGCGCGCGACAAGGCTGGAATCTGCGGGCCGCCCGATGCGCACCGCCATGTCGAAGCCTTCGTCCACAAGGTTCGTGACCCGGTCGGAAAAGCTGACATCCAGCTCGATGTCGGGGTAGCGCAGCGCGAAATCGTTGAGAGCAGGGGCAAGCTCGACTACCCCGAACGACAGCGGCGCGGTCAGGCGAAGCCGCCCCCTTGGCGATTGCGACACATCGCGGACCGACACGTCGAGATGGTCGTATTCATCAAGCAGCAGGCGCAGCCGCTCGAAATAGGCCTTGCCGGCTTCGGTGGCAGAGATCGACCGCGTCGTGCGGTTCAGGAGCCTTACTCCCAGGTCCGTTTCAAGCCTGGAGACCAGCTTGGAGGCCTGACCTGAGCTTGTGCCGAGCCGCTCGGCAGCGCCGGTAAAGCTTCCGGCTTCCATCACGGCAACGAACATCCTGTCGCAGTCAAGCCGGTCCAATTGCACACCCTTTGGAAGAAATCACTGCCCCAAGGCCAAGCTTAGCACCTGTCCGCATGTAATGCATCGGGGCGCGCGGTTACGGGACCAGCAGCACTCGTCCGGTCACGCCACGACCTTCCAGCAAGGCATGGGCGCGGGCGGCCTCAGTCAGCGGCAGTGTCTGGAAGCGGGGCGGCGTCAGGGTGCCGTCCGCGATCCATCCGGCAAGGGCGGCCACGGCGCGCCGCAGGGCCGCGCCATCGAGGCTTTCCGAGGAATAGCCGGTCAGCGTTACCGGCCGGATCAGATCCCACAGGTCGAAGCGAACCTCGCTGCCGCCGACCGCGCCGACCAGCGACAGCGTGCCACCGGGGTTCAGCGCGCCAAGGCACTGCGCGAACAGCGGCGCGCCGACCGTATCGAGGATGCCATCGACCCGCGCGGCCCCGAAATCCGCCGGTGCCCCGCGCGGACACACGATGATGTCGTCGGCGCCGAGGCTGCGCACATACTCTGCCTGCTCGGCCCGCGTCACGATGCCGGTGACCGTTGCGCCCTGCGCCTTGGCAAGGGTGACGGCGGCCGAGCCAACGCCGCCGGCTGCCCCCGTGACCATGACCTGCCTGCCGGCGAGGGGGCCAAGCCGAAGCAACCCCTCGAACGCCGTCACGCCGCCAAGCCCGAAGGCCGCCATCACGCAAGGGTCGACCACCGGCCCGGTCGGCGCGACCGCTTCGGCGGCGACAGTGACGTATTGGGCGTATCCGCCCGGCCGCTCGCCGCGCACGCCGCCAAGCCCCTGCATCATCGTCATCACGCGCTCACCCGGCACAAGGCTGGTGACCTGGCTTCCTATCTCTGCGAGCTCGCCGACGACCTCGACCCCGGGAGTGTAGGGGAACGGATCAGGCTTGCGGATCGGCCAGTGACCGGCGCGGATCTCCAGATCGGTGAAGTTCACGGCGGCGGCGATGGTCCTGATCCGCACCTCATCTGGTCGCAGCGGCGGAAGATCCACGGGCGCCCAGACAAGCACGCCCGGCGCGCCGTAGGCGGTCATCTGGATGGAGTGGGCGGTATCGAAACCAGATCTCATCTTGCAAGCTCTCCCTCATGTGTCGCGCCAGACGCCCGCCTGCAGAGTGGCGGGGCTCTTGAGCCTCAGTCTTTGATCCAGTTCCCATCGGCTTGGGCATCAACCGGGATATCGAAGGTCTGGATATAGCCAGCCAGCCTGCTGGAGTAACCAAGGACGATGATGGCATCACGTTCCTGAGCAGAGCGATGTGTCAGGACATGCACCGTCACAGCTTGCCCTGCTGTCCTTTGCTCCCCAGCATGTCCACGACGTGCCGGACACGGGCCAGCAGGTGCCGCGTCTCAGGCCAAAGCGCGTGGATGCCGACCGGCACCGTGGCATGGTCCGCAAGCACCTCGACCAGCCTTCCGTCCGCCAACGGCGCCGCCACCAGGGACCATGGCATCTGCGCGATCCCCAGCCCGGCGATGGCGGCATCGATGACGGCCGAGCCGTCGCCGATTTCGTGGGTCGGCGTCACGCGCAGCCGTTCTGGCGCGCTGCCCATGCGCGCGATGCGATAGCCGATGGGCGCGTCCAGCCGCACCCCGGTGATGCAGTCGTGGTGGCTCAGATCCTCGGGGGTCTGCGGGGCGCCGCGGCGCGCGATGTAGGAGGGCGCGGCAAACAGCGGTGCGCGCTGCTCCGCCAGCTTGCGCGTGATCAGGCCGGTGGTGTCCGCCGTCTCGCCGAAGCGGATGACAAGGTCCACCTTCTCCTCGACCGGGTCGATGATGCGGTCGCTGAACGACAGCGCCAGGTGAAGCCCCGGATGCTTGTGCACGATCTCTGCCAGGACCGGCAGTAGCACCTGCCGTCCCCATGCGGCCGGGGCGTCGATGCGCAGGCGCCCCGCAATCTCGCGGTTGCCGCTTGAAAGGGCGGTTTCGGCGGCGCGGATCTCCTCCAAGGCGCGGCGGGCGACAGCGAGGTAAGCCTCGCCATCGGGCGTCAGCACAAGCCGGCGGGTGCTGCGATGAATCAGCGTCACCCCCAGCCGCGCCTCCAGCCGGCTGACGCTCTTGCCGACCGCCGACTTGGTCAGCGCCAGCACCTTTGCCGCCTCGGTAAAGCTCAGATGCCGTGCCGTCTCGACAAAGGCCTGAATGCCGGCGAAATGCTCTGACGATGACATTGTTGCCCCCTGGGACACTCTGATCCGAATATTGAAGCATAGTGCGGATCATATTCCACGATTATCTTCCCTCCACAAGCTCGGCAGATCGCCGGAGCGAGCAACCCGAAGGAAAAGACATGCCCGTAGTCCGCGTAAGCTGGTTCGATGGAAAGACCGCCGAAGAAAAGGCGAAAGTCGCACAAGAGATCACCGACAGCATCGTCAAGAACACTGGCACCGAAGCCAGCTACATCTACGTGATCTTCGAGGACGTGAAGGCCTCTGACTGGGCCGGCAGCGGCAAGCTGTTCGGCTGACCGTCCTGCGCACCCGGCCTGTTCCGGGTGCGCCCCCAGCACGAGAGAGTTCCCCCCATGAAACTGTTGTTCGCCGCCCTTCTTCTTGCCCTGCCGCTTGCCGCCCCGGCCGCGGCGGAACCTGCGTTCGAGGTCGTGGGCGATTATGCCTTTGCTCTGACCCCCGAGAACTTCTCCATCTGATGCTAGAGTCCGGCCCGAGGAGAGGACCGGACCATGAAGCGATCGAAGTTCACCGAGGAGCAGATCATCGGCATCCTGCGCGAGCAGGACGCGGGCGCGAAGACGGCGGGGCTCTGCCGCCGGCACGGAGTCAGCAACGCCACATTCTACGCCTGGAACGCCAGGCTTGGCGGGATGGAGGTGTCGGACGCGAAGCGATTGAAGGCGCTCGAGGCGGAGAATGGCCGTCTGAAGCGGCTGCTGGCGGAGTCGCTGCTCGACCAGGCTGCGCTGAAGAACCTCCTGTCGCGAAAGTGGGAACGCCCGCCGCCAGGCGCGAAGCCGTCGCAATGCTCGTGGAGCGCCACGAGATGAGCGGGGTTGGAGCGTGAAGCAGACCGTCAAGTAGACGGTCTGTAGCGAACAACGGCATGTGCCGTGCTCGGCGCGGACCGGCCTCGATCCGATACCGCGGCCGACGCCCCGACGATCACGATCTGCGCGAGCGCCTGCGGGCGCTGGCGTCCGAGCGGCGCCGGTTCGGCTACCGGCGGCTGCACGTTCTGCTGAGGCGGGAGGGACATGCCGTGAACCGCAAGAAGACCCAACGGCTCTACCGCGAGGAGGGCCTCGTCGTGCGCAAGCGCCGTGGCCGACGCTGACAAGCCCCATTCGGCCTTGGGCTACCAGACCCCCGCGGCACATGCCGCCCAACTCGCCGCAACGGGCGATCGGCTCCACGAAGCGGAGGTGTTCCGCCGATCGCCCATTGCTCCCTCCACGCAAGCGGGCAATTGTCACCCGCCGGCTCTGGTTTCAGCTGGATGAGCACTGGGGATCAGAGCACTTGATGTCCGGTAAAGCGGGGGGCAAGCCACCCTACTAAGTTTCTTCACGCAAAAGCTTGCGCCGCATGACTTCCGAGGGCGACAAGGCGCCGGCGATCATCTGCGAGATGAGCTCAGGCCTCCATGCCGGCCGCACAATAGGAGACGATGTTTTCCAGCTCATCGACATTATCTCGAGGGGTCACGCCGGGGGGCACCAGCTCGTCGAGGCGGTTCGTGTCTGAAAAGGCATAAAGATAGCCGCCGATCATCAGCGAAATTCTGCGATAGATGATGCTCTGATCCAGATGGGGAAGTGCCTTCTGGAAGGCTTCTGCGTAGGCGCGCGTCGAGACGTCATAGACCTCGCGCCGCAGGGCATAGGCCAGAGCCGCGGGTTCCATGTGCAAGCGCGAGTGCAGGCGCAAGAAGGCGCGGTCTTGCGCGGTCGAGCGCAATTCCAGGGTCGGCATCAGGAAAGCCCGCACCAGATCGCGGGTGCCAGGCGGGACCTCGGCCTCGTGCAGGGCGACAAGGCTTTGCATCCGCTGTTCGGCGATCCGCAGCCCCTTGCGCAGAAACACTTCACGGAACAGGTTTTGCTTCGAGGTGAAATAGTAGCCGATCATTGCGGAGTTCACGCCCACTTTGTCGGCCACCAGGCGCAGCGATGTTCCGGCATAGCCCAGTTCCGCAAAATCCAGCTCGGCGGCGTCAAGGATCCGCTCTCGCAGATCGGTCTGTCCCTCGGGACGACCAGGCCCCCGTCTGTGTTGCCGTTCTGTGCTCACTGTCTTGTCCATGCCGGTCCTCGCTTTCCCATGCCACAGCTTGGCCGAAAGGTCCACGCCGACGCCTTTTGGAGAAAGATGTTCCCGCCTAGCGTGATGCCAGTATGTCCGCGGCCGCCTTTTCCGCGATCAGCACCGTCGGTGCCATGGTGTTTCCGGTCGTCACGAAGGGCATGATGGAGGCATCAACGATCCTCAATCCCGTGATGCCATGCACCTGCAGCTTCCCATCGACCACCGACAGGTCATCCCTGCCCATGCGCGCGGTGCAGGACTGGTGTTTGTAGGAGACAGCAGAGTCGCGCACAAATGACAGCAACGAGTCCCCCGTCAGCGGACCGGGGACCAGCTCGCGCAGCGTGAAGGGCGACAGGGCATCGGAATTCCCGATGGTGCGACAAAGTTCGATGCCTTGCAGCAGCGCCGTCACGTCCCTCTCGTCGGTCAGCATGTTGAGATCGATCCGCGGCGCCGCCGCCGGATCGGCCGAGGTCAGCGTGACCGAGCCCGTGCTGTAGGGCCGCACAAGGCCGACGCCCAAGGTCCAGCAATTTGGCGGGATGTCGTATCTCTGGGAAACGCGGTCCGAGGCATAGGGCACCTCGATCTGGAATGGCTGCAGATCCGGCACCTCCAGCGTTGGATCGCTCTTCCAGAAGAAGGTGCATTCGGTCGAGTTGTTGCGGGGCGGCATCGGCTCCCGATATTCCCAGATGCAGCCCGCGAGGAAGGGGTGGTCCTGCAGGTTCTGCCCGATGCCGGGCAGGTGGGCACGACAGTCGATCCCGATTGCGGCCAAGGCATCGGCATCGCCGAGGCCCGACAGCATCAGGATCTTCGGCGTGTTGATGGCGCCGGCGCACAGCGCCACCTCTTGCGTTGCGCTCAAGGCAACAACACGGCCGCCGATCAGGATTTCCGTTCCGGTGACGCGGGTGCCGTCGAAGCACAGGCGCAAGACTTCCGCACCCGAAAGAATGGCAAGATTTGTCCGCCCCGCTGCTGGTCGCAGATAGGCATCCGCCATCGAAAACCGCTTTCCATCGCGGATGAGCAGATTGGCCACTGCGCAGCCTCCAGGCCCGCCCTCCATCATGTGGCCGTTGTGATCCGCCACCGTCGGGATGCCGATCTCTGCCGCCGCCTGCAGCATTGCCGGCACGATCGGATGCGGGTCGGGCGCCAATCCGACGCTGACAGGGCCGCCCTTGCCGCGCAGCCCGTCGGGATCGGGGCCTGACCAATCCTCGATAGAGCGGTAAAGATCGAGAACCGACTGGTAACGCCACCCGTCGTCGCCGGAGAGCTTCGCCCAGGCGTCGAAGTCGGACTTGTGGCCCCGCGCCCAGATCATGGCATTGATGCTGCTGCCGCCGCCGATCACCCGCCCCATCGACATCTGCACGCTGCGATTGTTCACGGCAGGATGGGCCTGCGAATGGTAGCCCCATTCGGTTTCAGTGCCGAGGTTCGTGTACCAGATCCCCGGATCGGTGACGGCCGGACGGCGGTCACTGCCTCCCGCCTCGATCAGCAGCACCGACAGGTCCGGGTTGTCGGACAGCCGCGCCGCCAAGGCACAGCCTGCGGCGCCGGCCCCGACGACGATGAAGTCGTATCGCGCAGCCAGGGCCGCCTCGACAGAGGTGATGTTCAGATCCATGGCGTGTTTCTTCTTAGAGATGATGGGGGGTGGGGCGCTCGCGCAGTGTCATCCACTGCCAGCTGCTGAAGGCGTCCCAGTTTGCGGGGCCGCCGATGCTTTCGCCGTTGCCGGAATTTCTGCGACCGCCAAACGGAATGCCCGGCTCGTCAGCGACTGTCTGGTCGTTTATATGCAGCATGCCCACATCCAACCGATCGCCAAGACCCGTTGCACGGCCCAGATCGCGCGAAATGATGCCTGCCGACAGCCCGTATTCGTTGGTGCTGGCCAAGGCGACGGCCTGGTCGTCGGTATCAAAGCCGGTGATCGCCGCAACCGGACCAAAGACCTCTTCCTCGAAAACCGCCATACCCGGGCGCACGTCTGCGAGGATCGTCGGCGCATAGATGAGCCCGTCATGGCTGCCGCCCAGCAACAGCCGCGCACCTTCCTGCACCGAACGCTGCACCAGCGCATGAACCCGGTCCCGCTGGCCCGCATCGATCAGCGGGCCAATCACGACATCAGGGTCGACAGGGTCGCCCGCCTTCAGCTTGCCGGCCTTTTCCAGCAATCGTTCGGTGAACGGAGCCAGCACGGACCTTGCCACCAGAATGCGCCCGGTTGCCATGCAGATCTGGCCCTGATGCAGGAAGGCGCCCCAAAGCGCGCTTTCCACGGCAAGATCAAGCTCTGCATCTTCAAGCACGATCAGCGGGTTCTTTCCGCCCAGCTCAAGCTGGACCTTCTTCAGCATCCGCCCGCAGGCTTCGCCCACCCGCCGGCCTGCCGCAGTAGATCCGGTAAAGGAGATCATCGCAATTCGCGCATCCTCGCACATTGCGGCGCCCACATCGCCATGTCCCGGCAGAACCTGCAGCAATCCCTCGGGCAAGCCAGCCAACTCCAGCACTCGTGCCATCAGCGCTCCGCCGGAGAAGGGGGTCCGCGGGTCGGGTTTGAGAATAACAGCATTGCCCGCCGCAAGTGCAGGCGCGACGGCCCGGATGCCCAGGATCAGCGGGAAATTGAAAGGTGAGATCACCCCGACGACGCCATGTGGAACCCGCCGCCCAAGGCTCGTCCGGCCCGGAAGCTGCGGTAGAACCAGCCCCTGTGGCTCGGACAGCATGGCTGCCGCTTTGTGCAAGATGCCGATGCCGGCTGCCAGCTCGATACCGACCTTGACGCGGGCCGACCCGGATTCACGTGCCAGCCACAGGGAATATTCGGCCTGGTTCGCAGCAAGGCAATCGGCAGCCCGGCGCAGGATTGCAGCGCGCTGGCCACCGCCAAGCGCCGCCCAACCCGGCTGCGCCTTGCTGGCGCGGGCTGCGGCTTCGGCAACGTCCAGGGCCGTTGCTCGGCCAATCTCGCCGAGGACAGATCCGCTTGCCGGTTCCCTTACAGACAGGGTTTCACGACAGTTTCCTGCATGGCCAATCCAGCGCGATCGCCGCCACGAGGCTGGGTCGAGCAGGGCGCCCGGTTCAATCATCATTTGTTCAGGTTCCTTGCGGTGCGATATCGTCAAACGCCGAGATAGGCCCGGCTGACATTGGGATCGTTGGCCAGATCGGCTGCGGCAGCCTCGCCGGCGATCCGGCCGTTTTCCAATAGATAGCCTCTGTCGCCGAGAGCGAGGCTGCGCCGCGCATTCTGTTCGACAAGCAGCATTCCCGCCCCTGTGCTGCGCACCCGTGCCAGCGACGCAAACAACTCCTTGCACATCAGCGGCGACAGGCCCAGCGAGGGCTCGTCAAGCAGCAGGATGTCGGGCTTCGACATCAGCGCCCGGCCGACCGCGACCATCTGCTGCTCGCCGCCGCTCATCGTGCGAACCTGCTGCCCAAGGCGCTCTTCCAGACGGGGGAACAGCGACAGGATCAGATCCAGGCTTGTCGCTTCGCCGGCGCGGCCCCGGCGCGGATAGGCGCCCAGAAGCAGGTTTTCGCGGACCGTCAGGTCCACGAAATTGCCGCGCCCTTCGGGAACGAGCGCAATTCCCGCCTCGACCAGCAGATGCGGTGCAAGGGCACTGATATCTTGGCCATTCATCCTGCGCCGCGCGCCGGTCGGCCAAGGGACAAGTCCGCCGATTGCCTTGAGAAGCGATGACTTTCCCGCGCCGTTGGCGCCGAGCATGACGACGATCTCGCCCTTGGCCACCGACACCGACACGTTGTCGAGGGCAAGGTGCTTTCCGTAGCTCAAAGAGAGATTGCTGATCTCAAGCATCGACCTTCTCCTCATCATCCTCGCCCAGATAGGCGCGGCGCACATCGGGACGTGACAAGACGGCGTCGGTATGGCCATCGGCGATCAGCTTGCCTGCCGCCATCACGACACAGCGGTCGCAAAGCGCGCGCACCGCATCCATCACATGTTCGACCATCAGCACTGCAATGCCCGATGTGCGCAGCGACTGGATCAACGCAATGCCCTCCAGCAGCTCGGCGGGGTTCAGCCCGGCAAGCCATTCATCCAGCAGCAGAACCTGCGGATCCAGCGCCAGCGCCCGTGCCAGTTCCAGCCGCTTCTGGTCGATATAGGTCAGGTCGCCTGCAATCGTGTGCAGCCGCTCGCCCAGGCCAAGCTGTGACAGAAGTGCCACCGCCCGGACTTCGGCCGCAGAGCCGGTGAGACGCGGCCCGACGAAGGCAAGTGCGGCCACAACATTATCCACCGCCGTCATTCCGCTTGCCACGCGCACGAGCTGGAAGGTCCGCGCGATCCCCATGGCAGCGATGCGGTGGGGTTTCTTGCCGCAGATTTCCTGCCCGTGGATGCGGATGCTGCCCTTGTCGGGCAGCAGGCTGCCCGAGATCATGTTGATGGCGGTGGTCTTGCCCGAGCCGTTCGGGCCCAGCAGACCCACGATCTCTCCCGGCCAGAGCACGAAGGTCAGCCCATCGACTGCGACATGGCCACCGAAGGCCTTGCGTAAGCCGTTCACCTCCAGAAGGGCGCTCATGATGCCGCCCCTGTCCTTGGCGCTTTGGCTGCCAACGGGGGCTGCGATGCGCGCGGGCGGCGGGCCGAAATGGTCCCGAGGATCCCGTCGGGAATGAAATAGACGATGATCATGAAGATCGCCCCTATCAGGATGGAGAAGTGGTTCGGAAAGTTCGTGGACAGGTATTCGATCATCAGAACCAGCGGGATGACCCCAGCGATAGGTCCGAACAGGCGGCTCGCGCCCCCGAACAGGGCCATGATGAGAACCTGAAACGAAATGTTCGCGTTGAAGGCGATTGATGGATCGATATAGGTCCAGCGGGGGGCCATGATTGCCCCCGTCACGGACATGAAGGCCGAACTGATCGCAAACAGCGCAAGCTTGACGCGCGTGGTGTCGATCCCGACATGAGCGGCCACGACCTCATCTTCGCCGATCAACCGCAGGGCCGTGCCAAGGCGGCTGCGCCCGATCCACCAGCCGACAGCCAGAACCAATGCCAGAAGGGCGGCGAGCTGCCAGTAGATCTGCTGCTGCGTGATGTCGAGAAAGATGTAGCGGGCGCTGGTCTTGGTGATGTTCACCTCATACCAGCTGACCAGCTGGCGGATCATCTCCGAGAGGCCGAAGCTGAAGATCACGAAATAGACGCCCGACAGCCGCAGCGTGGCCAGCCCGACAAGCAGCGCAAGCGCCAGGCCGATCAGCAGCGCCACGCAAAGCACGGCAGGCCAGGGCAGGAAATCGCCCAATACCGCCACGGTGTAGGCTCCGATCCCGAAAAAACTGCCCGTGGCCAGGGACACGTATCGCGTGGGGCCCGAGAACAGCGCCCAAGCGGTCGCCATCACGGCATATTGCAACAGGCTGATACCGATGGAGAGGTGATAGCTTGAGCCGCCGGCGAAGGGCGTTGCAAGTATCACCGCGAAAAGCAGGGTCACGAAGATCCCGCCGGCAAGTTCGTTGCGCTTCATCTTGCGGCCTTTCCGTAAAGTCCGTTCGGCAAAAAGAGGAGGACCAGAAGGAACAGGGCATAGTTCGCCGCGATCGTCAGGCCCGGGTCCACAAGCCGGGCAACCGTTGCTTCCGTAAAGCCCAGCAGAAGGCCCGCGACGAGACAGCCCTTCAGGTTCCCGACACCGCCCATGATCACGATGACCAGCGCCTTCATCGTGAAGAGCACGCCCATGGTGGCAGAGAACGGCAGGAACATGCTTATGAGCACACCGGAGGCCGATACCATCGCCCCACCCAGGGCGAATGCCAGAGTCGAGATCATCAGGACGTTGATCCCGACAAGCGGCGCGAAGTTCGGTGCCGCGGCGACGGCGCGAACGGCGGTCCCGGTGCGTGTGTTCTTCATCAGCAGATAGGTGGTTCCCCCCAGAACGACGGCAAACACGAAGACCAGCAGCCGGTTTGCAGCGACCTGCGTTCCGGCGATATGCACCGGGAAGGAAAGAAAGGAATAGCTGACGTAATTTCCCCCGAAGCTGACCAGCATCATGCCCTGCAGCACAAACAGCAGTCCGAAGGTCGCCAGAATGCTGTCGACGTCCAGCGAGGCGCCGGCCTTGCTGCGCCGCACGAGCGGGAGCATCAGCACCCGGTAGACAAGCCAGCTGACCACAAAGCCCAGAGGCACGATCAGCAGCAGGGCCGCGACCGGGTTGATCTGCAACTTGCTTGTCAGCAGATAGGCAAGGAAGGCCGAGGCGATCAGAAACTCGCCATAGGACAGGTTCATGATGCGGGCGACGCCGCATTGCAGCGTGAGGCCCATGGCGACCAGCGCATAAAGACCGCCGAGCGTGAGCCCGCTGATGAGAAGATCAAGAAACATGAAGGTATTCCGGGATGGGGAAGGATGGCGGGCGGGAAAGGCCCGCCCGTCACCCGTCAACTCAGTTCTTCCAGGCCGGCTTCGGCACGACAGGTGCGCGGGCCCCCGGCAGCGAGGATGGGCCGACACCGTAGAATTCGCCGTCCTGCCACTGCCCGACATAGAACAGCGTTTCGAGCATCTGCGAAGCAAGGCTGACTTCGCCGAGGACGGTCCGGAATGTCCCGGTCTTCAGCTCTTCGGTGATGGCGGCACGGTCGATCTTGCCGACATTCTCGATCGCCTGTTGCAAGATTTCGAGCCCTGCATAGGTCAGCTGGCTGGCGAAGCGGTCGGCCGGATAGCCTGCCGAGTCCTGATGGCGCTTGAAGTAGTCCTGCAGGGCGGGGCTGGCGACATCCGACCCGCCGATCCCCATCACGCCATCGACATTCTCACCGAACTGCCCCGGGAACATCGGCATCGCCGTGCCGATGCCGGTCAGATAGACGGCCGGATTGAAGCTCATCACCCGTGCTTGTTCCGTCATCGTCAGCGTGTCGGGCGGATAAGAGTTCGCAATGAAGACGTCGGGCGACTTGCTCGATATCTCGGTCAGGATCGGCGTGAAGTCCTGAGTGCCAGCGGGGTAGGCTGCGTCATAAACAAGCTCGAACCCCTTTTCTGCCGCCATCTCACGGTAGGCGGCCGACAGCTCGATCCCCAAAGCGTCGGCGATGGCGATCATGGCAATCTTGTTGCCGATCTTGCCGGCGTCGCGCTGCTGGGCCAGCATGTCGAGCGTGGCGCCGGCGATGATCGTGCTGGTGCCCTCGAAGAAGAAGATTCCGGGCCAGCGTTCGATCAGTTCCGGCGCCCGGTCGGTCAGGGTGTTGAAGGCGAGGTGCGGGTAGCCGTTCTTGTGCAAGATGGGCGCCACGGCGAGGTTCATACCGGTTCCCCAGGGCGCGAGAACCAGATCAACCTCGTCCTGGGTGATGAGGCGCTCGACCGCCTTCACTGCCTCTTCCGAGCTGGAACGATCATCATATTCCACGATCTCGACGGGAACCCGTTTCCCGTAGGCTGAAAGCATGAGACCGCCTTCAGCATTGATCTCCTTCGCCCACAGCTCGTAGTTCGGGGTTGAACTTGCGGCTGCCCCTCCCGCATTGGGCCCGGTCTTGGAGATGGCGTAGCCGATGCGGACCTTTTCTGGCGCCTCTTCGGCGGTTGCCGCAAATGCGGCGAGCGTTGCGATGGCTCCGGCTGCAACGGCTCGGATGAACCTTCTGGACATGTTTTGACTTCCCTCCGTCTGTTGGCTGTCGATCACGGCCGGTTTTCCGGCAGCGACTAATCCGCCAAGGCAATTTGCGATTCGGCTCGCGGCTCCTGGCGCTTTCTTGGGGGGTGCGAGATGCCCGACTTCCCAGATGCACCTTCGCATTTGGTATTCCAAAATGCCAAAAGCTTTCCTGAAAGTTCGGGAGAGCGTGTCGGATCGGGCAAAAATATGCACATAAATTGGGCAAATCGTCGCAGCTCTGCCGTTGTCGGGTACGAACTGCATCTGTCCGTTGCCCAGCCTCCGAAAGCCGCCGAATCCTCGAGATGATCCGCGAGCCTGGCCGGCGAGGAGTTGCCGGCGCGGCATTGCCGGACTAGTTAGGACTATCCTTGATCCGTTCTCCAATCCGGTGGTCCAGATGGCAGACTTGTTTCCCGGAACGTTCCAGCTGAGCGCGGCCAGCGCGAGCTCGAGTATTGCCGATGCACTCCGGCGCCAGATCCTGTCGGGCGAGTTGAAACCTGATCAGCCAATCAACGAGCGCGCAGTGGCAGAGGAACTCGGCGTCAGCCGCACCCCGGTGCGTGAGGCGTTGTTCGTCTTGCAGGGCGAGGGCTTGGTGGAACTCTCTCCACGGCGGTACGCCCGGGTGCGCCGCATCACCGCGAGCGACATCTCGCAGATCTACCTGTTGCGGCGAACGCTCGAGGCGCACTCTGCCGAAATGGCGGCCACCTTCGCCGATAGCGAGGGGATCCTGCGGATCGAGACGGCCCTGATCCGCCAGAAGAATCTGCCGCGCGACTGCAGCGCAGTGGAGCAAGCCCGCGCGGATCTTGCTTTTCATGCGGCCATAGCCGAGGCAAGCGGCAGCAAGCTGGCGATAACCGTCGTGACGCAGGTTCTATCTGTGACTGCGACGATACGCTCGCGCCTGAAATACGAGAAGGACGACCTCAAGCGTGCGATGACCGGGCACAAGGAGCTGTTGTCTGCGATCAAGAGCCGCGACCCGGTCCGGGCACGCGACCTGATGACAGCCCATATCAATGAGTCGATCGAGCGGCTTGCCGCACAGCAGGGTCTCACGCCGGCCTGACCCGGTGGGTCGCCGTGTCAGAGACCGGTCAGAAGATGCAGATCGCCCGCGTCGCGCCGCCGCGCTGCACGGTCGAAGTTCAGGGGCGGCGCCTCCAGCGCGGCCACCGTCCGGGTGTAAAGGGGCAAGGCCAGCCGCAGGGCCATCGGCGGGCGGATCCGCGTCAGCATGTAGTCGAGCTTTTCCCGCGCGCCGTCGACGCTGTAGTGCCCCTCCGCAACCCAGTCGATCACCAGCCAGTCGAACGTGCTGAACCAGGCGAGGGAATCGGCCGCCTGCAGGATGTCTTCCTCCGGGTCGCCTCCGAGTTCGTGGCGAAGGATCAGTTGGCGCACCCGCCGCCGGAAGGCCGGGTCCACACGCTGCGGCTGCTCGTCCAGCCAGGCGCAGACGACATCGGCCGATCGCGTCGAATGGGCAAACAGGTAGTCGGGGTCATCGAAGCCCGCCGCTGGGGTGGAGCTTGGTCCGCCGGGAAAAAAACGCTCTGCATCATGGACCAGGGCGGCGAAGGGCAGGGCGGCGCCAGTCCCGGGACCGGCAAGCCGCAATGCCCATTCCCGGGCCGAAAGCAGATGTTCCAGCTGATAGAAGCCCGAGAGCCAGCGAAGGGCCGCCAGCTCCAGGATCGAGAAGTCTTGCCCTGCATAGAGATTGCGCAGGGGCGCCCCGTTGTTGGTCATGCTGCGCCCTTCGAGTGGGCGATGCGGATCGCCTGCCACACCGATTCCGGCGTCAGCGGCAGGCGCGACAGCGTGACTCCATGGTCGCGCAAGGCATCGCAGATCGCATTCGCCACCGCGGCGGCGGGCGGGATCGTGCCCACCTCGCCGACACCGCGCACGCCGAAGGTGGTGACATCCGACGGCGTTTGCGTGTGCATCAACTCGATGGGGGGCATGTCCGTCGCCAGCGGAGCAAAATAGTCCATCATCGAGCCGTTCACGAGCTGGCCCGTTTCCGCGTCATAGCGCAATTCCTCGGCCAGTGCCGCGCCCATGCCCTGCGCCAGTGCGCCGCGCACCTGGCCCTCGACCAGCATGGGGTTCACGGGGACGCCGCAGTCATGCACGAAGACAAAGCGTTCCACTGCGAACTCTCCTGTCTCGGGGTCCACTGCCACCACGGCGGCGGCCGTTCCGAAGGAGAAGGACGCATCTGTCGGCTCGAAATGCACCGTCGCTTCAAGACCGGGATCGACGCCTTCGGGGATGCCCTGCCCCGTGATCGCCCGGTTGAACACATCGGCCACGGAAATGCCCACCGAGGCGTCATCGCGCAGGCGCACCATGTCCTCGGCCATGACCAGCCGGTCGGCGCTGACATCGAGCGCGACGGCGGCAATCAACTGGGCCTTCTCGCGCAAGGCCAGGCCGGCGGCGCGAAGGGCGCCGGCTGCCGCGATCAGCGTCCGCGAGGCGAAGGCCCCGGTGTTGAGCGGCGAGTTCCCGGTATCACCGGCGTGAACGTGAATGCGGTCATAGGAAATCCCCGTCACCTCGGCACAGATCTGCGCGAAGGCGGTCTCGCTTCCTTGCCCAAAGGTCGAGACGCCGGTGTAAAGGTCGATGCCGCCGCTGCGATTGGCCCGAAGCGTCACGCTTTCATGCGCCCCGAACCGCGACCCGCGACTGGCGAGAAAGCGGGCGCTGGCATAGCCTGTCCGCTCGACAAAGGAGGAAAGGCCGATGCCGACGATCCGGCCGTCGGCGCGCGGGGTCCGGTCCGACCGCCAATGCGCGTCGAAATCCACCGCTTCGGCCGCCATCTCGAGCGGGCGCAGGTAGTTGCCGTTGTCATAGACCGCGCCGCTTGGCACCGTCCAGGGCAGGTCCTCGGGCCGCAGCATGTTGCGCCGCCGGATCTCCAGCGGGCTCAGTCCCAGATTGCGCGCCAGTCGGTCGACCAGCACCTCCCGAGCGAAGTTCACCTCGGGCTGTCCATAGCCGCGATAGGCGCCAATCGGGGTCTTGTTGCTCAGCACCACATTGCGGCGAACCGCCGCATCGGCGACCTTGTAGGGGCCGGTGAAGGTGACAGAGGACAACTGCGACGACCCGAACGGAGAGTTCCACGCACCGATGTCATTGGTGTATTCGTTCAGGATCGCCACGATCTGCCCGTCAGACTCGGCGGCGATCGTCATGTCGTGAAAGGACTCGCGGCCATGGGTCGAGGCGCGGAAATATTCCATGCGATCCTCCGCCCATTTCACCGGACGGCCAAGTACCATCGCGTGCAATGCTGCCAGCAGTTCCTCGGGGAACAGGCCAAGCTTCATCCCATAACCGCCGCCGACATCAGTCGCCACGACCCGGATCGCCCCTTCATCCAGCCGCAGCGATTCCGCGAGCTGCTTGCGCACCAGATGCGGCGTCTGGGTCGAGACCCGCAGATCGAGCCGCTGTGCGGCCCCCCGCCATTCTGCCAGCGCACCGCGCATTTCCATCGACAGGGGTGCAACGCGGTTGATGTGGAAGCGGTCCGAGACCCGGTGCGCGGCGGCGTCACGCCGCGCTTCGGGATCGCCCGCCCGATCCTCGCGGCTGGCCAGAAGGTTGGAGCCCAGCAGTTCGGGGTGAAGGACGGGTGCATCCGGTTCCAGAACCCGGGTCATGTCGGTGGCATGGGGCAGGGGTTCATAATCCACCTGCACCAGATCGCAGGCATCCTCTGCAACCGCGCGGCTGATGGCGACGATGCTGACCACGGCCTGACCCTCGTGCAGGGCGCGGCCACGGGCAAGTGCGTAGTAGGGCAGGTCGGGCGCCCCCGGCACCGGGCGCAGAACCGTAAGCGGCTCGCTGATGGCTTCGATGTCATCGCCCGTCAGGATGTGCAGCACGCCGGGCACCGCCGCAGCCGCGGCCTTGTCGATGCCAAGAATTCGGGCGTGCGGGAACGGGCAGCGCAGCACGGCCATTTCGGCGCAGTTCGCGGCATGGGCATCGTCCACGAACAGGCCGCCGCCCTGAAGCAGGCGCGCGTCCTCCTTGCGGCGAACCGAGGCTCCTATCATGCTGATGCTTGCCCGGCCGCTGGCCGGCTTGATGGCACTGAAATTCATCGCTTCCCCGCTCTCTCCACGTGGGAGAAGTGCTGTTCGAGATGGGTCTCGATCGCGTTGATGATCCCGTCATATCCGGTGCAGCGGCAGATCACGCCGCTGATCTCTTCGGCGATCTCGTCCCGGCTGGGCATCGTCTTGCGCGTCTCGAGAGCACGGGCAACCATCAGGAATCCCGGCGTGCAGAAGCCGCACTGCAGGGCGTGCTTCTCGGAAAAGGCGATCTGCAGATCCGACAACGTGCCGGCGGGGGACATGCCCTCGACCGTGCGCACAGACGCGCCATCCAGTTGCACAGCCAGCATCAGGCAGGATTTCACAGGCACGCTGTCGATCTCGACCGTGCACATCCCGCAGATTCCCTGTTCGCAGCCGACATGGGTTCCGGTCAGGCCGCGGACATGGCGCAGGTAATCCGCCGCATGCATTCGCACAGGCACGCTTTCGACATAGGTCTCGCCGTTGATCTCGACCGAGATCTCGATGGTGTTGGTGGACAGTGTCATCCCGTGCGCTCCGGCGTTCAGGTCAGGGACATGAGTATGGCAATGCCGATCATCGCATTGACAAGCCCGAGCATGGCCGCCGCCCGCGACCAGCCGTCGGCCGAGACAGATGGCGCGGTCGCCGCGGACGAGCCCGCATATGCGGCGGGGCGGGTGGGTGCCGGTCGTGCCGATGGCGAAGCTTCGGGCACCGGCTCCATATCACCGCGCATCATGGCCTGCAGGTTGCGGGCGAACTCCGCAGCGATCTTCTCTGCCTCGCGCGCAATGATCTTTTGCCCGACGCTGCCGAGGACTCCTGCCAAGGCCGCCTCGCTCTCCACCCGGATGCGGGTTTTCCCGTGCTCGAGCGGCAGCAGGATCACGGTGCTTTCCGCACGAAAGTTTCCAATCGCACCGCGCACCGCCTTGCCGGTGGTCGTCAGGCGCATCCGTTCGCCCTCGACCCGCTCGGTGACGACCACACGGGACTCAAAGGTCGCAGAAATCGGCCCCACGCGCTGCGTGACACGCACAAGGAACGTGTCGGGGTCGAGCGTCTCTATCGAGTTCATCCCGGGCACACAGCCGGCGATGCGCTCGGGCTGATCGAACAGCGGCCACAGCACGGCAACCGGCTCGTCCAGTTCAAATTCCTGAACAAATTTCACGATATGGTCTTCCTGTCTTCCTGGCCCTCTCGTGACAGAGAGGTGAGAACCCGCGCGAGGTGCACCGTCACAAGATGGCGGCGGTAGTCGGCGCTGGCACGAATATCGTCGGGTGGGCTGATGGCGGCGGCCGCGGCCTCTGCTGCGGCGGCCGCGATGCCCGGATCGAGCGTGGTGCCTTCCGCAAGCGCGATTGCCTCGCGCGCAAGCACCGGGGTTTCGTCGACGCCGCCAAGGCCGATCCGCAGCCCGTGCCAGGTGCCGTCCGCGGCACGATCGCCGACGACGGCAATCGACAGGACGGCAAAGTCGTTGTGGCGGCGGTTGATCTCGAAGAACCGGAAGCCGGCGGGCTGAAGGGGATACCGGATGGAGACCAGCATTTCATCGGGCCGGGCGGCGGTCGCATAAGAGCCAAGAAAGAACTCCTCTGCCGGCACATGCCTTTCGCCGGCCCGGCTGACCAGCCGCAGCCTGGCGCCAAGAACCAGCGCACCGAGAGCCATTTCGCCGGTGGGATCGGCCTGGATCATGGCGCCCCCCACGGTGCCGCGATGCCGCACCTGCCGGTCTCCGACGCTGCGGATCATGCGGGCCAGCAGCGGCAATCGGTCGGCGATGCGCGGATCATGCTCGATCCGGTCATACCGCAGCCGCGCGCCAAGCACCGTGGCGTCGGGCAGCAGGTCGATGCCGTCGAGCCCTTCGATCCGGTTGATGTCGATCAGCGCCGCGGGCCGCCACAGCCGAAGGTTGAGCATCGGCACCAGGCTTTGCCCGCCGGCAAGAATACGCGCGTCCCCGCCATAGTCGTGCAACAGGGCGGCTGCCTCGGCGACGCTGCCTGGCCGATGGTAGAGAAAGTCCGCGGCCTTCATTGCCCGGCCTTGCCTGCCGTGGCGACGGCCTTGCCCGACATGCGGGCCAGAACATGATCGATGGGAGAGGCGATCCTCGCGGCCGGCCGGGCCGGCCGGTTGCTCCAGACCGTTTCGGGGCGCACTTGAAGCACGGCGATGGCGCCGTCCTGCGCGATCGCCCATTCGATGTCTTGCGGGGCGCCGCGCTGCTTCTCGATGGTCTTGGCAAGAGTCGCCAGTTCTATGACTTCCTCCTCCGAGACGCAGGCCTGCTCCCGGCGATCTTCCTCGATGGGATAGAGGCCGACGCCGCCCGCGTCTGCGTCGAAGCGATATTCCTCGGGCTGCGCCGCGATGGTGCGCTTGAGCACGCTGAGGCGCACCTTGTCGCACAGGAACTGGCTGGGGGTGACATCCCCCTTCACCACGCCCTCACCAAGCCCCCAGCATGTCTCGATCTGGATCTTGGACCTGTCGCCGGTCAGCGGATCGAGGGTGAACATCACGCCCGCGGCCCGGGCCTGCACCATGCGCTGCACGCCGACGCAGATCCCGAAATCGCCCTCTGCCGCGATCACCCGCCCCTCGTGCCGGTAGCTCAGGACGGCGTCCCCGAACATCCCGGCCCAGCACCGCCGCATATGCGCGATCACAGCGTCCGCGCCCGAGATCCAGAGATAGGTCTCATACTGCCCGGCAAAGCTGGCTCCGGCCAGATCCTCGGATTCGCCGCTGGAACGGACCGCAACCGCGGTCGCCGTCTCGCCGGTGCGGCGGTTCAGGTCCGCGTAGGCGCCGCGCACCGCCTGCTCCAGCGCGGGTGGGAGCGGCGCGGTATGGATGGCCTCGATCAAGCCGCGGGTTTCAGCGGCGATCGCCTCGGGGCGAAGCGTCAAGGCTGCGGCACGCACGCGGCGCACCTCATCTGCCAAGCCTGCCGCAGCAATGAAGTCACGGTAGGCGTGGGTCGTGATGCCAAAGCCCATCGGCACTGGCAGTCCCGCAGCCACGGATTGCGCCAGGCTCGAGAACTTGCCGCCGAGGAGCGGCGAGCCGACGGCCGAAGGCTCGTCGATCCACAGGATATGGGGTCGGTCGATCATGTTGCCTCCAGAATACGAACGATGCCGATGTTGCCATCCACCTCGATCATGTCGCCGGTCTTGATGCGGGCGGTTGCAAACCCGGTCCCGACGACCGAGGGCAGGCCGTATTCGCGGCAGATGATCGCGGTATGGGCCATCATCCCGCCCACGTCGGAAACCGCGGCGGTAATGCGGCTGAAGACCGGCGCCCAGCTGGGAGCCGTGATCCGGCAGACCAGGATTTCGCCGTCCTCGATGTCATAAAGCTGATCGGTCTCGGTGATGACCCTCGCCTTGCCACGCACCTTGCCGGCCGAGGCTGCGACGCCCCGGAATTCCGTGGCGGAACTTGCATCGACGCCCAGCCAGTCCTCGATCGTCTCTTGGGTGATCCCCCAAAGCATGATGGTCAGGGGTTCGGTGATCGTTTCGGGCGGGGTGCCAAGTGCAGGCGGCGGTGTCCACCTGGCGAGGGCGTCGCGGATGCTCCGGCGCTCGGTGATGATCGGCTTCCAGTAGGTCGTGCCGCGCGGCTCGGTGCCTACCGACCAGCCGATGAGCATGTCATAGAGGGCGTCGTAGACCTCGTGCCGGTGCAGGTAGAAGATGTCGTCGCGGTGCTCGAAAAAGCCGTTCTGCACGAACAGCTCGCCCAGTTCCCGGACTTTCGACCAGAAGATCGAATGGTGCAGGTGTTCGACGTAGAAGTTGTGGTCCTCGACATAGGGATACACCTTGCGCGCCAGGCTGATCAGGCTGTCGAACGAGGCACGGTCTTCCTCGGTCGGCAGCAGGGCCCGGTATTCGGCCGTCGCCTCGTCCCGCCGCGCCAGGATATTTTCCAGCGGCCGGCGGATGTCGGTGCCCGCGCGGATCGCCTTGATGTAGCCAAGCATTGCCGTGAAGGGCAGGCGCAGGTCGGTCATCCACACGGGGTCGGCATGGCAATAGCCCGAACCTGTCGAGTACCAGAACCAGGGGTCCTTTGCCGCCTCGAGCGCCGCAAGCCATTGCTGGCCCGCCTCGCTGCCGGCAAGGCTCTCGACGGCAGAAGGCCCGCCCGCGTCCAGGATCACCTCGTCAACCCCAAGATCGACCGCCAGTTGTGCCAGCTTGCGCAGTTCGTCGTCGGGGCGGAACAACAGGATGTCGATCCCCGAGACCATGTCGGTGATGCTTTGGTCGGCGATGCCGGGAAAGACGGTCTGACAGAACTCGCGGAAGGTCAGATAGGCGCCGTAGCCGAGGTTCAGCATCTCGAAGTGATACGACCCCATGGTCAGCATGTTCTCGATCAGCCGGTTGTACTTCTTCAGCAGATCGAGCGACGAGTAGGTGCCGGCATGGCTGGTGACGCTGTGTTCGGGCTCGTAATCGGGCAGCGGGATGAACTCGATCGCCTTCAGCTCGTCGATGCAGGCCTGCGCCTTGGTCTTCCACGAGGCAAAGATCTCATCCCAGTTCTCGAAGTAATGTCCTGCGCGGCGCGCGAAGTATTCGGCGCGTTCCGCGATCTGGGCGGGGTCGGTGACAGCGTTGGGGCTGATGTAGAGGTAGCCGTTGATGACCCTGTGGTCGATCCCGATCGCCGGCGGCAAAGCCCATACCCGGGTGGACATCTGGCTCACCGCCACCCACCAGTTCTCGGTCATGATCATGTCGAACGGATAGAGTGGGTCCGGGTTGTGCATCCCGTCGAAGAACCAGAACTTGCCTTCCTCGAAGGGCCGCCGCTCTTCGCTGATATGTGCATAGTAAGGATAGAGCTTCTGCCAGCCTTCGGCGCCGGCCGGCGTTTCGACCTCGAATAGGCTGGGGAATCGCTTGCTTGCGGAGCCCGAATTATCTGTCATGTCCCTGTCTCCCATGTCGTTCCCTTTGCCGGGCTCCCGCGCAATCGCGGTAGTTCTTGTCTTGATGGTCACCCCGGGTGCACTCTCCCAGCTGCGCCCGGCGACCCCGCTTGCTTCGGCTCCACGTTTGGCGTGATGCCGGGCCTCGGTTCATGACACGCAGAAGATTGCCCTAAACCGGCGCCCGATGAAGCGCTCCGTTGCGAGCCGCGCTTGCCACTGCATTTAGTATTTTGGCATACCAAAAATGATCAAGCGCGGAATTGGCATTCCCGCGTTTTATGTTCGCCGCCGGATGTATGCGCCCAAATAATGTGCAGATCTAGCCGGTTTTCGGGCTGCTCCGGTCGAACATCGGCGTGCGGATGCACCGATCGGCCTCAGCCCGTCCGGGCTTGCCGAGTCGGCGCGGCTGCGCCTGGTCTCGGACAGGGTTTGCGGGCGGCGGGCAGTCCTGTGGATGCATCCGCCTGTGGAAGGGAGCCCCGAGCAATCGCGCGCAAGGCCGGGAGGAGGGCCGCTTGCCTCCAGCGGGGCGCGCCCGAGGAGTCTGTGGCTAAGGCGGCGTCCCCGGCACGCGGAGCAAGGCAGGGTTCTCGGGATCACCCTGCCTCGCCGGAAGGTGAGGGCGGGACTCGAGCCCGGGCGACCTTGAAGCCCCGCGGCCGCGCTGTCACAAAGTGCCCGCACCATAAAGGCGAGGCCGAACATGGCAACTGACGAGGAGCACCCCGAGAAGCGCAGGCCTGGCCGGCCCCGCGAGGGCGGCGAGTTGCGCGATGTCATCCTCGACAACGCCGAGTTGGCCTTTGCGGAACATGGCTTCGCCGGCGCGCGCGTGCGCGACATTGCCGCAGCGGCGGGCGTCAACCAGGCGCTGATCCGGTATTATTTCGGATCGAAGGAGGATCTGTTCGACGAGGTGTTCCGCCGCCGCGGCAGCGTCATCTCCGGCGCCCGGCATGGTCTGCTGGACCGGCTGCTGGAACGCGAGCAGCCACCTTCAGTCCCCGAGATCGTGCGCGCCTATCTTCAGCCCCAGTGGGACATGAAGTACAGCAGCCCCAACGGCGCCGCCTTCGTGCGGTTGCAGTCGCGCCTGCACGCAGAGCCGGAAGAACATGCGCTGCGGCTTCGCCGCGAGGTCTATGACGCTTCGGCCAAGCGCTACATCCAAGCCTTGTCGGTGGCCCTGCCGCAGATCCCGCGGGAGGTGATCAGCGTGCGCATGGCCTTTCTCGTCGGCACCTACCTGTTCATGCTGAACGATCTGGCGCGGCTGAACGACCTGACCGACGGCCAGATCGGCGAAGTCGGCCCCGAGGCGATGCTCGCCCATCTCGAACGGTTCCTGACCGCCGGCCTGTCCGCCCCCGTCCCCTGAACCCAAAAATCCGGGCGGCCGATCTGATCGCGCTTGTAATTATACAGAATAGTAATTTAACCTCGACTCGACTGTCACCGGATCGGATCGAGACTCATGAAGAACTTTCGGGTGGGGCAGATCGTCCCCAGCTCCAACGTCACGATGGAAACAGAAATCCCCGCCCTGCTCCGGGCGCGCGAAGTGGTCGGGGGTGAACGTTTCACGTTCCACTCGTCGCGGATGCGGATGAAGCATGTGACGAAAGAGGAACTGGCGGCGATGGATGCGGACAGTGACCGCTGTGCGCTGGAACTCAGCGACGCGCGGGTGGACGTGATGGGCTATGCCTGCCTCGTGGCCATCATGTCGATGGGGCACGGCTATCACTGCGTCTCGGGCCCGCGGTTGCAGAAGGTCGCGGCTGACAATGGCGCGCCGGCGCCGGTTGTCACCTCTGCCGGCGCATTGATCCAGGCTCTCGGTGCGATGGGCGCGAAGAAGGTCGCCGTCGTGGCGCCCTACATGAAGCCGCTGACCGAGATGGTCGTGGATTATGTCCGCAACGAAGGCTTTGAAGTGACGGATTGGCGTGCGCTGGAAATCCAGGACAATCTGGCCGTCGCCGCGCATGATCCGATGAACCTGCCGGCCATCGTCGCCGGCATGAACACGGACGACGTCGACGTGATCGTCCTGTCGGCCTGCGTGCAGATGCCGTCACTGGCCGCCGTGTCGATGGTCGAGGCCCAGACTGGAAAGCCGGTCGTCACGGCCGCGATTGCCACCGCCTGGCAGATGCTGCGGGCCTTGGGGGTCGAGACGCGGGTGCCGGGCGGCGGCGCGCTGCTCTCGGGCGCGTACTGATGGCCCAGGGATACAACCTTCATGCCAACGGCATCCGGCAGCACCTGATCCACCATGCGGGACCGGGGCCGCAGATGCTGCTGATCCCGGGCATCACCTCGCCTGCCGTGACCTGGGGCTTTGTCGCGGAACGGCTGGCAAAGCGGTTCGATGTGCATGTCCTCGACGTGCGCGGCCGCGGCTTGAGCCAGGCCGGCGCGCTGGACTACTCGCTCGACGCGATGGCGCAGGACGTGCTGGCCGTCATTGCCGCGGCCGGGCTTCGGCAGCCGGTGGTGCTTGGCCATTCGATGGGCGCCCGCACCGCCATCCGCGCCGCGCGGATGGACCCCGCGGCAATCGGCCGGCTGGTGCTGGTCGATCCGCCGGTCTCGGGCCCGGGGCGCCGGGACTATCCCTCGGCCTGGTCCTGGTATGAGGACTCGATCCGCGAGGCGGTGATCGGATGCTCCGGTCAGGACATGAAGGCATTCTGCCCGACCTGGACCGACGAACAGACCGCCCTGCGCGCCGAATGGTTGCACACCTGCCAGCTTGACGCGATCCGGACCGCCTATGACGGCTTCCACAGCGACGATATCCACGCCGACCTGCCCGAGATCGGCCTGCCGATGCGGCTTGTGGTGGCGGGTGGCGCCACCGTCATCCAGCCGGGCGACGTGACCGAACTGCGGAGTCTTGCCCCGCAGCTCGAGGTTCGCACCGTAGAGGCGGCCGGCCACATGATCCCGTGGGATGACCTTGAGGGGTTTCTCGCGGCGGTCATGGACCTTGGACGAGACTGAAACCCATAGCCACGACAAACAGGGAGCATCCAGATGGATCAGGCCAGCTTTACCGAAATCTGTCTTCACCAGCTGAAGATGTCCGGCGTCACCGAGGGCGAGAAGCTTGTGGTGCTGACGCAGGGCAATGACCGTCTCGATTATGCCGATGCCTTCATGGCCGCGGGCCAGAGGCTCGGCGCGCGCATGTATCACATGCGCCTGCCCGCCCCCCTCCCCACCGGAGGCTGGAATGTCGGCGTGACCGGCCTTGCGGGCCTGCCCGATGCCGTCGAGGCGCTGAAGAACTGCGACATGCTGATCGACTGCATCTTCCTGCTGTTCTCGCCCGAACAGTTCGCAATCCAGGAGGCCGGTACCCGGATCCTGACTGCCGTCGAGCCGCCCGAGCTGCTGGCACGGATGCTGCCCTATCCCGAACTGCGCGAGAAGGTCGAGATCGGTGCAGAGCTGTTGGGCCGCGCCAAAGTCATGCGCATCACCTCTCCGCACGGCACCGATGTCACCTACAAGCTGAACACCTATCCGACCGTGGCCGAATATGCCTGCACCGACACGCCCGGTCGCTGGGATCACTGGCCCTCGGGCTTCGTGTTCACGGGCGGCGACGATGATGGCGTCGATGGGCAGATCGTGGTGGCGCCGGGCGACATCCTGCTGCCGCAGAACATCTACGTGCGTGACCCGATCACCTATACCATCGAGAAGGGCTGGATCACCGATATCCGCGGCGGCCTCGATGCGGACCTGGTGAAATCCTACATGGACACCTTCAACGATCCGCGCGGAATGGGCATGAGCCATGTCGGCTGGGGCATGAATCCCAAGGCGAAATGGCACCGCATGGTGCCGGGCGAATTCCCCGGCGGCATGGGCATGGAGCCGCGCAGCTTCTATGGCAACGTGATGTTCTCGACCGGGCCGAACAACGAGTTGGGCGGGCCCAATGACACCGCCTGCCATCTCGACATTCCGATGCGCAACTGCTCGCTCTTCCTCGATGACGAGCCGGTGGTGATCGACGGAGACATCGTGGTGAAAGAGATCCAGATGGAGCGCGCCTGACGCGTCCGGGCGGCCCTTCGGGGCCGTCCGCCATTGAAAGGGCAGATCATGCAACAGGAACACACCTACGCCGCCGCAGGCTTTGGTCGAGCGGTCCCGCGGGGCAGCCGGCCGGGAATCGTGGTGGTGGATTTCACCTATGGCTTCACCGACACGGCCTATCCGACCGCAGCCGATATGACCGGCCCGATCGCCGCGACGCGCAGGATCACGGATCTTGCGCGCGCGGCCGGCTTTCCGGTGATCTACACCACCATCGCCTATCATCCCGGCGAAATCGACCGCCTGCCCTGGTTGAAGAAATCAGCCGGCATGGCCGCGCTGCTGGAGGGGTCGCGCCTGGTCGAGATTGATGCCGCCACAGGCATCACCGCAGCCGACGCGGTGATCGCCAAGAAGGGCGCCTCCGCGTTCTTTGGAACATCCTTGGCAGCGCTGCTGACCGGCGCGGGGGTGGATACGCTGGTTGTGACCGGGGCCACCACCTCGGGCTGCGTTCGGGCGACGGTGGTGGATGCGGTGCAGTCGGGCTTCAACGTCCTGGTGCCGCGCGACTGCTGCGCCGACCGCGCCGCCGCGCCGCATGAGGCAAACCTCTACGACATGCACCAGAAATACGCCGACGTCACCGATGCTGCGGACGTGTTGTCCTGGCTGGGCAGCTGCCTCTCGGCCACCCCGCGCTGACCTGCCTCGCGCCGCAGCCGCGCTGCGGCGCGAGGCAACCGCGTTTTCAGGGCAACGGGCGCGTTCCCGGTGCGAGGCCCCAGGCAGCCCATTTCCTGTGCGGGGTCCCCGAAATCCGCCCAAATTGCCCTCAAATGTGCAGCCGCCGCATATCTTGGCTGACAAGCGCCTCGCCTTCGGATTAAAATTATTTAAGTGAGTAATTAGTGACGAATCGCACTGCAGGGACAACAGGGAAAACCACAATGAATCACCAGATCTTGCGCGGCTTTGCCGCGACCGGACTTTTCATGCTCGCGCACAGCGTAGCGGCCCAGGACATGCCGAAGGTCAACCTTCAGGCCGTGGCGGGCAGCGTCGGCGGCGTTCCGATGATGATCATGGAAGCCGAGAACCTCGACGAGAAATACGGCTTCGACGGAAAGTTCGAATACCTTCCGCATGACGGCATCTTCCAGAACTTCCTTGTCGGCAATGCCGACATCTCGATGGACAATGACCTGCTTGGCGTTGCCATCGCGCGGGAGGAAGGTTTTGACATCACCTCGTTCTACCCGGTGGGAAACCTGTATCTGGGGATCGTGGTGCCGGGCAGCTCCGATGCCAAGACGCCGGCCGATCTGAAGGGCCACAAGGTCGGCCATTTCGGCGCTGACTCGGGCACCACCATGTTCATTCGGCTGATCGTGCAAGAGATGTTCGGCTTCGATGTGCTCGAGGAATACGAGCTCTCGCAGGTTGGCCCGGCAGCACTGGTTGCACTGCTGAAAGAGGGGCAGGTCGACGCGATCTTCAACTTCGAGTCCTTCGTCTCGGAGGCGATGGTGGCCACAGACGGGCGCTATCTTCTGCAGGCCCACAAGGAATATTCGGCCTTTACCGGCGGCTTCGCGCCCTGGATCACCAACATGGTCGCCCATGGCGAGTGGATCAAGGAGAACCCCGAACTGGCCTATGCCGTGCGCGACGCCTATGACGAGGCAATCCGTCTGCTGGACGAATCCAACTACGAGATCCTGCGCAAGCCCTACATCCGCGAGAAGCTGGGGATCACCAGCGACGCCGTGCTTGACAAGCTGATCGAGAACGGGGCGTCGACTCCCTACTTCACCAACGACTGGTCTGCCGAAAAGCGCGAGGCGGCGCAGGCCTTCCTCGACAAGCTGGCTGAAGACGGCGAGGTCATCCAGACCGTTCCCGAAGGCGTGATGGTGTCCCTCGAGGACTACGCAGGCCCGCGCAAATGACGATGGGCAGGGACAGCCTGGCAGAAAGCCAGAAGCGGGCATGGGCCATGCTGGCCCTGCTCCTCCTTTTGCCGCTGTGGTGGTTTGCCCATCGCCACACGACCTTCATCGAGAACCCGGTGACCGTGTTCCAGGAGCTGCCGGCCTTCCTGGCGAAACCCGGAACATGGAGCAATATCGGCATCACCATTGCCCGGGTGGCAGCGGGGCTGGCGGTGGGCATCGTCTCGGGCTTCGTGGTTGCCTTTGCCATGACAAGGTCGCGGCTCGCGGCAAACGTGCTGGGCTACTACGTCACCGCGGCGCTGCGCACCCCAAGCGCGATCGCCGCGATCCTGGCCCTGGCCATCTTCAAAGGCTCCGAGATCGGCTATGTGCTCGTCGTCGCGCTCATCACCTTCCCTTACATGGCGGTGGGGCTGCGCGACGGTCTGGCAAGCGCCGACCGTGAACTGGACGAGATGGCGCGCGTCTATCGCTTTGGCCTGATCGCGCAGGTGCGCCATGTCGGGGCCCCGTTCATAGCGCCCTACATCTTCGCCGCTCTGCGCAACTCTCACGCGCTGGCCTGGAAAGTAATCGTGGTCGCCGAGATCTTCGGTGCCGCGCGCCAGGGCTTCGGTGCCGCCTTCGAGCACGCCTGGAGCTACATGCTGATGACCGAGGTGCATCTGTGGCTGCTCGTGTTCATGGCGATCGTGCTGTTCGCCGAATACGGCCTCATCCGCAGCGCCGAACGTCATGTCTTCCGCTGGCGCTGAGCCACGCCCAATCTTCAAGGAATGTTCCATGACCCATGATGCCCGTCCGCCGGTGCTCAAAGTCACCGATCTCGGCGTATCCTACGGTGACAGCGAGGCGGTCTTGCGCCTCGATTTCGAGATCCGCCGCGGCGAATTCGTCGCTATCCTCGGGCCTTCGGGCTGCGGCAAATCCTCGATGCTCAACGTGCTCTCGGGGCTGAACGCGCCCAGCAGGGGCCGCGTCTTCGTCGAGGGGGCCGAACTGTTCCGGCCGGGCTCGACCGCGCCGCGGCTTGGCTACGTGTTTCAGTCGCACCGGCTGCTGCCCTGGCGCACCGTCCGCCAGAACCTCGAGATCGCGCTGGCTGCGTCGAGCGTGCCGAAAGACTCCTGGGACCGGCGCATCGATGAAATCCTGTCGATCCTGCACATCTCGCAGTTCAAGGAGTCCTGGCCGATGCGCCTGTCGGGCGGCCAACGGCAGCGGGTGTCCATTGCGCGGGCGCTGCTGGTCGATCCGGCATATATCCTGATGGACGAGCCGCTTTCGACGCTTGACGAAGTGACGGCCCGTGCGCTGCGCGAGGAACTGACCTCGATCTGCCAGCGCACCGAAGCCACGGTGGTTTTCGTCACCCACTCGATCCGCGAGGCGGTGTTCCTCGCCGACAGGGTGCTGATCCTGACCCGCGGCCCGGCCCGTATCCACGAGGACTACACGATCCCCCTGGACCGGCCGCGCGACTACGACGATCCGCGCATCGCCGAAATCGAGGCCGACATCGTGCGCCGCGTGCAAGAGCCCTGGGGTCTGGTCCGGCAGAAGGAGCGGCACCTTGCCTGACATCAACTCCAGCATATCCCTGCCGATGCCCCGCAGCCGCGACTGGACGCCGGTCCTTACCTCGCCCTGGTTCAGTGCCGTGATCGCAATTGGCTCGATCCTGGTGTTGTGGTTCGTGATGGCGCAGGCCTTCCGGCCCTGGGTGCCCGATATCGACGCCACCCTCACCGAGATGTGGAGCAACCTGCAATCAGCCGACTTCTGGGCAGATTTCGCCCTGACACTGTGGCGCGTCCTGTCAGCCTTCGCGTCCGCGTCGCTGCTGGGGGCCGCGCTCGGGCTTCTGATCGGGCTCAACGCGCGTGCCGAGGCGTTCTGCCAGCCGCTTCTGGCGCTGGCGCTTGCCGTGCCCGACCCGGTCTACATCATCTTCGCCATCCTTGGCCTCGGGACCGGCGAGCTTGCCGGCTTCGTCGCGCTGACGATCGCGGTGCTGCCGTTCGTTGCAAACATCGTGCGATCGAACGTCCAGGCCCGCGACATGAGCCTTGATGAGATGGCGCAGATCTACCACCTGCCGCGCGGCGTGCGGATGAGTGCGGTGCTGATCCCCCAGATCGTTCCTGCGCTGCTGACTGCGATGCGCTTCTCTTTCGCGCTCTCCTGGAAGCTTGTCGTGGTGGTCGAGGCGATCGGGCAGCCCAACGGCATCGGCGCGTCGATCTTCAACAGCTTCCGGCTGCTGCGGATGCGCGAAGTCGCCGCAACCGCAATCCTGTTCATCCTGGCAATGCAACTCCTTGAACGGGGTGTCCTGGGCCGGGTCGAAAAGAAACTGCTGCGTTGGCGGGACTGACCGCAGCGCAAGAACGTCACGAAGGAAAAGACATGAAGATCTGTATCATCGGCGGCGGCATTGGCGGCGCCGCGGCGGCCCACGCCCTGTTGCGCAAGGGGTTTGACGTCAGCATCTGTGAACAGGCCCCCGCCTTTGGCGAGGTTGGCGCCGGCGTGCAGATGACGCCGAACGCCGTCAAGGCGATCGAAGGCCTCGGCCTCTATGACCGGCTGATGTCCAAAGGGTTTTTCCCCAAGGCCGTCGTCGGGCGAAACTGGGAAACCGCGCGCGAAAACTTCCGCATCGATCTGGGCGACGAGTTCCGCGACCACTACGATGCGCCCTTCGTCCATATCCATCGCGCGGATCTGCTGGACCTGTTCGCAGCAGACCTGCCGCCCGAAAACTGTCACTTCGGCAAGCGCTGCGTCGGCGTCACCACCCCCGACACGGCTTCCGGTGCCGAGGCGCGTGCCGAGTTCGATGACGGCACAAGCATTGTCGCCGACCTGATCATCGGCGCCGACGGGGTGCGCTCGGCCGTGCGCGGGGCGGTGTTCGGCGAGGTGGATCTGCGCTGGACCGGTCACCAGTGCTACCGCGCCCTGGTGCCGACCGGCGGCGTCGTGGACTACGTCAACCCGGACAGCACCTTCTGGATGGGCCCCAACGCCCATGTCGTCACCTACTACGTCAAGGGCGGCGAGATGGTGAACATCGTCGCAGTCACCGAGGCGGCGGAATGGGTTGCCGAAAGCTGGAGCGCGCGGGCTTCGCGCGATCAGATGCTGGCCGATTTCGACGGCTGGCATCCCAGCCTGCAAAAGCTGTTCTCGCAGGTGACGGATGTCTACAACTGGGGCCTGTTCGACCGCGATCCGATGCGCAGCTGGAATCGCGGAAGGGTCACCTTGCTGGGTGATGCCTGCCACCCGATGCTGCCTTTCCTGTCGCAGGGCGCCGCGATGGCGATCGAGGATGCCTATGTGCTTGCCGCAGCGCTCGACCTCCACCGCGATGATCTCGCGGCCGCTCTTGCCGCCTACGAGGCAGAGCGGCTGCCCCGCACCGCGCGCGTCCAGCTCGAGGCGCGAGAGCGCGGCCGCACCTACCACCTGCCGACCCCCGAGGAGATGGCTCGCCGCGACGCCGAATATGCCCGTCTTGCCCGTGAAGCCCCGCGCACGACCGGTATCAATACCGACTGGGTCTATGACTACGATCCCCGCAACTTTGGCCAGACCTCACTGGCCATGGCCTGATCTCGCACGGCGTCAGGCGCTTGCGCCTGAGCCCGGGTGGCGCGTCTAGATGCGCCGCCCGCCCTGGCGAGGCGGCTTGGACACGGATTATCGAATGCTGATCGCAAGACGAGCATCCGACTGCTCGCCATTGCGATCCTCAGGCGCGGCATCAGACTTGCATTGCAGTGAGCGGGGCGAAACCGGCCTACGCCCGGCGCTCCGCTTCGTTCAGATGGCTGAGCCGGATCACGGGCACCTCGGACAGCCCAGCAAGGTCGCAGCCAGCACATGGCCCTGCCCTACAAACACCTCGCCTTTGTCCCTCGCATTCTAGGGTTCTAAAACCACGACCGACCCCATAGCGCCGTCGGCCACAAGGTCCCAAGCGCGTTGCACTTTCCAGGCGGCGCCACCAGCCGACCATCGTGCCGAAGGCCGGAAATTCCGGCTTCCGCCGGTCTGGAGGCGGCAGGCAGACCAAAACGTCACCGGGCGCCGGTTGCAGATGGATGACAGAACGGCGGCAGGCCAATGCGATAGGGCCAGGCTGGCCGCACCCTCGGCGTTGAGGCAAAGCGGGCCTGGGAACATATCGCCGCTCCCGGACTTCATTTCACCAGTGCACTGCTCGCTTCCCGGTCGCGGGTGCCTCGCATCGTCGGAGGGATCACCACTCTCCGGCAGACTCACATTGTTAGCCATGACGCTTCAGAGCCAGAATGAGGTAGACGTGAAAGACAACATCCCCAACGAGGCAGCGGACGTCAACGCCTCTGGCATTTCGGCCAGCGATGACCGTTGCCTGCGACTCGGTGTCGATGGGTTCTCCCGTCACCTGCAGCCCGATGCAGTGCCGCTGGTGGTGGACCTGGATGGAACGCTGATCCGGTCCGACCTTCTGATCGAGGCGGCATTTTCGCAGCTTGGTCGTCGGCCCCACGCGATCCTCGATATGTTACGGGCGCTGAGCCAGGGCAAGGCCGCGCTCAAGCACGGCCTGTCGGACACCACCACCTTCTCCCCGGCGCTGCTGCCCTACGATCCGGTGGTGTTGCAGCGTATCCGCGACGCGCGCGATGAAGGCCGCCCGGTCTATCTCGCCTCGGCCAGCCACGAGCGTCTGGTGTCGGCCGTTGCCGATCATCTGGGGCTGTTCGATGGTTGGTTCGCGTCGGATGCATCGATCAATCGCGCCGGCGCGGCGAAAGCCGAACGTCTGGTGGAGGCATTTGGCGAAGGCGGCTTCGACTATATCGGCAATGACGCGGCGGACCTGCCGGTCTGGGCCCGCGCGCGCAGGGCCTTCGCAATCCGCGCCCCGTCCAGCGTCGTCCGCCGGCTGGCGGCAACCTGCCCCGAGGTCGAGCATCTGCCCCATGACCGTCCGACCTGGCGCACCTGGGCGAAACTGCTGCGCGTTCACCAGTATGCCAAGAACGCGCTGCTGTTCGTGCCGCTGCTGACCGCCCATGCCCTCGAACCCTTGGCTTTCGCGCAAGTCCTGCTCGCTGCCGTCGCCTTCTCGCTTTGTGCCTCGAGCGTCTATCTGCTGAATGATCTGGTCGACCTTCAGGATGATCGGGGTCATCGCAGCAAGTGCCACCGGCCGCTGGCCAACGGGTCGGTGCCGCTGGCGCATGCGGTCTTCGCGATTCCGCTGTTGCTGGGGAGCTCCATGGCAATGGCAGCGGCGCTGTCCATGCCCTTCTTCGGGGTGCTGGTGACCTATTTCGCGGTGACGACCGCCTATTCGTTCTGGCTGAAGCGCAAGGCGCTGCTGGACGTGCTGGCGCTGGCGAGCCTCTATACCTTGCGCGTGGTGGCCGGTGCAGCGGTGCTTGGCATCACGGTGTCGGCCTGGCTGCTGGCCTTCTGTCTTGCCATCTTTCTGTCGCTGGCGCTCATCAAGCGGTATGTTGAACTGGCGGCACGGCTGGACGCCGGCCAGCCGGACTCCTCCAGCCGCGGCTACAAGAACACGGATGCCGATCTCGTGCTGGCTTTGGCGGCAGCCGCGGGATTCAACGCGGTGACGGTGTTCATCCTCTATGCCTCCAGTGACAGCGTGAACCGGATCTACAGCCAGCCGATGATCCTGTGGCTGGTGGGCCCGATCCTGACCTACTGGATCGCGCGCATCCTGATGCTGGCACATCGCCGGGCCATGAAGGACGATCCGGTGGCCTTCGCCATCACGGACCGCGCCAGTCTCGTCTGCCTGTCGATGATCGGCGGGCTGGCGTACGCCGCAACATGAAGTCGAATGACCAGAGCCCCCTGGGCACGGCGGCAGCCTATGTCGGCTTTGCCGTTGTCTCCACGCTGGTGAATTTCGCCACGCAGGAACTCGTGCTGCGCCTGACCTCGCTAGGGCCCGCGCTAGTGGTCGGGACAGCCGCCGGTTTTTCGGTCAAGTACCTGCTCGACAAGCGCTGGATCTTCCATGACCGCTATGACAGCCCCGGCACCGAGGCGCGCAAGGTGACGTTGTATGCCCTGTTTTCGGTGCTGACCACGGCTGTGTTCTGGGGCTTCGAGATCGGCTTCTGGCTCGCCTTCGGGACCGACACCGCCAAATACGCGGGCGGGGCGCTTGGGCTGGCGCTGGGCTACGCCGCGAAGTACGCGCTGGACCGGCGCTACACCTTCCGAGGAACCGCAGATGCAGCTTGACGGCTGGGGACGCTACCCGCGGTTTCGGGCGGAGTTCGGTGAGGCCGAGCCCGCAGCGCTGACGGTTCTCCTGTCCCGGCGCCATGGTGGGATTGGCCTGAAACTGCCGCCGCCGCCGATCGCCAAGCCGGCAGAGGTCGGCGCGGCCGTCACGGCAGTGCAGGGCGGCGCGGCGCGGTCATCTATGTCCGAAGGATCTGGCGGTTGGTGATGCTGGTTTTTCGTGAACTGCCCGAAGCACTTTTCAAGAAACCTGGGTTTTGACATGTCCGCTGTACCTGATGTCACATGGCGCCGCCGACTGCCCACGGTGACCGTGGCGCAATGGGTGGTTTGCATGGCCCTTGCCGCCGCGCTGCTGCTGGCACTGCCCGGCCAGACCGTGACAACCAAATCCCCGGAAGAGGTGTTCGCGCTGTTCGATGGCCTGCATCGGGTGCTGTCCGGTCACATTCCGGGGCGCGACTTTCTGACGGCGCAGGGACCGCTGGCCTTCTATCTGCCCGCCCTCGGCTATCTGCTGACTGGCAGTCCGGGTGCAGCCTTTCCGCTGGCGATGGCTCTGGTGCTGGTCGCTCTGGCACCGGTGATGGCGCACATCCTGGCGTCGCGGCTGCAGCCGGTACTGGCCCTGCTGACGGCCGCACTGCTGACGCTGGTGGTTGCCGTGCCGATGGCGCTGGGCGACGGGCTTACCCAGCTGTCCTTCGCGCAGTTTCACAACCGGATCGGCTGGGCGGCGATCTCTTTGCTGCTGCTGATGCACCTGCCAGCCCCCGCGCCGCAGCCGCTGCGCGACATGGCCTGTGCCATGGCGCTGGTGCTGCTGATGGTGCTGCTGCGACCGACCTATGGCATCGTTGCCCTGCTGTTCCTGGTGTTTCTGGCGACCGACCCGGCGCAGCGGCGCGGGATGCTGCCGGCGCTTGGTCTTGTTGCGGCGCTGCTGGCGGCCTTCGCGCTGCTGTGGCCGGGCATGCCCGGGATGCTGCGCGCATTGGAGATGGCGGCCGGCGCGGGCGGCATCCTGCGCGGCAGCTGGGGGCAGATCCTGGACCATCTGCTGGCGAACTTCACCGACTATGTGCTGGCGCTGCTGCTTGCAGGGTTCGCGCTGCATCGCCGGCCCCGCCTGCGGGACGCGCTGTTCTATGCGTTCTGCGCCGTCGCGGGCTTCTGGCTGATCAACCACAACCTGCAGCGCTGGGGCATCTTGCCGCTCTATGCCATGGCCGTGGTCGCCGCCGAGCGGCTGCTGCGCCAGCCCCGGCCCGCGGTCTGGGCAACGCCCTCGGGGATCAAGCTGTTCGTCACCGCGATGATGCTGCCAACGCTGGTGCATTGCAGCGCCGCCCTGCTGCTGCATGCCGCCGTGGCCGCCAGCAACAGCGCCCGCGCCTTCCCCCTGGCGGGGATGGAGCGGGTGCGGCTGGCCAGCCTGTGGACCGAGGGCAGCTTTGCCGCGGGCGGCGCCCTGCTGGACCAGACGGCGGAAGCAACAGCGGTCCTGGCCGCGCTCTCGCCGCCGCCGGGGCGGCTGCTGGTTCTGGGCGGGCCGGACCCGTTCTCGGCCGCGCTTGACCTGCCCCCGGCGCGGGGCATCCAGCCGGACCTGCGCTGGCTGGAGACCATGGGCCCGGATCATCACCCGACGCCCGCCGAGATGCTGGCGGATGTCGATATCGTGGCCGAACGGGTGGCCGGCATCGGACCTGCCGAGCAGCTGTACCTGCCAAGCGTGACGGGCAGCTTCGATCTGGTGGCAGAGACGGCGCAATGGCGCTTTTACCGGCGGCCCGCGCCATGAGGCTGGCCCTGCCCCTGTCGGCGCTGGCGCTGCTGGCGGCGCTGCTGCTTGTCCTTCCCGGGCAGACGGTGACGACGGCCTATACCAACGATCTGCTGGTCTTTCTCGACGGGGCGCATCGACTGGCTTCGGGCCAAGTTCCCAACCGCGATTTCCACACCGCGCTTGGCCCACTGGTCTATCTGATCCCGTTCGCAGGCCTGTGGCTGACCGGCAGCCTTGGCGGGGCGATGCCGATGGGGATGGCGCTGGTGCTGGCCGCATTTGTGCCGCTGCTGGTGCAGGTGCTCGGCCCTCGGATGCGGCCGGTGCTGGCCTTGCCCTTCGGGGCGTTCCTGGTCCTGCTGATCGCGCTGCCCGCAAATCCCGGCGAACGGATCACCGCCCTGTCCTTTGCGATGTTCTACAACCGGCTAGGGTGGGCAGCGCTGGCGCTGCTGCTGGTCATGGTGTTGCGACCGCAGCAGCAAAACCTGTGGCGGGATGCGATCTGCGCGGCGCTGCTGGTGCTGCTGCCCGCCTATGTGAAGGCGACCTACGGGCTGGCGGCCATCGGCTTTGTCTGCCTCATGCTGCTGGACCCGCGGCACCGGCGTTGGGCGGCACTTGCGCTGGCACTGGCGGCGCTGGGGGCGGGCGCGGTGGAACTGGTCTGGCGCGGGTCTGCGGGCTACATGGCCGACCTGATGACCACGGCGCGCATCAGCGCCGAGCGCGGCGGCCGGGATCTGGCGCGGATCGCGCTGGGGAACCTGCCGACGCTGGTGCTGTTCGCGCTGATCGCCGGTCTGGCGCTGCGGCGCGTGTCTGCACTGCGCGATCTGGCCTTCTACGGCTTCTGCCTCGTCTCCGGCCTGTTGCTGCTAAGCCAGAGTGCCCAGGGCTGGGGGATCCTGACCCTGCATGCCGGGGCCGCCGTGGCTGCGGAAAAGGCGATGGCCGACGGGCGCGCCCCCGCGGCGGGGATGCCGCTGCTGCTGGCCGCGCTTCTGCTGCCGATCGGCTTGCACAATGCCGCGACGCTGGGGCTGCACAGCACGCTGGCCGTGGCGCGGGCGGGCGAGCCGATCGGCCTACCCCATCTGCAGGAGGTGCGCTTCTTGCAACTGCGCGATCCGCGCAACCCGTTCGTCGATCGCTACCTTGCCGGCCTTGCCCGTGGCGGCGAGGTTCTGGCGCGGCTGCAGCCCGCGGCAGAACGGGTGGTGGTGCTGGATTTCGCTAACCCGTTTTCGGCGGGGCTTGGCCTGGTGCCTGCGCGGGGAGACTGGTCCTGGCTGCACTGGAACCGAAATGTCAGCGAGGGGTATCATCTGCCGGGCGAGATGCTGCTGGCCGATGCCGATCTGGTGCTGGTGCCTGAAATCGGCATCAACCCCGGCCCATTGCTGGCGCTGTATCGTCCGGTGCTGGACCGCGAGTTCCGCCAGGTTCTGGCCGAGGACGGCTGGACCATTTTCCGCCGCGGCGAGGCCGCGCCATGAACCGGACGCATAGGCAGGGCCTGATCATCCTCGGCATCGGGCTTGTGCTGGCGCTGCTGCTGGCGCTGCCGGGCGCGACCGTCACCACGAAATACCTGAACGACCTTTATATCTTCCTCGACGGGGCACATCGGCTTTGGACGGGTCAGATCCCCAACGTGGATTTCCATTCCTCGCTTGGACCGCTGGCCTTCGTGATCCCGGCGGCGGGCTATGGGCTGACCGGCAGCATGGGCGCCGCGATGCCGGTGGGGATGGCACTTGTCGTGCTGGCACTGAGCCTTGCCGCCTGGCGGGCCATTGCCGCGCGGATGCGCCCCGCGCTGGGGCTGCTGCTGGCCCTGCATCTGCTGCTGGTTGCCGCGGTGCCGATGAACCCGGGCGAGAGCATCGCGGACCTGTCCTTTGCCATGTTCTACAACCGGATCGGCTGGGCGGCGCTGGGGCTGTTGCTGGTGATGTACCTTCCCCCCGCGCGGCCGCAGCCCCTTGCCGATGCCGTCGTGGCGGCGGGGCTGACAGTGGCCATGCTGGCGCTGAAGGTCAGCTACGGGCTGGTGGGACTGGTATTCCTGGGCCTGCTGCTGACCGACCGGGCGCAACGGGGATGGGCTGCGCTGGCGCTTGTGTTCTGCGGCCTGGCGCTGGCGCTGACGGCCCTGCTCTGGGACGGGGCGGCCGGCCACATCGCGGACCTGCGGCTGGCCAGCGAGGTCAGTGGCGAGCTGCCGGACGCCGGCTCGCTGGCGCAGATCGCGTTGAACAACCTGCCGGGCTTCGTGACGCTGCTGTTCCTGTTTGCGCTGGTGCTTTGGCAGACCCGCAGCCTGCGCGATCTGGCCTTTGTCGGGTTCGCGGCCCTGGCCGGGCTGCTGATCATCGAGCAGAATTTCCAGACCTTCGACATCCTTACCCTCGGCGTGGCAGCGGCGGTCGGGGCAGAGCGGTTCTGCCGCCAGGGCGGGCGACTGGCACCAGGAATGCCGCTGTTGCTGGCGTCGCTGCTGCTGCCTCTGACGGCTCAGCACGGCACGGCGCTGGGGCTGCATGTCGCGCTTGCCGGCACGGGGCAGGGCGAGCCCTCTGCCTTGCCCCGCTTTGCCGAGGTGCGGCTGGTCCGGCTGTGGCGCGAGGGGCCGTGGACCGGCTTTCGCCGCTATGAGGAGAGTCTCGCGGATGGTGCCGAAGCGCTGGCCCGCCTGCCCGATCTGGAAAAGGTCCTGGTGCTGGACTTCGTCAACCCGTTCTCGGCCGGCCTGGGGCTGAACCCGCCGCAGGGCGACAGTCCCTGGCACCACTGGGGCCGCACCGTGGACGAGGTTCATTACCTGCCGGACAGCATCTTTGACGATGTGCAGGTCGTACTTGATCCGAAGGCGCCGATCGAGGGCTGGACCGCCCGGGGCCTGCGCGATGTCCATGCGCAGGTTCTGGCAGAGCGTTTCGTTCTGGTGGAAGAGACCGATTTCTGGCGGGTCTATGTCGCAAAGGAGTTTCTCCGCTCCGCCCAGGACCGCCAGATCAGGGTGGCAAGGCACAGCATCAGCGCCCAGCCATAGACCGACCCCAGCGTCAGCTGCAGCCAGGGCTCGGCGCCGAACTGGCGCAGCACCGTGGGCACCGGCACCGTCAGCAGCGCCGCCACGATCCAGACCGGCAGGTGCCGCCAGTGATGCAGCAGCACCGGCAGCAGGAACAGCGTGTAGTGCACCCATCCCAGCGGCGAGGCCATCAGCGAGGCCAGCAGTGCCAGCCCGCTGACCTCCAGCAGGCCGGGCCGCCGCCACAGCGCCCAGATCGCCAGCCCGACCAGCAGCGCAAGACTGAGGGGCAGGCCCGCACCGGGCAGGCCCGCCCTCGCGGCAAGGCCCGAGATCGAGGCATTGGTCAAGAAGAACGCCCTCTCGCCATCCGAGGCGACCAGCGCCAGCCAGCGCTGGTAGATCCCAGGCCCATAGACTGCCAGCGGGATCAGGCTGATCCCCGCCGCCACCGCAACGCTGACCAGCGCCGGGCGCCGATGGCCGGCAAGGAACAGCAGCACTGGCCAGACCAGGAAATTCGGCTTGATCGCGATCAGCAGGCCGATGAGCACGCCGGACCAGATCAACTCCTGCCGCTGCAGCAGCAACCAGGCCGCGGTGGCACACAGCACCAGCGGCAGGTAGATCTGGCCCAGAAACAGCGTGTCCCAGAAGCCCGCGAGCCCGAAGGTCCAGACCGCGATCAGCGCCGCCTCGGTGCGGCCCGCGTAGCGGCGGAGCAAAAGCGCAACCGCCGCCCCATAGCAAGCGACCGACACCCACAGCCAGATCTGCAGCGACCTGGCCGGCTCTGCCCAATCGAAAGGCTGGAACAGCAATGCCGATATCGGGGGGTTGAGATTGGGATTCCAGGTCTCGAAGCCCGCAAATCGGACATGCGGGGTCAGCGGGTAGATGCCGTAGGGATCAAGCCCCCTGGCCGCCGCCCGTCCGGATTCCAGAAATGCGCCGAAGTCCCAAAGCCCATGCGCTGCCAGAACGCGGGCGGCTTCGATCCAGATGGTCTGCAGCGCGAGCAGGGCAAGACAGAGCCCTACGACGAGACGGGCTCGGGGAGACGAGAGATGCAGCATTGGGGACTCCAGGGCTTGTTTCACCAAGCGGCGGAGGCGACAAAGGTTCCGCGCAGGGCAGCCCCCCGGTCCGTTCATCTTGCGGGTGCTGAGTCATTCAGATGGAAGGCGGAAGTGGATTCCAGCGGGCTCCCCGGTGAAAGTGCCATGCGCCAGCGAGATACTGCGTTGCGCCCCCCGCATCAAACTGGGCACGGCGAGGAGCCGGCCACAAGGAGAGGCAGGCTGAGGCGCAACGCTCGGTCTCCTATGCGTCTCTCAGGTGGCGCTGGTATGCCGATGCGCCGGGAAGTGGTCGATTGCAGTTTGCTGAAGGTCTGGCTCGCAGAAATAGTAGATGCGCAAACAACGTCCTGGATCGCGCGCATTTCCCCCGCTGCCAATGCGCTGGCCCACCTCGTAGCGCCGCCCCTTCCACAGGGCCTGGTAGGAGTCGCCCCCACAGTAGGCGTTGTACACGCCAGTTTCGATCATCTCGTCCCTGGTGCTTCCACCGCCGTCGATCCGGCGCAAGTCGATACCCGCATCGGATCGGCCGTCCGTTGCGGACGCCACCGGCATCGAAGTGTTCAGACTCAGCCTCAGTCGCAGAAAAGGAAAGCAACTTCAGGTCGCAATCTATCCACTAAACTCGCGCAGTCATGAGCTCCGGAAAATATCGGCGCTGAGAGACCGCCTCCGGGCCGCCGGTCGCAGGGGCCAGTGCTCAGCCCCTCCCGGATAACCCAAGAAAAGCCCGGCCGCAGCCGGATCGGGAGAACGCTTTCGCAAGGGCAAGTGGCGGAGCCGAAGGGATTCGAACCCTCGAGACGGTTCCCCGTCTGCACCCTTAGCAGGGGTGTGCCTTCGACCACTCGGCCACAGCTCCGCCGAGCGGTATAGGGGGGCGAGAGCCGGGAAACAAGGCCGAAAATCCCTGCCGGGTGCAGCGGGCGGGCGACGGAGGGACTTGCCCGGGAAGGCGCCACGCCGGAGGCGCCTCGCGCAGAGCAAAGGGCCCCCGCCTTGCGGCAGGGGCCCCGGCATTGGCACGGGACGGGGCGGCTCAGACCACCCGTTCGACCATCATCTTCTTGATCTCGGCAATCGCCTTGGCGGGGTTCAGGCCCTTCGGGCAGGTCTTGGCATTCAAATTTCGTTGCCGTATTGGTCAGAAGAGGCAGCCTTTCCACGATTGCAGTCGAAGCAGAGCGTTCGAAGGTTTGGCACATCGTCTGATCCACCGTCGGCAACCGATACGATGTGATCGACCTCAAGCACGACCCCGGACGCCGCAGATGCACCGCACACCGTACACTTCCTACCATCGCGCAGCAGAACATCCCATCGTTTGCGCAAGGACATCCCTGATCTGCGCGCGGTCGAACGAAGCTGACACGGATAGTCGGGCTCGGCGAAACTGCCCCACGCCAGCGTATCCCGATCATGGAGCTCCGCACGCCGCCAGCGACCGACACTAAGCTCCTCAACTGCGACTGGGTGATCGCTTCCGTACTTCAAATTTAGTATCTGGCGTGCTGTAGCAAGCCCGTGCGAAACTCCGCGTCGGTATGCCTGTTCTATGGCCGGAGAGTTGCTTCCCCCAACATCTGAAAAATACTCAGGGTGTTCGCTATCCAACCGAGATGCACGAAAGGTCAGGCGGGTTTGTTCAGTCTCCCAAGGTCGGGTCCAGTTTGCTATCCGGCAAGCATCCTTCAGCAAATCTTCCAACCTGTCCTCGCTCTCTATCTCTTGAGCGATCTCGACCAGTCTGTCGAACTTCTCCAAAACAACCACCGGCGGATCTAGCTTAAGCAGTCCCTGCCTAAACAGATCCGCCTGGCGTCGAGTGAAGGCCATCAGACCACCCGTTCGACCATCATCTTCTTGATCTCGGCAATCGCCTTGGCCGGGTTCAGGCCCTTCGGGCAGGTCTTGGCGCAGTTCATGATCGTGTGGCAGCGGTAGAGCTTGAAGGGGTCTTCCAGCTCGTCCAGGCGCTCGCCCGTCGCCTCGTCGCGGCTGTCGATGATCCAGCGATAGGCATGCAGCAGGGCCGCCGGGCCGAGGTAGCGGTCAGAGTTCCACCAGTAGCTCGGGCAGGAGGTCGAGCAGCAGGCGCACATCACGCATTCATAAAGCCCGTCGAGCTTCTTGCGGTCGCCGATCGACTGCTGCCATTCGCGCGCGGGCTGGTTGGTCTTGGTCTCCAGCCAGGGCATGATGCTGGCATGCTGGGCGTAGAACAGCGTCAGGTCGGGGATCAGGTCCTTGACCACCGGCATATGCGGCAGCGGGTAGATCTTGACGTCGCCCTTCACCTCGTCGAGGCCATAGATGCAGGCCAGCGTGTTGATGCCGTCGATATTCATCGCGCAGGAGCCGCAGATCCCCTCGCGGCACGACCGGCGGAAGGTCAGCGTCGGGTCGACCTCGTTCTTGATCTTGATCAGCGCGTCCAAGATCATCGGGCCGCACTTGTCCATGTCGAGGAAGTAGGTATCGACCCGCGGGTTTTCCCCGTCATCGGGGTTCCAGCGGTAGATCTTGAACTTGCGGACGTTCTTGCCCTCTGGCTTCGGCCAGGTCTTGCCGACGCGGATCTTCGAGTTCTTGGGAAGCGTGAACTGAACCATTGCTAGGTTTCCCTTCCAGTCATTCCGGGGGTCTGGCGGCCAAGGCGGGTGCTGGCCGGAGATCTGGTGCTTGCGGGGCAGGGGGCTTGCCGGGTCATGGCGCGGCGCCCCGCTGGTAAAGCGGACGGGTGGGGTATTCGCCGGACTTGCGCACCACGCAGGCGGTATAGGCCGCCGACGGGTCGCCAAGGCTGACGCTGGGCGCGAACTCCACCTCGAAATCGGTGACGGTGCCACCGTTCGACGACAGCCCGGCCTTGGCGGTGGCCGAGACCGGCGGTGCCGCGGCAAAGCGCTCGGCGCAGACGGACTCGGCGCGGTCAACCGGGATCGGGCCGCAACTGGACAGAAGCGCGCCGGAGAGCAGCGCCAAGCCGAAGGGTCCGGGTCTAGCCATGGTCGCCTCCCGCAAACAGCTCCTGATGGTCACAGACGCAGGACGCGACCTTGCGCCGGGCCGACTTGCTGAGGCCGAGGGCGTTGACCGCGAGCATGAATTCTTCCGAGGCGCGGCTGTTGGCAAGGTTCTTCGGATGCACCCGGTCGAGGCTGTCGATCGTGGCCGCGTCAAGCCCGGCAAGCTCGAGCACGCGGCGACCGGCGAATCCGTCGCGCTGCACCTCTGCCGCCATGTCGATGATCTCGAACCGCGGGCCGATGTGGTCGGCCAGCACCTGCAGGCTGCGGCGCGCCTGACCCGTATCGGGGAAGCGCAGCGCCCAGGCTTCGGCATCCTCGACCGCGCCGGCCCATTTGACCGCCTGCGCATGGCAGCTGCCGCGCCAGGCCTCGGCCGGCCGCTCATAGGCGACATAGCGACGATCAAAGGTGGGCAAGGCCCGCTCCAGCAGGTCGATCACATGCAGCGGGGTGAGGGTGCCGCGCGGGTCGAACAGGGTCAGCGTGCTGAAGCCCAGCAGGTTCTCGTCGGACAGGATGATCACCGGCTCGGCCCGTGCAAGCAGCTTGCGCGCCAGGCGCCAGACCGCCAGGCGCAGCCGCAGGCGCCGCAGTGGCCCGCCCTCGGCCAGCTTGGCAGCGTTGGACCGGACGCGCGAGCAAAGCTTGTCGCGGGCCAGCACGGCGATACCGGGGGCCAGCCGTGCGGCATTGGCCTTCAGCATGTGCTGGAAGGTCGTCGTGGCGGTCTTGGGCGGACCGACATGGAACACGATCCGCCGCTGGCCGGCAGACAGCGATCCGGTATGGTCCGCCGCCGTCATGTCAGTACACCCGGGCCTTGGGCGCGATCTTCTTCAGGTCGATGCCGCCCTGTTCCAGCGTCGTCAGCGGGTCCAGATGGACCGGCCGGCTGGAGAGCGTCACCTGCGCGCCATCGACATGGGCCAGGCTGTGCACGCGCCAGTTCACGTCGTCGCGGCTGGGATAATCCTCGTGCGCATGGGCGCCGCGGGATTCCTTGCGCGCCTCGGCCGCCACGATGGTGGCAAGCGCGTTCGGCATCAGGTTCTGCAGTTCCAGCGTTTCCATCAGGTCGCTGTTCCACACCAGGCTGCGGTCGGTGACCTTGATGTCGGCCATCTTGCCGGCCACCGCCACCATCTTCTCGACGCCCTCGGCCAAGGTCTTGTCGGTGCGGAACACCGCCGCATCCGATTGCATGGTGCGCTGCATCTCCAGCCGCAGGTCCGCGGTCGGGATCGCGCCCGAGGCGTGGCGGGCCGCGTCGAAGCGGGCAAGGCCTGCGTCGATGCTGGCCTTGTTCGGCGCCGGGGTCGCGTCGGCCGGGTTCACGATCTCGGCGGCACGGATCGCGGCGGCGCGGCCGAACACCACGAGGTCGATCAGCGAGTTCGACCCCAGACGGTTGGCCCCGTGGACCGAGGCGCAACCGGCCTCGCCCACCGCCATCAGGCCCGGGAACACCGCGTCGGGGTTGCCCGGCTGCGGGTTCAGCACCTCACCCCAATAGTTGGTGGGGATGCCGCCCATGTTGTAATGCACGGTCGGCAGCACCGGGATCGGCTCTTTCGTCAGGTCGACGCCGGCAAAGATCCGGGCGCTTTCGGAAATGCCCGGCAGGCGCTCGTTCAGCGTTTCCGGCGGCAGGTGGTTCAGGTGCAGGTAGATGTGGTCCTTGTCGGGACCGACGCCGCGGCCCTCGCGGATTTCCATCGTCATGCAGCGGGAAACCACATCGCGCGAGGCCAGATCCTTGTAGGTCGGCGCATAGCGTTCCATGAACCGCTCGCCTTCCGAGTTGGTGAGGTAGCCGCCCTCGCCCCGCGCACCTTCGGTGATCAGGCAGCCCGAGCCATAGATGCCGGTCGGGTGGAACTGCACGAACTCCATGTCCTGCAGCGGCAGGCCGGCGCGGGCGACCATGCCGCCACCGTCGCCGGTGCAGGTATGGGCGCTCGTCGCGCTGAAATAGGCGCGGCCATAGCCGCCGGTGGCCAGCACGACCATCTTGGCGCTGAACACATGCAGGGTGCCGTCATCCAGCTTCCAGGCCAGAACGCCGGTGCAGCGGCCATTCTCCATGATCAGGTCGATGGCGAAATATTCGATGTAGAATTCCGCGTTGTGCTTCAGGGACTGGCCATAGAGCGTGTGCAGGATGGCGTGGCCGGTGCGGTCGGCGGCGGCACAGGTGCGCTGCACCGGCGGGCCTTCGCCATATTCGGTGGTGTGGCCGCCGAAGGGGCGCTGGTAGATGCGGCCCTCTTCGGTGCGGCTGAACGGCACGCCGTAATGCTCCAGCTCATACACGGCCTTCGGGGCTTCCCGTGCGAGGTATTCCATCGCGTCGGTATCGCCCAGCCAGTCCGACCCCTTGACGGTGTCGTACATGTGCCATTGCCAGCTGTCGGGGCCCATGTTGCCCAGACTGGCGGCGATGCCGCCCTGCGCTGCCACGGTATGGGACCGGGTCGGGAACACCTTGGTCACGCAGGCGGTGCGAAGCCCCTGTTCCGCCATGCCCAGTGTCGCACGAAGGCCAGAGCCCCCGGCGCCAACCACCACGACGTCATAGATATGCGTCTCGTAAGCGTAAGCTGCCATTTGTCTTCGTCCTTGCCTCAGAGCGCGATCTTCGCCAGCGCGAACAGCCCCGTCGCCGTCACCGCCCAGGAAAGCGAAATGGCGCCGATGATCAGCGCCTTGCGGGTGGTCCCTTGTGAATAGTCCTCGATCATCGTCTGCGCGCCCTTGGCGAAATGCCGCATCGAGGCGACCAGCGTCAGCCCGGTCAGGATCGCGATGAAGGGCCGCGAGAAGAAGGCCAGAACCTCGGCATGGGTGCCGCCAAGCCCGCGCCCGAAGGCGATGACGAAGGCCGGGACCAGGAAGGCGAGCCCCACGGAAGACACCATCATCGCCCAGTGATGCTCGGTCCCGGTATGCGCGGCGCCCTTGCCATTGGCGCGCTTGCGGTCGGTCAGGTAACGCATGTCAGCCCCCTCAGATCACGATCACGGCCAGCACGGTCAGCACGACCGAACCGATCACGACGCCCCATCCCAGCTTTTCCGCCGTCGGAATGTCCAGCCCGTGGCCCGAATCCCAGATCAGGTGCCGCAGCCCCGCAAGGTAGTGGTAGGCCGCCGCCCAGAGCGAGAGGAACAGCACGATATCCCCGAACCACGAGGTCAGCACCGCATCGGCGGTGGCGAAGGCTTCGGGCCCCGCCGCCGCCGCCGCCAGCCACCACACGATCAGCATCGTTCCGACGATCAGCCCGTTGCCGGTGATCCGCGTCAGGATCGAGGTGATCGAGGTCAGCTGCGGGCGATAGACCTGAAGGTGGGGGGAGAGTGGCCGGATGACCCGGTTGGACTCAGCCATGATGATTTCCTTCTGCGTCTGGCAGCCCGTCGAAGCGTCGGCGGGCGGGCTTGTTTTCCCGGTATTCAATAGCGGGTTTTTCGGGCAAGTCACGCCCCCCTTGCTTTCAAAGCCGCTTGCAAAGCCTGTTGCAGTGCAGAAATCCGGCTTTGTGATCACCTAATTTCGAGCCGTGATCACAGTTTGCGCTAACGCGGACGGGACTCACCCCGCGCGCAAGCCGCGCCCTTTCGCAAGCCCCGCAGGCAATGTGCCACGTTGTTGCAGGCCTGTGCAGCGACCTATGCTAGGGTGGCCCGAACCCGGCGGAGAACCGCGGAGGCAGCCGCCAATCGCCACGGGAGGATGACCGGTGACCCAGAAACGCGATGATCCGCCCGGCGTCGCGGAGCCCCCGGCGACGATCCGGCCGACGCAGCTCTGGCCCGCGATGTTCTGGCCGGCCGCTGCAGGAGTGGCGCTTGGCACCGCCTGGCTCGATGTGCTGCACCGCGAGTTCAGCTTTGCCGCGGCGGCCGCCGGCCTGATGGCGCGGCCACCGCCGGGTTGGACCAGCCCGAACCGCGTGGCGCTCGACCTTTCGACCATGCAACTGCGCGACTTCTCGGCTGCCGGGGCGCAAGACGGCGCAGTGCCGGTCCTCGTCGCCGCGCCCCATGCCGGCAACAGCCCGGTGCTGGTCGATCTGGCCCCCGGGCAGAGCCTGGTGCAGGTGCTGCTGGCTGCGGGGCTAAGCCGGGTGCTGGTCACAGACTGGAAGACCGCGACGGTGCCGATGCGCGACCTTGGCATCGACGCCTATCTGGCGGATCTCGATCTGGCCGTCGAGAGCCTGGGCGGCGTCGTCAACCTGGTCGGCATCTGCCAGGGCGGTTGGATGTCGGCGATGTATGCGGCGCGCTTCCCGCAGAAGGTGCGCACGCTGGTCCTGGCCGGCGCGCCGATCGACCTGTCGGCGGGGCCGGGGCAACCGGGGATGCTGGCCGCCACGCTGCCGCTGGAGTTCTACCGGCAGCTGGTGGGCTGGGGGCAGGGCCGGATGTCGGGCCGCTACCTGATGCAGAGCTGGAAGAACCTGCATCCGGGCCACCAGCTTGGCCGGATGATGGAACTGCACCGCGACTTCGTGCTGGATGGCGATCTGGCCCGCAACGATGCCTTCCAGCGCTGGATCGATACCGCGCTGGACCTGCCAGGCCGCTACTACCTGCAGGTGATCGAGCAACTGTTCCAGCAGAACCGGCTGGCGCGCGGCTGCTTTGCCGGGCTCGGCCGCACCCTCTCGCTGGGGGACGTGACCTGCCCGGTCTGCCTGCTGGCGGGCGCGGCGGATCTGGTCGCCCCCGCCGCGCAGGTCTTCGCCGCGGCGAGCCTGCTGGGCACGCTCGAGGAAGACGTAGTGCGGCACCTGTTGCCCGCCGACCACCTGCGCCTGTTCATCGGCACGCCGGCCCTGCAAGAGACATGGCCCGCCATTGCCCGCTGGATCGCCGCGAAGGGCGGCGCCTAAAGCGGCATCAGCGCCCAGTAGTCGAGGTCCAGCAGCACCTCGGGCAGGTATTTGCCATCCTCCCCGCGCAGCGCGAAGGGCGCCGCCCCTTGCTTGACCGCCACCAGCCGCAGCCGGATCGCGCCCACTCCGGGAGCTGCCGTCTCCGCCTTGTCCAGCACCTCGGACCAGGCCTTGACGGTATCGCCGGCAAAGCAGGGGTTGGCATGGGCGCCGCCGTTCAGCGCCACGATCATCTGCGCATTGGCGAGGCCATTGAAGGACAGCGCTCGCGCCAGGCTGATCACATGGCCGCCATAGATCAGCCGCCGCCCGTCGGGCCGGAAGGTGGCGTCGAAATGCACCTTGGCGGTGTTCTGCCACAGGCGGGTGGCAATCATGTGCTCGGCCTCCTCGATGGTCACGCCATCGACATGGTCGATCTGCTCGCCCACCGCATAATCGCCCCAGCGATGCGGCTCGCCCGCCAGCGCGAAATCGTAGCGGGTGAAGTCCAGCCCCTCCGGCACCACCAGATCGGCAGGCGCCACCACCTTGGCAAGCTGCGGCACCAGCGGCTCGGGCGCCGGCGCATCGGCGCGGCCCTTGCGGACCATCACCCACCGGACATATTCCAGCACCGTCACCCCATGCTGGTTCAGCCCGCGCGTGCGCACATAGACATTGCCCGAGGCGCCGTTGGAGTTCTCCTTCAGCCCGATCACCTCCGACTGCGCCCGCAGGGTATCCCCGGGATAGACCGGCGCCAGCCAGCGCCCCTCGGCATAGCCAAGGTTCGCCACCGCGTTCAGGCTGATATCGGGCACGGTCTTGCCGAACACCGTATGGAAGGCGATCAGGTCATCGACCGGGCTTTGCGGCAGCCCGCAAGCCTGCGCGAAAGCGTCGGACGAATACAGCGCCCCCCGCGCCGGGTAGAGCGCGTGATATAGCGCGCGCTCCCCGCCCGAGACGGTACGCGGCACCGCGTGGTCGATGACCTCGCCGATGCGATACTCCTCGAAGAACCGGCCCGGATTGGTCTTCATTCACTGCTCTCCCAGCTTCATGTCGGGGCTGTAGTCATGCGGCACATCCTTTACCACCGCCTGCCCGCAGCGCATCACGCCGCGCGCGGCATCGAAGGCCATGGTCGGCGCGCCATGCAACTCCCACCCCTTGGACAGCGCGAGGCTGACCTTGTGGCAGAAGGCCGAGGTGTCATCTTCGGTCAGCAGGCGGTAGAGTTTCATCCGTAAGTCCCCAGGAATGGATTGTGGCCGAGCCAGATATGGATGGCGGCGATCAGCCCGAACAGCACCAGCGTGCCCACCAGGTTCATCGCGTCGCCCTTGATCCCGCGCCCGGCGGCCGGCCGCTGCCAAGGCGTGCGGTTGATCACGGCCATCTCCACCAGCGCCCAGATCCCGATGCCGCCGAACAGCACCAGCGAGGCCAGATCGCCATTCACCAGCAGATGCGCGAAGGCCCAGATCACCGTGCCCCACAGCATCGGATGGCGCATCCTGGGGTAAAGCGTGCCCTTGGTGCCGCCGACCCCGAACAGGAAGACAGAGATCAGCATCAGCGTGTTGTTGGCATGGCCCATGCCCGGCAGCGGCGTATAAACGGGCACGTGCCCGGCGCCGCGGTAGCCGATCACCATCAGCACCAGCGCCCCGCCAAGCGCGATGGCGACATAGCCCTTGCCGCGCTCGCCCAGATTGGCGCGGGCGCCCGGCGCGGCGCGTTTGAACAGATGCGCCGCCCACCACAGCAGGAGTCCAAGGATCAATAGCGTCATGGCTGGCCTTTCAGCTTGCGTGCAATGCGGCAATCGCCTCCGCTTTTGCCAGAGTCTGCCGCGCCGTCACGATATGCAGGTTTTCGACGATCCTGCCATCCACGACTGCGACACCCAGCCCCTGCGCCTCGGCTTCCTCGAAGGCCGCGATCTGCCGGCGGGCGAGGTCGATCTCTGCCTCCGAAGGCGCAAAGGCGGTGTTGGCGATCTCCAGTTGCGCCGGGTGGATCAGGGTCTTGCCGTCAAAGCCCATGTCGCGGCCCTGTTCGCATTCGGCCTTCAGCCCAGCCTCGTCCTTGAACGCGTTATAGACGCCATCGACGATGGTCAGCCCATGCGCCCGCGCCGCCAGCAGGCACAGGCCAAGCCCCGCCTGCATGGCAAGGCGGTCGGCGCGGAAGCGGCTGCCAAGCTCCTTGGCCAGATCGTTGGTGCCCATCACCAAGCCCTGAAGGCGCGGATGCGCAGCAATGCTGGCGGCGTTCAGCATTCCCAGCGCGGTTTCCATCATCGCCCAGAGCGGCACATCGGGGATCAGCGCCGCCACGGCGTCCAGATCGGCTTGGGTCGAGACCTTGGGGATCAGGATCGCATCCACCTTCGCCCCGGCGGCAATCGCCCCGGCAAAGGCCGCCACGTCATCGCGGCCCCAGTCGCTGTCCAGCCCGTTGATCCGCACGATCCGCGCGCGCGGGCCGTAATCGGCCTCGGCCAGCACCTGCGCCAGCAGCGCCCGCGCGGCCGGCTTTTCATCCACCGCCACGGCATCCTCGAGATCGAAGATGATCGCATCGGCCGGCAGATCCTTCGCCTTTTCCAGCGCCCGCTCCTTGGAGCCGGGGATATACAGCACCGACCGGAAGGGGCGCGTGCGCCCGTCTGTGACCGCAGCCATGATTCTCTCCTCGCAACTTTATTTCGCCAAGGACCACATCGGCGGCAGATTCGGCAACCCCGGAATTGCCGCAGTGCAGCGGCGCCGCCCGGCTGGAGCGGCGCGTTAACCAATTATTACCGAGCTTGGCGGCACCCTTCCGCCATACCGCGCCCCTCTTCGGGGGCACAGCATCGGGGCAACAGATCATGCAGCACAAACTCTTCGCGCTCTCCCTCGGCCTTGCCGGAATGATCCTCGCGGCGCAGGCCGCCTTCGCCGATGCCGGGCCCAGCTGCGGCATCCGCGCCGCGGTGGTGGAACGGCTCGCCGCCACCTATGGCGAAACCCGCCGCGGCATCGGGCTGGCCAGCGGCAATGCCGTGGTCGAGCTCTTCGCCTCCGACGCCACCGGCACCTGGACGATCACCGTCACCCTGCCCGATGGGCGCACCTGCCTGCTTGCCTCGGGCCAGCACTATGAGGCGATGGTGGAGGCCCTGCCGCCCAAAGGCACAGACGCCTAACCGGCAACCGCCTGCCACAGCAGCCGCAAGGACACCGCCAGCAGCGCCCAGGTCACCAGCGCGAAGAACAGCTTCTCGGGCAGCACCCTGACCAGCCGCAGCCCGGCGAAGACCGCAAGGCTGGCCGGCACCATCAGCACCGCGGCCACCTTCAGGTTCTCGGCCGACAGTTGCCCAAGCGCCCAGTAGGGGACCAGCTTCACCGCATTCACCACCGCAAAGAACAGGGTCGTCGTCCCGGCGAAGACGGTCTTGCTCAGCCGCTGCGGCAGCACATAGACCTGATAGGGCGGCGCGCCGGCATGGCTGACAAAGCTGGTGAAGCCCGCCACCGCCCCCCAGAACAGCCCCGGCGCGACCCTTGCGCCCCGCTCTGGCGGCAGGCTGCGCCGCAACAGCAGGTTCAGCGAAAACACCACCCCGATCAGCCCGACCAGCCCGGTCACCGCGCGTTCCGGCACCACACTCGCCGTCGCCCAGCCAAGCGCGATGCCCGCCACCGCGCCCGGGATCAGGATCGCCAGGTTGCGTCGGTCGAATGACCGCCGGAACGCCCAGACCCCGAACATGTCCGACACCACATAGACCGGCAGCAGCAGGCCCGCCGCCATCACCGGCGGCATCACCAGCGACAGGATCGGCACCGACAGCATCCCTGTCACCGGCAGCCCACCCTTGGCCATGCCCACCAGCACGGCCGCGACCAGCGCCGCCACCCAGAACAGCACCGACTCCTGCATTGTCTCGCTCATCCTGATCGAAGAATCACCCCGCCGGCGCAGGCCCCTGCGCCCGGCTTTCGGGCACTGCCCGCGCCACGCGCCGGCTCTTTAGCGCAAACATCGGCGCTGATCCATCCGCAAAGCCCGCCGGGCCTGCGCCGCACTTGCACGGCGGGCCGCGACAGACTACGCATCCCCGCGTCAGCTGCGCTTCCTGTGCTGGAAGCGCCTGCGTCACAGTCATAACTGACCCGGAGGAATTCATGGCCAGACCCAAGATTGCGCTGATCGGCGCCGGTCAGATCGGCGGCACGCTCGCCCATCTCGCCGCGATCAAGGAACTCGGGGATGTCGTCCTGTTCGACATCTCGGAAGGCACGCCGCAGGGCAAGGCGCTCGACATCGCCGAATCCGGCCCCTCCGAAGGCTTCGATGCCGTGATGAAGGGCACCAACGATTATGCCGACATCGCTGGCGCCGACGTCTGCATCGTCACCGCCGGCGTCCCGCGCAAGCCGGGGATGAGCCGCGATGACCTTCTGGGCATCAACCTCAAGGTGATGAAGGCCGTGGGCGAGGGCATCAAGGCCCATGCGCCGGACGCCTTCGTGATCTGCATCACCAACCCGCTCGATGCGATGGTCTGGGCGCTGCGCGAATTCTCGGGCCTGCCGCACAACAAGGTCGTCGGCATGGCCGGCGTGCTCGACTCGGCCCGCTTCCGCCACTTCCTGTCGGTGGAATTCGGTGTTTCGATGCGCGATGTCACCGCCTTCGTGCTGGGCGGCCACGGCGACACGATGGTGCCGCTGGTCCGCTACTCCACCGTTGGCGGCATCCCGCTGCCGGACCTCGTGGACCTCGGCTGGACCACGCAGGACAAGCTCGACGCGATCGTTCAGCGCACCCGCGATGGCGGCGCCGAGATCGTCGGCCTGCTGAAGACCGGATCGGCCTTCTACGCCCCGGCGACCAGCGCCATCGAGATGGCCGAAGCCTACCTCAAGGACCAGAAGCGCGTGCTGCCCTGCGCCGCCTATGTGAAGGGCGTGCTCGGGCTCGACGGGATGTATGTGGGCGTGCCCACCATCATCGGCGCCGGCGGGATCGAAAAGGTCATCGACATCAAGATGACCAAGGACGAACAGGCGATGTTCCAGAAGTCGGTCGATGCCGTGAAGGGCCTCGTCGAGGCCTGCAAGGGCATCGACCCCTCGCTGGCCTGATCCTCGCGTGACATTCAGGGGGCCGTGCCGCAAGGCGCGGCCCCTTACCGTTTGCGCGCAGGGGATTTCCCGCGCGCCCTTGCTGTGGCAGGTAGTCGGGCAGACCGACGAGGAGAGCCCGGATGACCGCACCCGCCCCCGAGGAACCCCGCGACGGGTTCGTCTTCGCCGCCACCGGCGAGGGCTTCACCCGGCTGGCCGCCGAGGCCGCGCGCAGCCTGCGTGCCACCAATCCGGGCATTCCCATCGACCTCTTCACCGATGGCGAAGTCACCGACCCGGTCTTCGACCAGGTGCACCAGCTTGGCCGCAGCTGGTTCCGCCCCAAGTTCGAGGCGCTGCGCCGGTCCCGTTTTGCCCGCACCATCTGCTTCGATGCCGATGTGATCGTCGTCGCCGACATGCGCGATGTGTTCGAGGTGCTGGAGCGCTTCGATTTCGTCGCCGCGCATGAGCAGCGCCGCAACACCAAAGGCGCGATGCGGCAGCTGACAAGGCCGATGCCCGCCGCCTTCCCGCAGATCAACAGCGGCGTCGTCGGGGTGCGCAAGTCGCCGCAGATCGAGGCCTTCCTCGAAAGCGTCGAGCGCACGATCTTCGAGGGCCAGCATGGCCGCGATCAGTATGTGCTGCGCGAGCTGCTGTTCGACAGCGACCTGCGGCTGTGGGTGCTGCCGCCCGAATACAACCTGATGGCCGTGCGCCAGGTCGAGGTGCAGGGCAGCAAGTTCACCGCGCCGCGGGTGCTGCACCTGCCGCGGCTGCATGACCATTTCCGGCACGGCGCCAAGCGCCTCGAAAGTCCGGCAGCGGTGATCGGCCCGGCGCTGTGGCGCCACATCCGCCGGATGATCGCCGCCGACATGACGCTGGGCGGCACCGGCGCGCCGCTGCCCCGCCCGGTGGACCGCGGGCTATTCGGCAGCCTGCGGGCGATCTCGGCCAACGCGGCGATGGGGCTGTCTCGGCTGCTCGGGCGCTAACGGGCGGGAATGTCGCGCACGATGCCGGCAAGCGACCGGCTGTCCTGATACCGGAGCGATCCGGGCCAGATCGGCGACCTGCGCAGGATGTCCTGCATCGCCAGCATCCGGCGATAGGCATCCGAGCCTTCGGCATGGCTGCCTCTGTGCGCGATATACTCGATGCCCGAAACCCCGCGCGTGAACTTGAAGTGCAGCAGGGCGACCATGCTTTCGGACAATCGGCGCGGGACGGACAGGGCGTGACAGCCGCCGGAAAAGCCGATCGCCTCATCCCACCTAAGCAGCGGGATCTTGGTCATGTCGAGCGACCCTTCGCCCCTCTTGCCGATCAGGCGCCGCGCGATCCGGTGACGCAACATCCCCAGCACCCCGGGATTCATGGGCTGGTCAAGCCGGCAAAGGTGCCGGAGGGCCCACTCCGACAGGGGCGTGCGCGTCGATCCGGCCTGGAACAGGCGGGCGCGCATCCCCCCGGTCAGCGCCAGGGCCGGCGTCGGGTAGCGGCGCCGCGGTCCGCGGTTGCGCAGTCGCAGGTGGAGCGCGTCCTGCCCGCCGCCCAAACGGGGGCCGTCGAAACAGGGGAAGGCATCCACAAGCCGCTGCGCCGACTCCGCCGGATAGACATGGTCGGCAAGCGGCCGGTCGGCATACATGTCCACCATCGGCCCCATGACGGCTTCGGCGCCCTCGCGGTCAAGCGCGGCGCAGTAGGCGTCGAGGCTCCGGTCTTCCATCCCGGCAAACACCAGCAGCTCGTCCGCATCGAGGCTCAGCGCCCAGCGGCCGGCAGCATGGCTGTCCAGCAGCGCCTTGCGCCATGCCGCCTTGTCCTCCCGATAGCTGGAGCCTGGGATGGGGGAGAACAGGCTCACATCCGGCTCTGCGGCCAGAAGTTCGCGGGTGCCGTCGCTGGAATGGTCATCGACGACCAGGAAATGCGGGCGGCAGATCGCGCGGTGATGGCGCAGGAACTCGGGGAGGATGTTGCGCTCGTTATGCACGAGAACGACGATGGGAAACATTCCCGTCCGCGCCTCTGTCACCTGCTCGAGCCTGCCGATCACCCGCATCTAGTCCCTCCGGTCCCGGACGGCGCATACCTAGAACTGGATGCGGCGCCGCGCAAGCGGCTGTCGGCGCCGTGCTGCTGTTAGCGCCACCCTGATTCGGGGTGGCCCGACCGCGCTGATTCATGCGGATTCGGGGTAGCAAAAGGATTGTGATCACAGCTTTCAAACCCGTGATCACAAAACCTGCAAAAGCGGCTGCAAACCGCCGATTGCACCGAAATTCCTTTTGCCGCCAAGGAAGCTGTGTCATCCAGCGCCAAATTGAACCAGCATGGGACGCTACCATGAACATCCACGAATACCAGGCGAAGGCGCTTCTGCGCAGCTACGGCTGCCCGGTCTCGGACGGTCGCATCGTCCTGCGTGCCGAAGAGGCCAAGACCTGCGCCAGCGAGCTTGACGGCCCGCTCTGGGTCATCAAGGCGCAGATCCATGCCGGCGGCCGCGGCAAGGGCTCCTTCAAGGAGGCCGAGGCCGGCGAAAAGGGCGGTGTCCGCCTCGCCAAGTCGGTCGAAGAGGCCGAGATGCTGACCAAGCAGATGCTGGGCCGCACCCTCGTGACCCACCAGACCGGCCCGGCCGGCAAGCAGGTCAACCGCATCTATATCGAAGACGGCAGCGACATCGCCCGCGAGCTCTATCTCGCGCTGCTGGTCGATCGCGCCTCCAGCCGCGTCTCCTTCGTCGTCTCGACCGAGGGCGGCATGGACATCGAGGAAGTGGCCGCCCACACCCCCGAGAAGATCCTGTCCTTCAGCGTCGATCCGGCCTCGGGCCTGTCCGACTTCCACGGCCGCCGCGTCGCCTTCGCCCTCGGGCTCGAAGGCAACCAGGTCAAGCAATGCGTCCAGCTGGTCAAGAACCTCTACCGCGCCTTCATCGAGAAGGACATGGAGATGCTCGAGATCAACCCGCTGATCGTGACCCCGGCGGGCATCCTCAAGTGCCTCGACGCCAAGATCGGCTTCGACAACAACGCGCTCTACCGCCAGGCCGACATCATGGCGCTGCGCGACGAGACCGAGGAAGACTCCAAGGAACTCGCCGCCTCGAAGTTCGACCTGAACTACATCGCGCTGGAAGGCGAGATCGGCTGCATGGTCAACGGCGCCGGTCTTGCGATGGCGACGATGGACATCATCAAGCTCTATGGTGCCGAACCCGCCAACTTCCTCGACGTCGGCGGCGGCGCCACCAAGGAGAAGGTGACCGAGGCGTTCAAGATCATCACCTCTGACCCGAACGTCAAAGGCATCCTCGTCAACATCTTCGGCGGCATCATGCGCTGCGACATCATCGCCGAGGGCGTCATCGCCGCGGTGAAGGAAGTCGGCCTGCAGGTTCCGCTGGTCGTGCGCCTCGAAGGCACGAACGTCGCCCTGGGCAAGGAGATCATCCAGAACTCCGGCCTGAACGTGATCGCGGCCGACGACCTGTCGGATGCGGCCAAGAAAATCGTCAAAGCGGTGAAGGGGTAAGTTTCCATGGCCGTTCTCGTCAACTCGAATACCAAGGTCATCTGTCAGGGCTTCACTGGCTCGCAGGGCACCTTCCACTCCGAACAGGCCATCGCCTATGGCACCAAGATGGTCGGCGGCGTGACCCCCGGCAAAGGCGGCACCGAGCATCTCGGCCTGCCGGTTTTCAACTCGGTCCATGAGGCCAAGGAACGCACCGGCGCCAATGCTTCGGCGATCTACGTTCCGCCGCCCTTCGCCGCCGACTCGATCCTCGAGGCGATCGACGCCGAGATCGAGCTGATCGTCTGCATCACCGAAGGCATCCCGGTGCTGGACATGATGCGCGTCAAGCGCGCCCTGCTGAACTCCAAGTCGCGCCTGATCGGCCCGAACTGCCCTGGCGTGATGACGCCGGACGAATGCAAGATCGGCATCATGCCGGGCAGCATCTTCAAGCGCGGCTCTGTCGGCGTCGTGTCCCGTTCGGGCACGCTGACCTACGAGGCCGTGAAGCAGACCACCGATGTTGGCCTCGGCCAGTCCTCGGCCGTTGGCATCGGCGGCGACCCGATCAAGGGCACCGAGCATCTCGACGTGCTGGAGATGTTCCTGGCCGACCCCGAGACCCACTCGATCATCATGATCGGTGAGATCGGCGGCGCTGCCGAAGAAGAAGCCGCGCAGTTCCTGGCCGACGAAAAGCGGCGCGGCCGCTGGAAGCCCACCGCCGGTTTCATCGCCGGGCGCACCGCGCCTCCGGGCCGCCGCATGGGCCATGCAGGCGCTATCGTCTCGGGCGGCAAGGGCGACGCGGACTCGAAGATCGAGGCGATGAAATCCGCCGGGATCATCGTTGCCGACAGCCCCGCCGGTCTGGGCGAAGCCGTGCTGAAGGCCATCAGCCTGTAATCAGGCCGCAAATTTGTGCCGGAGCGGTCCCCGCTCCGGCACTCTGTTCACCTGCAAAGGCCCTTCGCCGCAGTGCGGCACGGGCCAACCCCGGAGCCCGACCCTCGATGGTCATGGTAAGCCATAGGCGCGATGCCCCCCGCCGGGCGCGCAACTCGGCAGGCGCCCAAGCCCGGAAGCGGCAGGCGCCGCTGGTGTGGCCTTTGCATTTGCGCCCGACATCCTTGCCCATCCTGCCTGCCGCAGCCCCGCACCGCGCGCCCGCCTTGACGTGCCGTCAGGGCGCCGGACCGGCTAGCTGTCGCAACCCCGGCCCTTCGGCCCGCGTTGGGGTCCCGACCCCCGGCCCAAACCCCGACGGCGCCGCCCGATCATCCCGGCTCTGCCCGGCCCCGCTCTCCCGCCCGATCCCGGGCACCGACAACCGGCTTGCCGCCAACGAGGTCCAGACATGACCGACCAGTCCCCCAACGATCTTCTGCACGCCTCCAGCTTCCTGCAGGGCCATAACGCGGAATATATCGAGCAGCTCTATGCCCGCTATGCCGCCGACCCCTCTGCGGTCGATGCCGCCTGGGCAGACTTCTTCCGCAGCCTCGGCGATGCCGAGATGGACGTGAAGAAAGAGGCCGCCGGCGCCTCGTGGACGCGGGCCGACTGGCCGCCGATGCCGAACGATGACCTGACCGCGGCGCTGACCGGCGAATGGCCGGCCGCGATGCGCGAGATCAAGGGCGCCGGCGCCAAGATCAAGGAAGCCGCCGCCGAAAAGGGCGTGCCCGTCAGCGACGAGCAGATCAAGCGCGCGGTGCTGGATTCGATCCGCGCCATCATGATCATCCGCGCCTACCGGATTCGCGGCCACCTCGCCGCCGATCTCGACCCGCTGGGGATGACGAGCCAGGCCCCGCATCCCGAGCTGGACCCCAAGTCCTATGGCTTCACCGAAGCCGACATGGACCGCCCGATCTTCATCGACAACGTGCTGGGCCTGCAACTGGCCTCGATGCGGCAGATCCTCGACATCGTGAAGCGCACCTATTGCGGCACCTTCGCGCTGCAATACATGCACATTTCCGACCCGGAACAGGCCAGCTGGCTGAAGGAACGGATCGAGGGCTATGGCAAGGAAATCACCTTCACCCGCGAAGGCCGCCGCGCCATCCTGAACAAGCTGGTCGAGGCCGAGGGCTTCGAGAAGTTCCTGCATGTCAAGTACATGGGCACCAAGCGCTTCGGCCTCGATGGCGGCGAGGCGCTGATCCCGGCGATGGAGCAGATCATCAAGCGCGGCGGCAGCCTGGGCGTGCGCGAGGTGGTGATCGGGATGCCGCACCGTGGCCGCCTCTCGGTGCTGGCCAACGTCATGTCCAAGCCCTACCGCGCGATCTTCCACGAATTCCAGGGCGGCAGCTTCAAGCCCGAGGATGTGGACGGCTCGGGCGACGTGAAATACCACCTCGGCGCCTCGTCGGACCGCAGCTTCGACGGCAATTCCGTGCACCTGTCGCTGACCGCCAACCCCTCGCACCTTGAAGCCGTGAACCCGGTCGTGCTGGGCAAGGTCCGCGCCAAGCAGTTTCAGCTGGGCGACACCACCCGCCATCAGGTGCTGCCGGTGCTGCTGCATGGCGATGCCGCCTTTGCCGGGCAGGGCGTTGTGGCCGAGTGCTTCGGCCTCTCGGGCCTGACCGGGCACCGCACCGGCGGCACCATGCATATCGTGGTGAACAACCAGATCGGCTTCACCACCGCGCCGCATTTCAGCCGCTCGTCCCCCTATCCGACCGACATCGCGCTGATGGTCGAGGCGCCGATCTTCCACGTCAACGGCGATGACCCGGAAGCCGTGGTCCATGCCGCCAAGGTCGCCACCGAGTTCCGCCAGAAGTTCCACAAGGACGTGGTTCTGGACATCTTCTGCTATCGCCGCTTCGGTCACAACGAAGGCGACGAGCCGATGTTCACCAACCCGGCGATGTACAAGCGCATCAAGTCGCACAAGACCACGCTGCAGCTTTACACCGAGCGTCTGGTCAAGGACGGCCTGATCCCCGAGGGCGAGATTGAGGACATGAAGGCCGCCTTCCAGGCCAAGCTGAACGAAGAGTTCGAGGCCGGCAAGGACTTCAAGCCCAACCGCGCCGACTGGCTCGACGGGCGCTGGTCCGGGCTCGACTCCGAGGGCGCCGAGTATCAGGCCGGCAAGACCGCCATCGCGCCGGAAACCATGCAGGAAATCGGTGCCGCGCTGACCCGCGCCCCCGAAGGGTTCGACCTGCACAAGACCGTGGGCCGCGCGCTGGAAAACAAGGCCAAGATGTTCGAGTCCGGCAAGGGCTTCGACTGGGCGACCGCCGAGGCGCTGGCCTTCGGCTCGCTCGCCGTCGAGGGCTATCCGGTGCGCCTGTCGGGGCAGGACTGTATCCGCGGCACCTTCAGCCAACGGCATTCGGCCTTCATCGACCAGACCACGGAAGAGCGCTACTTCCCGCTCAACAACATTCGCGCCGGTCAGGCCAAGTACGAAGCCATCGACTCGATGCTGTCGGAATACGCGGTGCTCGGCTTTGAATACGGCTACAGCCTTGCCGAACCCAACGCCCTGGTGATGTGGGAGGCGCAGTTCGGCGACTTTGCCAACGGCGCGCAGATCATGTTCGACCAGTTCATCTGCTCGGGCGAGCGCAAGTGGCTGCGGATGTCGGGCCTTGTCATGCTGCTGCCGCACGGCTTTGAAGGGCAGGGGCCGGAACACTCCTCGGCACGCCTCGAGCGCTTCTTGCAGAACTCGGCCGAGGATAACTGGATCGTCGCCAACTGCTCGACCCCGGCGAACTACTTCCACATCCTGCGCCGCCAGATCCACCGCAGCTTCCGCAAGCCGCTGGTGCTGATGACGCCGAAATCCCTGCTGCGCCATCCGCTTGCGGTGTCGGATGCGGAGCAGTTCACCACCGGCTCGCAATTCCACCGCGTGCTCTGGGACGATGCCGAAACCGGCCATTCCGCCACGACGCTGGCCCCGGATGCGGGCATCAAGCGCGTCGTCATCTGCTCGGGCAAGGTCTATTACGACCTGCTGGCCGAGCGCGACAAGCGCGGCATCGACGATGTCTATCTGCTGCGCCTCGAACAGTTCTACCCGTTCCCGGCGCAATCCATCGTCAAGGAGCTCAGCCGCTTCCTCGGCGCCGAAATCGTCTGGTGCCAGGAAGAGCCCAAGAACCAGGGCGCCTGGACCTTCGTCGAGCCCAACCTCGAATGGGTTCTGGGCCGCATCGGCGCCAGCCACGGCCGCGCCCGCTATGTCGGCCGCGCCGCCTCGGCCTCGCCGGCCACCGGCCTCGCCTCTCGCCACAAGGCCGAGCAGGAAGCGCTGGTCAACGAAGCCCTTACGGTCGGAGGATAACCCATGGCCATCGAAGTCCGCGTCCCCACCCTTGGCGAAAGCGTCTCCGAAGCGACCGTCGCCACCTGGTTCAAGAAGGTCGGCGATACCGTCGCCGCCGACGAGATGCTGTGCGAGCTGGAAACCGACAAGGTGACGGTGGAGGTTCCCGCCCCCGCCGCCGGAAAACTGATCGAGATCGTGGCGCCCGAAGGCACCACGGTCGGGGTCTCTGCGCTGCTTGCGCAGATTGCCGAGGCCGGAAATGCCGGTCCGGAAGAAATGAAGCCGAAAAAGGGCGCCGAAGCCGAAGCTGGCGCGAAAGAGGGCAAGATGACCGATGTGATGGTGCCGACGCTGGGTGAAAGCGTGACCGAGGCGACCGTGGCCACCTGGTTCAAGAAGGTGGGCGACGCTGTCGCGCAGGATGAAATGCTCTGCGAGCTGGAAACCGACAAGGTGTCGGTCGAGGTTCCCAGCCCGGTCGCCGGCGTGCTGACCGAGATCCTGGCGCCCGAAGGCACCACCGTCGATGCCAAGGCCAAGCTGGCCGTCGTGTCCGAAGGCGCCGCCGCCGCGCCCTCCGCGCCGAAGTCGGAAGAGGCCGCGCCGGCCCCGGCCGCCGCCACCCCCGCCGCCAAGGTCAAGGACGTGGAAGACGCGCCCTCGGCCAAGAAGGCGATGGCCGAGGCTGGCCTGTCCTCCGATCAGGTCACCGGCTCGGGCCGCGATGGCCGCATCATGAAGGAAGACGTCGCCCGCGCCGCATCGGCCCCCAAGGCCACCGCCGCCCCGGCCCCGGCTGCCGCCCCGCGCGCCCCGGTCCCGGTCGAGGATGCCGCGCGCGAGGAGCGGGTGAAGATGACCCGCCTGCGCGCCACCATCGCCCGTCGCCTGAAGGAAGCGCAGAACACCGCCGCCATGCTGACCACCTATAACGAGGTGGACATGTCCGGCGTGATGGAACTGCGCAACACCTACAAGGACCAGTTCGAGAAGAAGCACGGCGTCAAGATGGGCTTCATGTCCTTCTTCGTGAAGGCCTGCTGCCACGCGCTGAAGGAAGTGCCCGAGGTCAATGCCGAGATCGACGGCGGCGATGTGGTCTACAAGCATTACGTCCATATGGGCGTGGCGGTCGGCACCCCCTCGGGCCTCGTGGTCCCGGTGGTGCGCGACGCCGACCAGATGGGCTTTGCCCAGATCGAGAAGAAGATCGGCGAACTTGGCCTGCGCGCCCGCGACGGCAAGCTGTCCATGGCCGAAATGCAGGGCGGCTCGTTCACCATCTCCAACGGCGGCGTCTATGGCTCGCTGATGTCCTCGCCGATCCTGAACCCGCCGCAATCGGGCATCCTCGGCATGCACAAGATCCAGGACCGCCCGGTCGTGGTGAACGGCCAGATCGTGATCCGCCCGATGATGTACCTGGCGCTGAGCTACGATCACCGCATCGTCGACGGCAAGGGCGCCGTGACCTTCCTGGTGCGCGTCAAGGAAGCGCTGGAGGATCCGCGGCGGCTGCTGGTGGATATTTGATCATGTTCTCTGGGGTGGGCGATGTCGCCCACCCTGCCACGGACAACATTTGTACTTCTGCGCAACCACCACACCCAGCGGCGTTCCCGCACGAGCAACCGCATGATAAACGCTCCGACATCAAGGCTGCGACTTCCTGTCTGGACCGTCATTTTGGCCGTCGGTGCGATCCTTCTCGGAATGTCCTCGATCTGGTTTTCCTTAACCATGGTGATGCCCGTCAGCGGGGTCCGCAATCGTCCACTGACCAGTCTCGTCTCATACGAGGCGCTCACGATAGCCAAGGGCGGACTGTTGGTACTCACAGGATTTCTCACCTTGTGGCGCAACTGGCGTGCGGTTCCTGCCGCTGCCCTCGTGATGGCCTTCACAGCAGCGCAATTCCTCTGGCAACTCGACAATGCTAGTTTTGGGCGCGCAATGTCGGAGAGAGTGATGCCTGTGTTCTTGGCCATCTGGGCGTTTGTCCTGCTCCTCTGTCTTGCGTTCGTGCTGTATCTTCGACGCCTGAGCAAAATTGGACTCCTGTCATGACCCCCGAACTCACAGCCCTCGCCCTCGCTGGCCTCCTGCAGGCGGTCCAGTACATGCTCTTCGCCCTCCCGGCGAATCTGGAGCTTGGGACCGGCTACACCTCCAGCCCGCGCGACCGGGCGCCGTCGCGCTCGCTGAGCCCGCGCACCGGCCGGCTGCAACGTGCCATGAACAACCATTTCGAGGGGCTGATCCTCTTCACCCTCGCCGTGACCGTGGTCACGCTCGGCAACCAGTCAAGCGGCTTCACCGCCGCCTGCGCCTGGGTCTATCTGGCGATGCGGGTGCTCTACGTTCCTGCCTATGCCCTCGGCTGGGCGCCCTGGCGCTCGGCGATCTGGGGGATCAGCTTCCTTGCGACCGTGGCGATGATCCTCGCCGCGCTGTTCTGAATCATGCGGCAAATCGTATGTATGAAATCTGCATGGGTTCCATACGGTTTCCACACCCCGAAAACGCCTGAAGGAGACGACTATGGCAAGCTTTGATGTGATCGTGATCGGCGCCGGCCCCGGCGGCTATGTCTGCGCCATCCGCTGCGCGCAGCTGGGCCTGAAGGTCGCCTGCGTCGAGGGGCGCGAGACGCTGGGCGGCACCTGCCTGAACATCGGCTGCATCCCGTCCAAGGCGCTGCTGAACGCCACCCACCACCTGCACGAGGCGGAACACAACTTCGCCAAGATGGGCCTGAAGGGCAAGTCGCCCTCTGTGGATTGGGCTCAGATGCAGTCCTACAAACAAGATGTGGTGGACGGCAACACCAAGGGCATCGAGTTCCTGTTCAAGAAGAACAAGGTCACCTGGCTGAAGGGCTGGGGCTCCATCGTTGAGCCCGGCAAGGTCAAGGTCGGCGACGAGGTGCATGAGGCGAAGTCCATCGTCATCGCCACCGGATCGGAACCCGCCTCGCTGCCGGGTGTGAAGGTCGATGAACAGACCGTCGTCACCTCCACCGGCGCGCTCAGCCTGGGCAAGATCCCGAAATCGCTGGTCGTCATCGGCGCGGGTGTGATCGGCCTCGAAATGGGCTCCGTCTACGCCCGCCTCGGCACCAAGGTGACGGTCGTCGAATACCTCGACGCCATCACCCCCGGCATGGATGCGGAAGTGGCCAAGGCCTTCCAGAAAATGCTGGTGAAACAGGGCTTTGAGTTCATCATGGGCGCCGCCGTGCAGAAGGTTGACGTGGCCAAGAACAAGGCCACCGTCACCTACAAGCTGCGCAAGGATGACAGCGAGGCGACGCTGGACGCCGACACCGTGCTGCTCGCCACGGGCCGCAAACCCTACACCGCCGGCCTCGGGCTCGAGGCGCTTGGCGTGGAAATGCTGCCCCGCGGCATGGTCAAGATCGACGACCATTTCCAGACCAGTGTGAAAGGCATCTACGCCATCGGCGACGCCGTTCCGGGCCCGATGCTCGCCCACAAGGCCGAAGACGAAGGCATGGCCGTTGCCGAAGTTATTGCGGGAAAACATGGGCATGTGAACTACGCCGTCATCCCCGGCGTCATCTACACCTCGCCCGAGGTCGCCAGCGTCGGCCAGACCGAAGAGCAGCTGAAAGAGGCCGGCCGCGCCTACAAGGTCGGCAAGTTCCCCTTCATGGGCAACGCCCGCGCCAAGGCGGTGTTCATGGGCGAGGGCTTCGTGAAGATCCTCGCCGACAAGGAGACCGACCGCGTTCTGGGCTGCCACATCATCGGCCCGGCGGCCGGCGACCTGATCCACGAGATCTGCGTGGCGATGGAATTCGGCGCCTCGGCGCAGGATGTGGCGCTGACCTGCCATGCCCACCCGACCTTCTCGGAGGCGGTGCGCGAGGCGGCGCTGGCCTGCGGCGACGGCGCGATACACGCCTGATAACGCTTGGGAAAAGGCCGGCTCGGGTAACCCCGGCCGGCCTCTCCCCCACCCGGGCAGGGGGTGGAACGCCGCCGTTCTGACCGTGAGTGGCTGCGGCGCTCCACAGCCCAGAACGCAGCTCCCGCTACATTCCGTCGCAGCCTAAGCTGCCAAATGTCGCAGCCCCTGCGTCACATCCGTGCGCACCGCCAGCCGCAGGCCCGGCTCGTCCCCCGCCTTCAGCGCGGCAATGATGATGCGGTGATGCGGCGGCGCTTCCGACCGGCGCAGCTTGCCGTAGAGCGCGCGCATCGTCGGCCCCAGTTGCAGCCAGACCGTCTCCACGATCGCCAGCATCGCCGGCGCCTGCGCCCGCAGATAGAGCGTGCGGTGAAACTCCAGATTGGTGCGGATGTAGCCGACCGCGTCCTGCTTCACCACCGCCTCGGCATTGGCCATGTTGATCGTCTGCAATCGCTCGATCAGCGCCATATGCGCCCGCGGCAGCGCCCGGCTGGCCAACTCCGGCTCGATCAGCGCGCGCAGCATCGCCAGTTCCTCGATGCGCTCGTTCGACAGCTCCGGTGTGCCCACCCGGCCCGAGGCCGACAGCGACAGCGCCCCCTCGGCCGCCAGCCGCCGCAGCGCCTCGCGCGCCGGGGTCATCGATACGCCATAGGTCTTGCCAAGCCCGCGCAGCGTCAGCGCCTGGCCGGGCGCCAGCTCGCCATGCATGATCTGCTGGCGCAGGGCGCGGTAGATCCGCTCATGCGCGGCGGTTTCGGGCAGTCGGACGGGCTTGTGCATCGCAAAGCGTGATCACGAAACCGGCCTCCCCGTCAATCGCCTACTCCAGCCGCAGCCGGTGCAACGCCGCGCCTTCGGACCGCAGCCAGGCCCGGTGGCGGCCGTAATCCGGCATCAGCCGCGCCACCACCGCCCAGAAGGCCGGCGAATGGTTCATCTCGGCCAGATGCGCCACCTCATGCGCGGCGACATAGTCGAGCACCGCAGTCGGCGCGAGGATCAGCCGCCAAGAATACATCAGCGCGCCATCCGAGGTGCAGGAGCCCCAGCGGGACCGGGTATCCCGCAGCGTGATCCGGGCATAGCACAGGCCAAGCGCCGCGGCGTGCCGGTCCGAGGCTTCGGTCAGCCGGTCGCGCGCCGCCAGCTTCAGGAAGGCCGCCAGCCGCGGCACCAGCCGCGCCGGATCGGCGGGCATCAGCAGCGCGCCCCCCTCCACCCGCGGGCTGCGCACAGCGGCCGGGGTCAGCACCAGCGCCCGCCCCTCGAACGGCACCGTCTCGCCAAAGCGCGGCCCCACAGCCAGCACCGCCCCCGGCCCGAAGCCCATCTGCAGCAGCACCTGCCGGATCCAGCCATCCTTGCCGCGGGCAAAGGCCAGCGCCTCGGCCTCGCGCGCGTGCTGGGGCAGGGTCAGCGTCACCCGCCCATCGAGCCGCGACACCCGCAGCGAGAAGCGCCGCGCCTGCGCGGAGCGGCGCAGCGCGATCTCCAGCGGTGGGGTGCCGTCAAGGCGGGCGATGCGGGTCATGCGGGCTCCGGCACGGGGACGCGTGCAGCATAGCGCAGCCTGCGACGGCGGAAAGCCCATCCTGACAACGGCCTGACACACGCGGTTGTGGGTGGAAAGGCTTTGACACCCCCCGGCACTTGTGGCAGTTGACGCCGACTCTGCACTCAGCTTTTGCCACGGAAAGGGACGTTCATGCCCAAGGAAGAATGGGGCGTCAAGCGCCTGTGCCCGCACTGCGCCAGCCGGTTCTACGACCTGCAGCGCGACCCGATGACCTGCCCGGAATGTGCCCACACGTTCACCGCCGACAGCCTGATCGTCAGCCGCGGCCGCTCGATGATCGCCGAGAAGGCCGCCGTGCGCGAGCGTGACCGCGACCGCGTCCGCGCCGCCGAAAGCGACGATCTGGTCGATGAGGAAGTGCTGGAAGACGAAACCGCCGACGTCGATCTCGATGACGATCTGCTGGAAGACGACGAAGACGACAACGTCTCGCTGGACGAGATCGCCGACGTCGCCGGCAACGAAGACGAGGTCTGATCCGGGCCTGCGGGGCAGGGTTTGGGGCGCCATCCGGTGCCTCTGCCACCCCCGCGAACTTCCCCCGGGTTTCTGCGGCAGGCGCGCCGATTTTCTCTTGCGCCCGCCCCGGCACTTGCCTATACGGCGCGACACGGGCAGCGATGGCATCCGCCAAGCTGACCGGACCTCCGGTGGGGCCATAGCTCAGTTGGGAGAGCGCTTGAATGGCATTCAAGAGGTCAGCGGTTCGATCCCGCTTGGCTCCACCATAAAACTCCCGTGATCATCGAAAAAGCCGCCCCTGAACTTGGGCGGCTTTTCGCTGTTGTTCCGGCCGGGGCTGCGTGGATCGCGCCCGGGGCCCCCAAAATAGAAAGGGCCGTTTCCTGTTCGGAAACGGCCCCCGAGATCTACGGAGATGGGCCAGTTAGGGTGTCGAAGCTCGACGAGGCCCAGTCAGGGATCAAAGCCTTCGGGGCTGCCCTCAGGCCACGGCCCCCCTGACTGTCCCGACACCTCTCTCCACTATCACTCTAGACACTGGACCACCTCCTTTCAATGCGTTGCCGTTACCCAAAGGTTGCCACAGATTTTGTGTGTGTCAAACTTTTTTACGCAACAGATGTGGTGTTTCCCGAAAGCCTTGCCACGATCAGCCGGAAGGGCACCAGTGCCGCCAAAGCCAGCGACAGCTTGACGAGCCAGTCGGCGACCGCCAGCGAGACCCAAAGCGGGGCGGCGGGGCCGATGCCCAGAAGCGGCAGCATCTCGGAGGCCCAGGACACGTCATTGCCGGGTTCGAGGAAGGCCAGCGCGCCCGAGAAGGCCACGCCGAAGAAGATCACGGTGTCGAGCGAGGAGCCGACGAGGGTCGAGACCAGCGGCGCGCGCCACCAGGCGCCGCTGCGCATCCGGTCGAACACCGCCACGTCCATCATCTGCGCGGCGAGGAAGGCGAGGCCGGAGCCAAGCGCCACGCGCAGCGTGACCAGCGGGCCGAACTCGCCGATCACCTGCGTGCCGATCAAGGAGCAGGCGATGCCGGTGACAAAACCCGCCAGCACCACGCGCCTGGCGGCGGCGGGACCATAGACGCGGTTCATCACGTCGGTCACCAGAAAGGCGAAGGGATAGGTGAAGGCCCCCCAGGTGAGCCAATCCCCCAGCAAGATCTGCACGAGGATGTTGGAGGCCACGACGATGGCGGCCATGGCAAGGATGCCAGGAAGATATCGGGTCATGTTCGATCCGTTTTGACAAGGTTGCGGACACTTGGCCCCGCGCGGCGGGACGCGGCGGGATAGGGCCGAATGGCCGCCCCGGTCAAGCGGTTTCGCTCAGCGCGCGAGCCGGTACTCCACGAACTCCGTGCGCTGCACCCAGAAGAAGTTGTCGTCCGAGATCATCGTCAGCCGGATCGCGCCGCCCGCGTCCTGCCACACGGCGATGCCTTCAAGGTTGTCATGCAGGGCGGTGCCGGTCTGCAGCAGCACCTCGCCGCCGGACACATGGTCACCCTCAACCCCGAAGCGGCGCACGCGGGACAGGAAGCCGATGCCGAAGAAATCCCGCTCCAGCAGGTAAAGCTGCCCGTCCGGTCCGAAATCGGCGCCCACCGGCAGCCAGTTGCCGCTGCGGGGCAGGGCGAAGGGCTGGTCCCACTGGCCGGCCCAGAACCGCCAGACCGGGAAGGGCAGGTCCCTGGCCCCCGACCGCTCGGGCAGGGTGTAGAGCGCGCCGTCCGGGCCGATCGCCAGCGCCTCCAGCGAGGAGTTGTTCTGCATCGCATCGAAGGCGTCCGGCCGGGGCAGGCGCTCGGCGGCATCCCCCGGCTCTGCGTAGCGGGCCACGCGGGCATATCCCTCGAACGAGATGTAAAGGCTGCCATCCGCCGCCAGCGCCAGCCCCTCGGCGTCGGCGAGGCGGCCGGTCAGCTCCTGACCCTTGCTGTCCTGCAACGGCAACAGCACAGCCTGCTCCACCCCCGTCACGCGTCCCTCGACATCGCGCCGCAGCCGTCCCTGCGCGACGGTCCCGCGATCCGACACGGCGGCGAAGTCCAACCCGTCCGCCGACAGCTCCAGCCCGGAAAACCCGCCGAACCGCTCAACGCTGCTGCGCCAGACCCAGCTGCCGACATGCACTGCCGCCTGCGGCTCTGCTGCGCCGCCAAGCCGGGCGCCCACGCCGTAAGCCAGCAGCAGGCAGGCCAGCGCGGCGATCAGTCCGAGGCGAGTACGGCGGCGCATTGCGTCGGCAGGTCGGCCATCGTGAATTCCTTGGGAGTTTTCGGGCGCGGACCGGGCACCTTGGGCCGTTTGGGAGGGTTGCGCAGCTCTTCCAGATAGGTCGTCACCCACCACTGCAGGGTCTCGTCACAGCCATCGCCGCCCTTGGACAGCTCGTCCACCGTCGGCGTCTGCGTCTGGCACAGCCGGTCGCCGCGCGGGCATTTCAGGCGCACATGGAAATGGGTGTTGTGGCCATAGATCGGGCGGATCTTCTGCAGCCAGCGGGCATCGCGCGGGCGGGCGGTCTTGCACATCTCGATCTTCACCGCGGCGGCGACAAAGATCCGGTCCACCCGCGGATCGGCGGCGGCCGAGGCCAGCAGCGCCTGATGCTGCGGCGTCCAGTTGCCGTTGACGCGGGTCTGATCCTCGGTGCGCACGGAGATCGAGGACAGGTTCTCGCGCTCCTGCCGCGTCAGGTTCAGCCGCTGCGGCGGCAGCATCCAGATATCGGCATCGAGGCCCATCTGGTGGCTGTTATGCCCGCCGGTCATCGGCCCGCCGCGCGGCTGGCTGATATCGCCGACATAGAGCCCGGCCCACCCCAGCTTGCGTGCCGTCTGCGACAGGTCCACCAGATAGCCGATCATCTGAGGGTGCGCCCAGTTGCGGTTGCGCGACAGCCGCATCGCCTGCCAGGTCGGCCCGCTTTCCGGCAGCGCCTGCAGCCCGGCCGCGCAGCCCTTGGCATAGCTGCCGATGGCGGCGGGCGCCTGCGCCGAGGGGGCAGGCTGCGCGCCGAACAGGTTGCGGGCCAGTTGCTGCGCGCTGGCGGGCAGCGCCAGCCCGGCCAGCGTGGCAAGCGTGGCAAGCACAAGTGCGAAACGGATCATGCCGGGGCCTCCTCTCCATCGGGTTTCACCCAGACTAGCAGCACCAGCCCCAGAAGGAACAACACGATCAGGGGAGATATCCCTGCCTGCTGGCTGCCCGTCAGCTGCGTCACCACCCCGATCGACAGCGGCGCGATGAACGAGGTCGCCTTGCCGGCGAGGGCATAGAGCCCGAAGGCCTCGGTCATCCGCGTGGCATCGGCCTGGCGCACCAGCATGGTGCGGCTGGCCGATTGCAGGGCGCCCCCGCCCGCGCCGATCAGCGCGCCCATGGCATAGAAGGCGAGGTCGGGCAGGGCGCTGTCCGGGCCCACCGGCATCCCGAAGACGGATGTGCGCGAGATGTAGATCACCCCAAGCGCCACCAGCGTCAGCACGATCACGTTGACCGCGATCACCGGCTTCGGCCCGAAGCGCGCATCGGCCCGCCCGCCGATCCAGGCAAACAGCGCGCCGGTCAGCACCGCTAGCAGCCCGAACTTGCCGACCTCTGTCACCGTCCAGCCGAGCACCCCCGCGGCGTAGATGCCGCCGAACGTGTACATGCCGTTCAGCGCGTCCCGGTAGAACATCGACGAGATCAGATAGGCCGACAGGCTGCGCCGCGCCGGCAGCGTGGCCAGCGTCGCGCGCAGCTGCGGCACCGCCTCGCGCGCGGCTTGCAGCACCGGCACCGCGCCTGGCACCCGCGGCTCGCGCACCCACAAGAAGAACGGCACCATGAACAGCGCATACCAGATCGCGGTCAGCGGCCCCACCGCCCGCGTGCCCTCGCGCAGCTCGGGGTCAAGCCCCAGGATCGGCGCGATGCCGATCATCGTGCGCCCGGTCGTGCCATTCTCCGCCAGCAGCGCCAGCATCAGGATCAGCGAGACCAAGCCGCCAAGATAGCCGAAGGCCCAGCCAGAGCCCGAGATGCGGCCGATCTCGGCCCGCGTGCCGAGCCCAGGCAGCATGGCGTTGGTGAAGATCGTGGCAAATTCCATCGCCGCGAGGCCGATGCCGAAGCACAGCATCACCAGCAGCAGGTTGAAACTGCCGGGCGCCGCGTACCACAGGCCCCAGGCGCCGAGCACGTAGAAGACCGAGAAGACCCAGATGAACCCCATCCGCCCGCCGGCGCGGTCGGCAACCGCCCCCAGCAGCGGCGCGGCCAGCGCGATGACGAAGCCGGTGGCGCCGATGCCATAGCCCCAAGCCGCCTGTGCTGCGGTGCCGCTGCCCAGAAGCTCCTTGATATAGGGGCCGAAGATGAAGGTCAGCAGCAGCGTGTTGTAAGGCTGGCTGGCCCAGTCAAAGAAGAACCAGCCCCAAATCCGCCTGTTCGCCGAAATCGTCATCCCGCCCGCTCCTGCCGCCCCGCTCGGCGCGATCAAGCCCCAGAATTTGGCGGGGCACAAGCGGCCAGAGGGTCAGCCTTGCGGCGGCCAGGGTCGTTCGGCATCGGCCGCGATCCAGGCCTGCACCCATGCAGGAAGGGGCGGGCTGGCCGAGGTGCTGCCCATCGCCGCCAGCACCTCGGCCGGCGGTACGATCCCGCCCTTGCCGGTAAAGGCCGACCGGATCAGCACCTGGCTGGTGCACTCGCCGTTCCGCCACATGCTCTGATCCATGTACAGGAACTTCGCGTCCCAGCCGAGGCAGCGGCTGCGCATCTCGAACCGCTCCATCAGCCGCACCCGGCGGCGGTAGCGCACCGAACTGCCCGCCACGGTGATCCCCCAGCGACGGGCGCGCAGCACCCCGATCAGCCCGGTCCGCATCGCCAGCGGGATGCGCCCGAGGTCATACAGCGTCAGTGTGCGGCCGTTGTTCAGCTCGGACCACAGGTCAAGGTCCCAGGGCCAGCAGATATGCTGCGACACATGCGTGCCGGTGATCGGCAGCGGCGGGGCCTTGCGGAACTTGACCATGGCATGGGCCATGCGGATGAAGGGATACATCGGGCGCCTCCTGTTGCCCCCGGCGTGACGCGGCGGCAAGGCTGCGTCAACCACCGACGTGGCGTTACACCGCGCCGCGCCGCGAGTGGTTGCATGAAGGCCGCGCAAGCCTTACCTCTGGCGCCGCAACCCCTGCCGGAGATGATGGATGACGACGCTCTACCAAGCCCTGATGCTGATCCTGAACGTCGTCTGGTTCGTGATGATCGCGCATATCATCCTGTCCTGGCTGATCAGCTTCCAGGTGCTGAACACCCGCCAGCCCACGGTCGCGCAGATCTGGTTCGGCCTGAACCGCCTGCTGGAGCCGATCTACGGCCCGATCCGCCGCATCCTGCCCAATACCGGCGGGCTGGACCTGGCGCCGCTGGTGGCCTTCATCGTGCTGATCATCCTGCAGCGCGCGCTGGACAACAACAAGGCCTTCTTCGGCGCCTATTGAGGCGGGGAGATGACCGCCGCCCCCTCTGCCACCGCGCTCCTGTCCTCGGTCTTCGGCTTCCCCAGCTTCCGGCCGGGGCAGGAAGAGATCGTGCGCGCGGTGCTGGCGGGGCGGAACGCGCTGGCGATCATGCCCACGGGCGGCGGCAAGTCGCTGTGCTTCCAGCTGCCCGCGCTGTGCCGCGAGGGGGTGACGGTGGTGATCTCGCCGCTGATCGCGCTGATGCGCGACCAGGTCCGCGCCCTGCGCGAGGCGGGGGTAGAGGCGGGGGCGCTGACCTCGGGCAACACCGATGCCGAGACCGAGGAGGTCTTCGCCGCGCTCGACGAAGGCCGCATGAAACTACTCTACATGGCGCCCGAGCGCCTCGCCTCAGGCGCGACGCTGGCGCTGCTGCGACGGATCGGCACCAGCGCGATTGCTGTCGATGAGGCGCATTGCGTCAGCCAGTGGGGCCATGACTTCCGCCCCGACTATTTGCGCATCGGAGAGCTGCGCCGGGCGCTGAACGTGCCGCTGGCCGCCTTCACCGCCACCGCCGATGAGGAAACCCGGGCCGAGATCGTCACCCGCCTGTTCGACGGCCAGCCGCCCGAGATCTTCCTGCGCGGCTTCGACCGGCCCAATATCCACCTCGCCTTCGCCGCCAAGGACAAGCCGCGCGAGCAGATCCTGCGCTTTGCCGATGCGCGGCGCGGCCAGTCCGGCATCGTCTATTGCGGCACCCGCGCCAAGACGGAAACGCTGGCGCAGGCGTTGCGCGAGGCGCGCCACGCCGCCTGCCACTACCACGGCGGCATGGACCCGGAGGGCCGGCGCGAGGTCGAGGGGCGCTTCCAGCGCGAGGACGGGCTGATCGTGGTGGCGACCGTCGCCTTCGGCATGGGCATCGACAAGCCCGACATCCGCTGGGTCGCCCATGCCGACCTGCCGAAGTCGATCGAGAGCTACTATCAGGAAATCGGCCGCGGCGGGCGCGATGGCGCGCCGGCCGAGACGCTTACCCTCTACGGCCCCGACGACATCCGCTATCGCCGCACCCAGATCGACGAGGGCCTCGCCCCGCCCGAACGCAAGGCCGCCGATCATGGCCGGCTGAACGCCCTCCTTGGGCTCGCCGAGGCCACCGCCTGCCGCCGCCAGCGCCTGCTGGCCTATTTCGGCGAGACGGCAGAGCCTTGCGGCAATTGCGACCTCTGCGACACGCCGCCCGATGTGTTCGACGCGACCGAACCCGTGCGCAAGGCGCTGTCCGCGATCCTGCGCACGCAGGAAACCTTCGGCGCCGGGCACCTGATCGACATCCTGACCGGCAATGCCACCGACAAGGTGCGCGAGCGCGGCCATGACGGCTTGCCCACCTTCGGCGTCGGCCGTGACCTGACCCGCCCGCAATGGCAGGCGCTGTTCCGGCAGATGATGGGCCATGACCTCGTGCGCCCCGATGCCGAACGCCACGGCGCGCTGCGGATGACAGACATCGCCCGCCCGATCCTGCGCGGCGAGGCACAGATCACGCTCCGCCGCGATACTGTCGCCCGCGCGCAATCGCGCCCTGTGGCGAAGGCCCTCGTCAGCGAGGAAGACGCGCCGCTGCTCTCGGCGCTGAAGGCCAAGCGCCGGGCGCTGGCCGAGGCCGCCCGCGTGCCCCCCTATATCATCTTCAACGACCGCACCCTGATCGAGATGGCCGAGACGAAGCCGGGCAGCCTCGACGCCATGGCCCATATCACCGGCGTCGGCGCCAAGAAGCTGGAAAGCTACGGCGCCGAGTTCCTCGCCGTGATCACCGGCGCCGCCGAGCACATGCACCCCTCGCGCCTGCGCCTTGCCGGCCGGCCCGAGGGTGCGCTCTTCGACCGTCTGGCCGAGGTGCAGCTGACGCTGGCGCGGGGCGAGGACGGCACCGAGAAATTCCTGTCCTGCACCCACAGCACCCTGCGCCAGATCGCCGAACGGCGCCCCACGACCTTGGGCGATCTCGCCCGCGTGCAAGGAATGGGCGAGCAGAGGATCGACCGCTTCGGCGCGGCCTTCCTCGCGGTGCTGGCCGAGGGGTGAGGACCTGCCTCAGTGGTTGTGGCCGGCGTGGCTGTGGCCTGTGGCACCCGCCTCGCCGATCTCGACATGGGCGTGCAGATGCTGGCCGCCGACCTCCACCTCGATTTCCAGCTCTGCACCCGGCACCAGGTCCATCGGGACCGAGGACCAGCGCAGCGCCAGCACCTTCGGCTCCAGATCCAGCTCGGCCCCGGCGGGGACGGGTAGGCCGGGCAGCACTGTCCAGGCCTCGCCCGCGGCGCCGTAGCTGAAGCCGACCAGCTCCAGCTCTTGCCCGCCGGCCTCGCCGCCGGTCAGCATCGCCTCGGCGGCCGAGCTGTTCTCGATCTCCATGTAGAACAGCGCATCGGAGCCCTTCCCGGTGGCCGGCGTCCAGACATGGACCACGCGCAGCCCCTCGGCCTCGGCGACGTGGTCGTCATGGGTTTCGGCGAAGGCCGGAGCGGCGACGATCAGCAGAAGGGAGAGAAGGCAGGCACGCATGGGGAACCCCTTTTCAGGTGCGAAGGTCGGTCAGAAGCGGGCGGCGCACGGCCAGCCAGGCGGGCAGCAGCGCCATGAACAGGGTCAGGCTGATGAACCCCGCGACCAGATGCGCCTCGGGCCAGCCAAGGTTCGCGGTCACCAGCACATCGGTGCGCGCGGTGACGGCGGCCGAGATCGCCCGCGCCGCCCCCCAGCCAAGTGCGAGGCCAAGCCCCGCCCCCGACAGGATCAGCGCGGCGGAATAGGCCCAGACCACCGCGAAGACAAAGCGCAGCGGTGCACCGATGGCCCGCAGCAGGGCAAGGGAGCGGGCGATCAGCCGAACCAGGATCATCAACCCGATCAGCACCGACAGCGTGACCAGCACCTGCGTCAGCACCGCCATCAACGACATCGCAGACCGCACGTCGCGCATCAGCCCGTGCAGCTGCGACAGCACCGTACCGGGGAAGAAGGCCATCAGGTCGCTGCGGGTGAAGCGAGATTTCAGCGCGTAATTGCCCCACAGCTCCGCCGCATGGACCAGCACCGCCGGGGTGCCCGGCATCATCTCGGGCACGAAGGGCGGGCCAATGCGCAGATCATCCGGCGCATGGCCATTGGCGAGGCCATGCACCTCCCACACCCCCTCCACCGGGACCAGCAGCGCGCGGTCCCAGGGGCTGCCGGTCGGGGCCATGCGGCCGGTGACGGTATAGGCAGAGCCCTCATGGGCATCGCCCTCTGCCATCGGCCCGTGGCCATGCGCGGGGGTGAAGCTGCCGCCGACCGCGACCGGGGCGAAGGCGCCCGCCACCGCCTCTTCCGAGGTGGCGAAGACCCGGCCCTCGGCCAGCGGCCCGGCCAAATGCGTGACGAAGTCGGCCGTGGTGCCCACCACCGGCGCGCCCTGAAAGCTGTCGCCAAAGGCGATGGGGGCGGCGAAGGCCACGCCCTCGGCCCCCGCGATCTCGGCATATTGCGGGCCGGTGACCAGCGCCATGTCGGAGGGTTGCAGATAAACGGCAGCCAGCATCACCGTCACCTCGCTGCCCGGCGCCGCCACGATCAGGTCGAACTTCTCGGCCGCGCGGGCCGAGCCCTGCCGCAGCCCCCGCTCCTGCGCCAGAAGCCCGACGCCAAGACCGACCGACACCGCAATCAGCGCCACGAACAGCGCGTTGACGAAGGCAAACCGTCGCAGCATCGCGCCGACCAGCGGCAGCGGGCGCAGGCCGCGCAGCACCAGCGCCCCGGCCAGCAGGCCGGGCGCGACCAGCGCCAGCGCCAGCAGCAGGTCCTGCGCCGCATTGGGAAGCGCGGCCCAAAGCTCAGCCATCGCTGTCCTCCACGATCCGGCCATCGGCCAGCGTCAGCTGCCGGCCCATCCGCGCGGCGAGCGTGGCGTCATGCGTCACCACGATCAGCGTGCGCCCCCCCTCTGCCGCCAACCGCACCAGATCGGCGCCAAGCGCATCGGCATTGGCGCGGTCGAGCGCGGCGGTGGGCTCGTCCGCCAAGATCACCGGTGGGCCGCCCGCCAGCGCCCGCGCGACGGCGATGCGCTGCCGCTCGCCGCCCGAAAAGCTGTCCACTGCCCGCGCCCCGGCATGGGCCAGGCCCAGCACCGCCAGCCACTCGGCCGCCGCGTTGCGGATCGGCGCACGCTCCGACGCAGGCGCAAAGGCGCTGGCCAGCCCGGCATTGCCAAGCGCCGACAGCTCCTCGAACAGGTGGCAGTCCTGGAAGACCAGCCCCAGCGTTTCGCGCCGGAACCGCGCGCGGGCATCCTCGGTCAGCGCGGCGATGTCCTGCCCGCCCCAGATCACCCGGCCCGCGGTGGGCCGCACCAGCCCCGACAGCACATGCAGCAGCGTCGATTTCCCCGCGCCCGAGGCGCCGCGCAGCGCCAGGCTCTGCCCCGGTGCCAGCGCCAGCTGCGGCACATCCAGCAGCACCCGCCCCTCGCGGCTTGTGACCCGCAGGCCCTCGACCAGAAGGGCAGGGGCCGTCATCGCCTAGGCCCGCGCAAAGCTGGCATCGACCAGCCGGACCTTGGAATAGAAGCCAAGCTCCGGGTCCACGGCATCGCCCAGTTCCAGCACGCCCGTCACCGTGATCGGCACGTTGAACGGCACCACATCCACGACGCGCCGGGCATAGACCGCCAGGATGTCGTCGGGCCAGGGCATCCCCGGTTCGCAAAAGGGGCAGACGGCCATCGGCGTCTTGGTCAGCACGAAGAACACCGAGTCTGCCTTCAGCGGCGGCGCCATGAAGCCCGCGACGGTGATGCGCCCGCCTTCTGCCGCCAAGGCCAGATCCGAGAAACTGAGGTCCTTGTTGTAGAGGTCGCGGAGGTTGATTGGCTCCGCGGCCGCAAGCGCCACGCGCGGGGCAAGGATCAGGGCGGGCAGGGCGGCAAGCAAGCTGCGGCGAATCATCTAAGGTCTCCCGTTTCGGTTCCTGAGTGCCAGCGCGGTGCAACGTCCGCATGAACGAAAGCGGGCCCCGGTTCCCCGGGGCCCGCGTCACTTTGGCAGCAGATTACTGCGCGGTGACGGCGTGGTTCATCACGTGGAAGATCACGTTCTGCTCGATCACGCCGCCGAAGAGGTGGGCCCAGGGACCGCGGGCGAACACCGCGACGTCTTCACCCGAGTGGGTTTCCGACGACATCGGGATCAGCGCCTGCTGGATGTAGTCCGGGTCGGTGGCCTGTTCTTCGGTCAGGTCGGGACGCGAGCCCGAGAAGCTCTTGTCGGCCTGCTCGACCAGAACCGAACCCACGCCGTTGAGGTAGCCAGCAACGGTGTAGGGCTTGCCATCGGCGCCGAGGTTCGGCGTGCCGTTATGCTCGATGCCGGCGCCGTTCTCTTCCATGCACAGGCCGGTGATCTTGGAACCGCGGCCGCAATAGCCGTTGAAGGCGATCGCGTGTTCATGGTCGGCAGTGACGATGATCAGCGTCTCTTCCGGGTTGGTCAGCTCGACAGCCTTGGCGATGGCATCGGCGAAGGCCTTGCCGTCCACCAGCACGCGGTGCAGGTTGCCGTCATGGTTGGCATGGTCGACGCGGCCGGCTTCGACGTTCAGGTAGAAGCCCTGGTCGTTGCCTTCGAGGCCCTTGATCGAGGCTTCGACCATCTCGGCCAGCGACGGCTCGCCGGTGCGATCGAACTCGTACTTCATGTGGCTGGCCTCGAACAGGCCAAGCACCGGGGCGTTGTTGCCCATGGTCAGCGCGGCAAAGTCCTGGTCGCCGAACACGACCTGGGCGCCGGCAGCGGTCGCCTCGTCCACCAGGTTGCGCCCGTCGGTGCGCTTGCCGGTCTTGCCTTCGACGTCGGTGACTTCCTTGGGCAGGAAGTGGGCACGGCCGCCGCCCAGGGCGATGTCGATCACGCCGGCCTTCATCTGGTCGATCAGCTGGTCGGCGATGTCCTTCTGGGCGCAGCCCTCGGGGATGCCGGTGTTGTCTTCCCAGTCACGGCTGGCGGTACGGGCATAGACGGCGGCCGGGGTTGCATGGGTGATGCGCGCGGTCGAGATCACGCCGACGGACTTGCCCATCTCGGTGACCATTTCGGCGAAGGTGGTGACGCCGGCATCGAGGCCCGCGACGCAATCTTCGTAGGCAACGGAGTCGAGGATGTTGATCATCCCGTTCTTGCCCTTGACGCCGGTGTTCATCGCCATGGCGGTGGGGGCGGAGTCCGGGGTCTGGCCGTTCGACGAATAGGTCTTGACCAGCGCGACGTTCGGGAAGGTTTCCTGCGGCTGCACGTAGTCATCGCCAAGGCCGCCGGCCTCCTGGCCCGAGAACAGGCGGATGGCGTAGTTGGTGCCGACGCCGTTGCCATCGGCCGTGAACAGGATCACGTTCTTGGCCTTGCCGGTGTTCGGCTGAAGGGCAAGGCGCTCTTCGATGGTGGCCTGACCGGCCTTGAACCAGTCGCTGCCGGCCTGCGGCAGGTCTTGCGCGCCGGCGACGGTGGCGAGGCCAAGCATGGCCGCGGTGGAGAGAAGAATCTGTTTCATGGTGTGCTCCCTGAGAAACTTCCCGGACGGTAGGAGCGGCACATGACACGTATGTGATCGGATGGTGAATTTCTCCATCACATCAATGCGTTATCTTATAACATCACAGCGGGCGCCGGCTGGCTGCCGATTGCGCCCCGAGCGCGCGCCGTCAGACGATCAGCACCGCGCGGAAATCGTTGACATTCGTCAGCGTCGGCCCGGTGACGACCTGCCCGCCGATTGCCTCGAAAAAGCGGTGGGCGTCATTGTCCGCCAAAGCCGCGGCGGCGTCGCGACCAGCCCGGCGCGCGGCCAGCAAGGTGCCGGGCCCGATCACGGCGCCCGCCACCTCGGCCGCGCCATCGACGCCATCGGTGTCGCAGGCGATGGCATGGATGCCCGGTGCCCCGTCCAGCGCCAGGGCTAGCGCAAGGCAGAATTCCGCATTCGGCCCGCCGATCCCGCCGCCCCGCCGCGTCACCGTCACCTCGCCGCCCGAGAGCAGCAGCAGCGGTGCCGCGCCGGGAGCGCGGGCCGCCTGCAGCCGCAGCGCAAGCGCGGCCTGGGCGCGGGCGAGGTCGCGCGCCTCGCCTTCCAAGGCATCGCCGAGCATCCGCACCTCGCAGCCCGCCGCGCGCCCAAGCTCTGCCGCCGCCGCCAGCGATTGCGCGGGGGCGGCGCAGACGATGTTCTCCACCCGCGACAGCCTCGGATCGCCCGGCGCGATCACGCTGCTGCCCCGGCCCAAGGCCGCGGTCACGCTGGCGGGCACCGGCACCTGCCACCGCTGCAGCACCGCCAGCGCCTCCTGCGGGGTGGAGCCATCGCCGACCGTCGGGCCCGAGCCGATCAGGGCCGGGTCATCGCCCGGCACGTCCGAGATCATCAGCGCCAGCATCCGCGCGGGCCAGGCCGCGGCGGCCAGCTGCCCGCCCTTCACCCGGCTCAGATGCTTGCGCAGGATGTTCATCTGCCCGATCGGCGCGCCCGAGGCCAGCAGGGCGGCGTTGACCGCCTGCTTCTCGGCCAGCGTTACCCCGTCCACCGGCGCGCAGAGCAGCGCCGAGGCGCCGCCCGAGATCAGCGCCAGCACGAAATCCCCCTCCCCCAGCCCTGCCAGCAGCTCCAGCATCCTTGCCGTCGCCTCGGCGCCAGCAGCGTCCGGCACCGGATGCGCGGCCTCGACCACCTTGATGCCGCACAGCGGGCGGCCATAGCCGTAGCGGGTGATCACCAGCCCCTCGCAGGGGCCCCAGGCCGCCTCCACCGCCTCGGCCATCCGGGCGCTGGCCTTGCCGGCGCCGACCACCACCACCCGCCCCGGAGGCCTGGGCGGCAGGAAGGCCGACAGCGACCGCATCGGATCGGCGACCTCGACGGCCCGCTCGAACAGCGAGGTCAGGAAGGGGCGTGGCTCAAGCTGCATCGGGCCCTCGAGGACAAGGAAAAGCCGGCACCCCAAGGCGCCGGCTTCAGCCTAGACCATCGCTTCGCCTGCCGCGAGCAGATCACTCCTCGCGCGTCAGCCGCAGGATCTGCGAGCTGCCCTGCCGGCTTTCGGTCACGGCATAGACGGCGCCCTCCGGCCCCACCTTCACGTCGCGCACCCGCGCGTCCAGCGGCACCCGCTCCTCATAGCCGACGCGGTCCTCCTCCAGGTGCACGACCACCAGACCTTGCGAGACGAGGCCGCCGACCAGGAAGGCACCCTGCCATTCGGGGAACTCCTCGCCGTCGTAATAGGCCATGCCCGAGGGCGCGATCACCGGGTCCCAGTAATAGACCGGCTGCTGCGTGCCCTCCATCTCGGTGATGCCATCGCCGACCGCCTGGCCGCTATACTCAATGCCATAGGTCACCTCGGGCCAGCCATAGTTGAGCCCGGGCTCGGGCCGGTTCAGCTCGTCGCCGCCGCGGGGGCCATGCTCCACCGTCCACAGCCGCCCCTCGCCGTCCAGCGCCGCCGATTGCAGGTTGCGGTGGCCAAGGCTCCAGATCTCGGGCAGCGCGCCTTCGGTGCCGATGAAGGGATTGCCCTCCACCGCCTCGCCCTTGGGGGTAATGCGGAACACCTTGCCAAGGCCGCTGGCCAGTTCCTGCGCCTGCACCCGCGGTTCGGCATCCGACCGCTCGCCCACGGTCACGTAAAGGTCGCCCTCGGGGCTGAACACCAGCCGCGAGCCGAAATGCTTGGTGTTGTCATAGGTCGGCTGCTGCCGGAAGATCACCTCGACTTCCTCTAGCGTGCCGCCGCCCGCCTCGTCGGCCACCAGCGTCGCCGCGGCGACCGAGGTGCCGTTGCCGCCCTCGCGCGGTTCGGCAAAGGACAGGAAGATGCGGCCGCTCTCGGCAAAATCCGGGGCAAGCGCCACGTCCAGCAGGCCGCCCTGGCCGCTGGCCTCAACCTCGGGCCCGCCCTCGATGGCGGGGCCGGCCTCGCCCTCGGCGCTGACGATATGCAGTGCGCCCTCCTTGGCGGTGACCAGCATCCGGCCATCGGGCATGAACTCCAGCGCCCAGAGCTGAGGCAGGCCGTCCGCTACCACCTCTTGCGCAACGTCCGGCATCTCGGCCGGCTGCGGGGCGCGGGTCTGGCCGATGAAGGCGGGCTCCTGATCGGGGGCGTTCGGCTCGGCGGTTTCCACCGGCAGGCCCGAGGGCGTGCCTTCGGCGCCGTCTGCGGGCGCCGCGCCCTCGACCTGATCGGCGGGCTCTGTCCCGCCCGTGGTGGCGAAGGCCGGCAGCACGGCAAGGCTGGTGGTCAGCAGGGTGCTGGTCAGCAGTTGGGGCAGTCGGTTCATGAAGGGTCTCCCGTGGCTCATCTGATCCTGGGCGCTCCGGGGGCGCCGCGAAGCGGGCGGCATGGCGGCCACCTCGCAGGCCCAACCCCCCGCCAGGGCGGCAGGTTGCAGCGTCCGGGTTCAAGTTGGAGTTATCGTGCAGCAGCAACCGGCGCAGCGCCTTGCACGGGCGCCGCGGCGAGCGGCCGGTCCTGCCCAAACGAAAGCGGCCCGCAACACACGTGTTGCGGGCCGGCACTCGATACTGCGCGTTCCATTCCGGATTTCATATGTGATCTGCAGGGCAAAGACCATGCCGCATGTGCGGCGGCGCGCTGCCCCTGGCGCAGGAACAATCCGCCCTGCGCCCTGTTGAGGGGGCAACTGCCTTCAGCCGGACAGGACCGCCATGAGACATCTCGCAAAGCCCCATCCCCGCGCCAGGATTCCGGCCCCGGACCGCACGGAGACCCTGTACCTGCTGGCCGCCGGGGTCGCCGTTGGGGCAATCGCCTACCTGATCGCCAAGCCGCTGGCCCAGGCCCGCAGCCAGCAGGCCCACAGCCCCGCCCACACCCCCGACAGCGCCCCGGGCCGCACCGCCCGCCGCCGCCGCTTTGGCGAGTTCGCCGTGACCGGCCGCACCGTCACCATCGCCAAGCCTCGCAGCGAGGTCTTTGCCTTCTGGCGCGATTTCGCCAACCTGCCGAAGTTCATGGCAAACGTGAAGTCGGTCGAGGCGGCCGGGCCGGACGTGACGGTCTGGACCATCGCCGGGCCGGCGGGCAGCACTGCCCGGGTGGAAACCCGGCTGGTCGAGGAACGCGAGAACGAGGCGCTGGCCTGGCGGTCCACCGAAGATTCGCAGATCGAGACCGAGGGCAAGATCAGCTTCCGCGACGCGCCCGAGGGCCGCGGCACGCAGGTGGAGGCGATCATCGCCTGGAAGCCGCCGGCCGGCGCGCTTGGCCAGATGGTCGCCAAGCTGTTCGGCAAGGACCCCAAGACGCAGGGTCGGCACGAGCTGAAACGGCTGAAGATGCTGATGGAGACCGGCGAGATCGCCACTGCGCGCAACCGCGCGGAGCGCAGCCCCGAGCAGGCAGACTGAGGAGACCCCGATGCGCGCACTCACCTTTCACGGCAAGCACGATGTGCGGGTCGATTCCGTGCCAGACCCCCAGATCGTCAACCCCCGCGACGCGATCATCGAGGTGACCGCCACCGCGATCTGCGGATCGGACCTGCACCTTTACGATGCGGTGATCCCGGGGCTGCAGCAAGGCGATATCCTCGGGCATGAATTCATGGGCCGGGTGGTGGAAACCGGCAGCGCCAGCACGCTCAAGAAGGGCCAGCGGGTGGTGGTGCCCTTCACCATCTCCTGCGGGGCCTGCTTCTTTTGCCAGAACAGCCAGTTTTCTGCCTGCGACAACTCCAACCCCGTGGAATCGCAGGACGCCAGCGAGCTGCTCTATGGCCATGCGGTCAGCGGGCTCTTCGGCTATTCGCACATGACCGGCGGCTATCCGGGCGGGCAGGCGCAATATGTGCGGGTGCCGTTTTCCGATGTGGGCCCGATCGTGATCCCCGACGGGCTCGAGGATGAACAGGTGCTGTTCCTGTCGGACATCCTGCCGACCGGCTGGATGGCCGCCGAGAATGCGCAGATCGCGCCGGGCGATACTGTCGCCATCTGGGGCTGCGGGCCGGTCGGGCTGTTCGCGGTGCAAAGCGCGCTGCTGATGGGCGCGGCGCAGGTGATCGCCATCGACCACTGGCCGCACCGGCTCGACCTTGCGCGCAAGCTGGGGGCGAAGGTGATCGACTATACCCAGACCCATGTGCTCGAGGCGCTGATGGAGATGACCGGCGGCATCGGCCCCGATGCGGTGATCGACGCGGTGGGCATGGAAAGCCACGGCTTTGCGCCCGACAATCTGATGGACACGGTCAAGCAGAAGGTCGGCATCGGCGCCGACCGCGCCCATGCGCTGCGCATGGCGATCATGGCCTGCCGCAAGGGCGGGCGCATCTCCATGCCCGGGGTCTATGGCGGGCTGACCGACATGTTCCCGCTGGGGGCGCTGATGGAAAAGGGGCTGCAACTGCGCACCGGCCAGACCCATGTGCAGGCCTATACCAAGGACCTGCTGCGCCGCATCGGCGAGGGCGAGATCGACACCACCTTCCTGATCAGCCACCGCCTGCCCTTGGAAGAGGCGCCGACCGGCTATGACCAGTTCCGCAACAACCAGAACGAATGGACCAAGGTGGTGCTGAAGCCCTGAGCCTCAGCCGCCGCACGCCTCGCCCTGCCACAGCCGCAGTGGCGCGCCCGCCGCGGTGCCGAGGCTCAGGCATTCGGTTTCCGTGCAAAGCCGCCAGCCACCCCCGGTCGCGCCCGAGGCGGCAAGGAACACCTCGCGCTGCGGCGGCAGGTTCGGTCGGTAGTGCCAGCCATCCGCGCGCAGCACGGCATCTGGCGGCGGTTCCATCCCGGCGCCCGTGCCCGAGATGCGCGCCTCGACCGGGCGCAGGCCCTCCGCCGTCACCTCCCACCGTTCCCACCATTCGGTATGGGCGACCGAGTGCGACCAGCTGAGGGTGAAGCTGCTGGCGACAAGGGCAATGACCTTGCCGCCGGCAGCGATGCACAGGCTCATGCCAGCGCAGCCGCCCGCCGCGCCCGCAGCCAGTGCTGCGCAACGAACAGCACGGCCAGCGCGAAGCCGATCTCATCGGTCAGCGGCAGCGCCACGATCAGCGACACGCCGGCGGCGAAGGCCAGCAGCCGCTCCCACCACGCAGCCGGCCGCAGGAAGTAGCCGACCACCGCCACGCCCCAGAGCCCGATGCCGAGACAGGCCTTGGCGAAGATGTAGATCACCTCGACCGGGTAGCCCCAGGCGGCCGCCATCGATCCGCCGTCCTGCAGCATCAACGACGGAGTATAGACCGCCATGAACGGGATCACGAAGCCCGCCGCCGCCAGCCGGATCGCCTGCAGCGAGATCTTCAGGCCCGACGACTTGGCGATCGGCGCCGCGGCAAAGCAGGCCAGCGCCACCGGCGGGGTCAGGTCGGCCATGATGCCGAAGTAGAACACGAACATGTGGCTGACCAGCAGCGGCACGCCCAGCTCCATCAGCGCCGGCCCGGCCAGCGACGAGGTGATGATGTAGTTGGGGATCGTCGGGATCCCCATCCCCAGCACCAGGCAGGTGAGCATGGTCAGCACCAGCGACAGGAACAGGTTGTTCTCGCCGATGGCGATGATCGCGCCGATGAAGGTAGAGGCGATGCCGGTCAGCGTCAGCGTGCCGATGACGATGCCGACGATGGCGCAGGCGATCCCGACCGGCAGCGCGTTGCGCGCGCCCTGCGCCAGCGCATCGCGCACGATGCCGATGGTAGGCCTCGTGCCCTTGAAGACGGCGCAGGCCAGCACCAGCAGGCCGATCACCAGCGCGAGGAAGTTCACCCCCAGCTCCAGGAACGCCGCTGAAGCAAGGCCGAGCGCGACCCAGAACACCACGCGGAAGGCAATCGGCCCGATCATCGCCGCCAGCGGCGTGCCAAGGATCAGCACCGTGACCAGCGCAAGGCCCATGGTGCCGGCAAAGATCGGCGTGTAGCCGGCGAACAGCAGGTAGACCAGCGCCGCCAGCGGCAGGATCAGCGGCCATTGCTCGCGCACCGCCTGCCAGGGGTTCGGCAGCTCGGCCTTGGGCAGGCCCTTCAGCCCGGCGCGGCCCGCCTCCAGATAGACCATCCAGAACACCACGCCGAAATACAGCACCGCCGGAATGATCGCTGCCTTGACCACCGCCGCATAGGGCACGTCCAGCGTTTCTGCCATGATGAACGCGACCGCCCCCATCACCGGCGGCATGATCTGCCCGCCCATCGAAGCCGTCGCCTCCACCCCGCCGGCGAAGGACGCGCGGAAGCCGAAGCGCTTCATCAGCGGGATGGTGAACTGGCCCGAGGCAACGACATTGGCAACGCCGGAGCCAGAGATCGTGCCCATCAGCGCCGAGGACAGGATCGCCACCTGCGCCGGCCCGCCGCGCACGCCGCCGACCAGCCCAAGCGCGAAATCGTTGAAGAGGTTGAGCATCCCGGCCCGTTCGAGAAAGGCCGCGAAGACCACGAAAATGAAGATATAGGCGCTGCTGACATAGACCGGCGTGCCGTAGATGCCTTCGGTTCCGAACGAGAAATGCTCGACGATCTGCGCGAAGTCATAGCCGCGGTGGATGAAGGGCGCCGGCAGATACTGGCCAAGGAAGCAATAGGCCAGGAAGATCCCGGCGATGATCGCCAGTGGCCAGCCCATCAGCCGCCGCGCGCCGATGAACACCAGCACCACCAGCAGCGTGCCGATGATGAAGTCGGCGGTGGTGAGGAAGCCGGTGCGGCGGATGATGTCGTTATAGAACACCCACTGGTAGAGCCCGGTGCCGAAGCCCAGCAGGCCAAGCGTCCAGAACCAGACCTGCTGGGTGCGGTTCTTCGCAACCAGGTTGCCGACCAGCCCCAGCCCCAGCAGCAGCAGGAAGCCGACATGCATCGCCCGCACCACCTGGCTGGGCAGGGTGCCATAGGCGGCGACCCAGAGCTGGAACAGCGAGAAGACGACGGCGAGCCAGAAGGCCACCGATCCCATGAGGCCGGTGCCGAAGCCGGGCGGCAGGCCCTCGACGGCCTCCTCGGTCACGGGTTCCGGTGTGGCGTGGAGCGGGACGGTCATGACGGAACTCCGGGGAAATTGGAACGCTGCGCCCTGCGCCGGGGGCGCCGAACCGGGCGGTGAGGGAATTGGAGGGGGCCGGGCGGCAAGGCGCCGCCCGGAGCACGCCGCTTACTGGATCAGGCCAATCTCGCGGTAGTAGCGCTCGGCGCCCGGATGCAGCGGGATCGACAGGCCTTCCAGTGCGGTTTCCGGCTTGATGTTGCCCGCGGCCGCGTGCGAGGCCTTCAGCCGCTCCAGATTGTCGAACATCAGCTTGGTCATCTGGTAGGCGGTCTCCTCGGACACGTCCTCATGCGTCACCAGGATGTTGCCCACGGCGGCCGTCGGCACGTCGGCATCCTGCCCGGTATAGGTGCCGGCGGGGATGACGGCCGGGATATAGGGCGCGCCGATCTTTTCCACCACCTCGGCCGGGATGCCGACAAGGGTGATCTCATGCGTGGCCGACAGGTCCTTGATGAAGGCAACGCCAAGGCCCGAGGATTGCAGCGTCGCCTGCAGCTGGCGGTTCTTGATCAGCTCGGCCGATTCCGCATAGGGCAGGTATTCCACCTTGCCGAGGTCGTCATAGCTCATCCCCGCCGCGGCGAAGATCGCCCGCGCGTTCAGCTCGGTCCCCGAGGCGGGAGCGCCGACCGAGAGGGTCTTGCCGCGCAGGTCTTCCAGCGTGGTGGCGCCGGCCGAGGCCTCGGCGACGATCTGGATGTAGTTCGGGTAGATCGCCGCAATGGCGCGCAGGTTGGTCAGCGCCTGCGGGAAGCCGGCTTCCTGATTGCCCTCCCAGGCGAATTTCACCGAATCGCCCAGCGCGAAGGCCAGCTCGCCCTTGCCCTGCGCCAGAAGGTTCAGGTTCTCGACCGAGGCCTTGGTGGCCTGCACCTGGGTGCGCGAGCCCTCGATATTCTCGGCGTAGATTTCCGACAGCGCGACGCCAAGCGGGTAATAGACGCCCGAGGTGCCCCCCGTCAGGACGTTGATGAACTCCTGCGCCAGCGAGGCTTGCGGCGCAAGGCCAAGCGTCGCCCCGAGGATGGCAGCAGGCACGAATTTTCCAGTGAAGCTGAACATGCGGTTTCCTCCCGTAGCATGGTCGATGATCGCAAAATCCTGCACCGGGGCGACGTCAGGGCAAAGCGTTTCCGGCGGAAGGCCGCGCATTTCGGGGCCGTGAAATTCCCGTGTATCGCTCAGGCGTTACGCGAAAAAGCGCGGCAGCGGGCGAATGGCGTCTAGCGAATTACTGCCATATCTCGGGAATTTCCGGCGGAAATCCGCCAGCTAGTCGCTCGCCCTCAGCCCATGCCGCGCGATCTTCTCGTTCAGCGTCCGGCGCGGCACCCCCAGCAGGTCGGCCGCCGCTGCCGAGGAACCGCCAGCCTGCCGCAGCGCCTCGGCAATCGTTTCGGCCTCGAACCGGGCTACGCGCTCGGGCAAGGAGGCCGCCGCCTGCGGCTCCTCGGCTTGCGGCATGTAGCGCCGCAGCCCCAGCACATGGCGCTCTGCCGCCGCCTTCAACTCTGCCACGTTGCCGGGCCAGTCCTGCCCCTGCAGCAGCCGCAGCTCGCTTTCCAGCAGCTCCGGCACCGCCCGGCCAAAGCGCTCGGCCGCATCCTCGGCAAAGCGGGTGAACAGCAGCGGAATATCCTCGCGCCGCGCCCGCAGCGACGGCAGCGCCAGTTCCACCGCGGTCAGCCGGTAGTAAAGGTCGGCCCGGAACCGCCCCGCCTCCACTTCGGCCCGCAGGTCCGCCCGCGTCCCTGCGATGACCCGCAGATCCACCGGCCGCGGCGCGTTGGACCCGATCCGCTCCAGGCTGTGATCCTGCATCACCCGCAACAGCCGCGATTGCAGCGCCAGCGGCAGGCCCTCCACCTCGCCGAGGTACAGCGTGCCGCCATTGGCATGTTCCAGCTTGCCGATCCGTGCCGCGGCGGTGCCGGCCAGAAAGCCGCGCTCATGCCCGAACAGCTCCGCCTCGAACCCGGTCTCGGGAAGGCCCGCGCAGCTGATCGCCACGAAGGGCCGCCGCGCCCGCCGCCCGAAATCGTGAAAGGCGCGGGCCAGTTCCTCCTTGCCGCTGCCGCTTTCGCCATGCAGCAGCAGATCGACATTGATATCAGCCAGCTGCCGCACCGCATCGCGCAGCGCGGCAATGGCGGGGGCGGTGCCCGCCAGCCGCGCCTCCAGCCGGGCCGAGGCGATGTCGGACCAGCGGGTGCTGCGCAATTCGCGCCGCATCCGCCGCAGCTCCACCGCGCGGTCCAGCACCGCCACCAGATGCTCGGCTCCGTAGGGCTTCTCGATGAAGTCATAGGCGCCCTCGCGCATCGCCTCCACCGCCACCGGCACATCGGCATGGCCGGACAGCAGGATCACCGGCAGGTCGGCATCCGCGGCACGCAGCTGCGCCAGCACCTGCTGCCCGGTTACGCCCGGCATCCGCAGGTCGGTGACGACGCAATCGCAGCGGCCAGGGTCGATCTCGGCCAGCGCCCGCGCCGCGTCGGGATAGGTGGTGACGCGAAAGCCCGAGGCGCCCAGCCAGTCGGCCGCCGCCTCGCACAGCCGCGGTTCATCGTCGATGAAGGCGATGGTGCCGCGGGTCATCGCGCCGCCTTGCTGGCGGCTGCCGGGTGCAGCGGCAGGTCCACCAGCGTCAGGGTGCCGCCACCAGGGCGGGGCGAGAAGGTCAGGCTGCCGCCGGTCTGCTCCAGGATGGTGCGCACGATCGACAGGCCAAGCCCCAGCCCCTCGCCGGTGACGCGGGTGGTGAAGAACGGCTCCATGATCTTCTCGCGCATGTCTTCGGGAATGCCGGGGCCGCGGTCGGCGATGGTCAGGCGCAGCCCGGTGCCTTCAAGGGCCAGCGCGGCGCTGATGCTGACGGGGGCCGCGCCCGCGCTTGCCTCGGCGGCGTTCAGCAGCAGGTTGGTCGCCACCTGCTCCAGCCGCACCGCGTCGCCGCTGACCGGGGGCAACGTGGCCTGCGAGGGCAGCGCCAGCGCCACCCCCAGCTCGCGCAGCCGCGGCTCCAGGATCTCGGCCGAGGCCGCCAGCACCGCGGCCATGTCCACCGGCTCTGGCGGGGTCAGCTTCTGCTTGGCGCCGAAGGTCTTGAGGTGCCGCACCATCGTCTGCATCCGCCGCAGCAACCCGCGCGCCGAGCCAAGGCTCTTGCCCGCACGCCCGGCATCGCCGCGCGACAGGTGCAGCTCTGCCGCGGCAAGCGTGTTGTCCAGTGCCGACAGCGGCTGGCTCACCTCATGCACGATGGCCGCCGACATCCGCCCCAGCACCGCCAGCTTGGCGGCATGGACAAGGCTTTCATGGGTCTGGCGCAGCTCGTCCTCGGCCCGCCGCCGCTCCTCGATCTCATGCGCTAGCTCTACCGTGCGCTCTGCCACCCGCCGCTCCAGCACCGCGTTCTGGGTCAGCTTCAGGCGGATCAGCTGCCGCCGCTGCCAGAAGATCAGCGCCCCGACCGAGGCGAGCAGTCCGGCCAGCGCCGCCAGCCCCGCCAGCTGCCAGGCGCTGCGCAGCACCGGCGCCGAGGGCAGGCCGACGACGATCTGCCAGCCATCGGGCTCCAGCGCCGCCTGCGCAATCCGCAGCGGCTCACGCGAGTCCGAGGCGATGGCGCCGTCCAAGGGCGGTGCTGCCACGATGTCGAGCCCGTCATAGCGTCGCTCGGCCAGAATGCGCTCCAGCGCCGGGGCTGCCAGCGGCTGCAGCGGCCGGTACTTCCAGTTGCGGGGGCCGGACAGGAAGATCACCCCATCGGGATCGGCCAGCGCCACATGCTCATTGGCCTGCGCCCAGGTGCGCTCCAGCCCGGCCATGTCGACCTTGACCACCGCCACGCCAGTGGGCGCGCTGTCAGGGCCAAGCCGCGCCGACAGGAAATAGCCGGGTTTGCCGGTGGTCACGCCCACGGCATAGTAGCGCGCGGCGCCCGTCCGCATCGCGCCCTGAAAATAGGGGCGGAAGGCGTAGGAATGGCCGAGGAAACTGCCGGGCTGGCTCCAGTTGCTGGCCGCGACCGTCAGCCCCTGCGCGTCGGTGACATAAAGCTCGTCCACCCCCGACAGGTCGCGCACTGTCTGCAGATAGGCATTGGCCGCAGCCGCCGCGGAGGTATTCCCCGGATCGGCCAGCAGGGCGCGCACGCGGGCGTCCTGCCCCACGACGGCGGGCAGGTAGCGGAAGCGCTCGATCTCTGTCACCACGCTGTGGCGGGTGACCGTCAGCCGGTCGCGCAGGTCTGCCTCCAGCCGGGTGTTGGCGGTATACTGTGCCAATGCAAAGGCCGCCGCCGACAGCAGCGCCGTCATCGCCAGCAGCGCCGCGATCAGCAGCACGGGGCGGGGCAGGCTCGCAAAGGGCAGGGGGCGCGGCATCGCGGCTCCGGGTCAGGGTGCGCCACCATCGCAAACCCGGGGGGGCTCCTGCAAGTCAGTCGTCGGAATAGCGTTCCTCGCGCCAAGGATCGCCGCGCATGTGATAGCCGTTACGCTCCCAGAAGCCCGCGCGGTCGGCCCCGATGAACTCGATCCCCTTCAGCCACTTGGCGCTTTTCCAGAAGTAGAGATGCGGCACCACCAGCCGCATCGGCCCGCCATGGGCGCGGGTCAGCGGCTGCCCCTGCCAATGCGTGGCCAGCATCGCCTCCTCGGCGGCAAAATCCGCCAGCGGCAGGTTGGTGGTGTAGCCGTCATGCGAGTTCAGCAGCACAAAGGCGGCCATCGGCAGTGGCTGCACGAGGTCCAGCAAGTCCCGCACCGGCACGCCCTGCCAGTCATTGTCATAGCGCGACCAGGTGGTGACGCAGTGGATATCGCTTCTACGGGACTGCTGGGGCAGGGCGGTGAACTGCTCCCATGTCAGGGTCAGCGGGTTCGCGGCAAAGCCGGTGATGCGCAGCTGCCAAGTTGCCAGCGGCACCTCGGGCTCCACCCCCAGATCCAGCACCGGCCAGTCGGTGACCAGATGCTGTCCGGGCGGTAGCCGGTCCGCCTCGGGGCGCGTCTCGCGGCCGGTCAGGAACTTGCCTGCCTCGGCCCAGGCCCGCTTGGTGCGGGTCAGCTTGCTGTCTTCGGGCAGGTCGTCCTGCATGGGAGAGTCCTCGTCGCCTCCTGTCCAAGGTGGTACGGTCGCCGCCGCCGTCAAGGCGTCAGTCCGGCTGAAACCCCAGCATCAGCTGCCGCAGCCCCAGCAGCGCCCCTGCGACGATGGCGGCCAGCGTCACCGGTCCCGACCAGGCCAGCGTCGCAAAGGCGGTGACGCCCTGCCCGACCGAGCAGCCGACCGCGACCACGCCGCCCACGCCCATCAGCGCCGCGCCGCTGACCTGCCGGCCAAGCTCGCGCGGGTCATCGCAGGCCTCCCAGCGGAACAACCCGCGGATGGTGGACCCGGCCAGCGAGCCCAGCAGCACGCCCAGGACAGAGCCGACCGAGAAGGTGATCCCCCCGGCGGTGGAGGTCATCAGGAAGATCAGCGTGCGGCCGATGGGGGCGGTGAAGGACGGCCCCTCCACCTGCACCGCGCCAAGGCTCTGCTGGTTGACCCAGGTGGTGCCCGCCAGCGTCCAGACGATCGCCAGCCCGGCGACCACGCCCCAGAACAGCATCCGCGGCGAGCGGCGCAGCGGGTCATGCGCCAGCGACCAGACCAGCAGCCCCGCGGCAAGCGCGGCAGCGGCCAGCGTCGCGGGAAGGCCCGTCAATGCGGTGAAACTCGCGCCGATGCCCTGCGGTCCGACCGACATCTCTTGCGGGAACAGCCAGATCCGCAGCGGCGCCAGCGGCCCCGACAGCGCGACAAAGCCGGCGATGCCCATGACCACGACCACCACCATCGACCGCAGGTCGCCGCCGCCAAAGCGCACCAGCGCCCCAAAGCCGCAATTGCCCGCCAAGGCCATGCCATAGCCGAAGACCAGCCCGCCAAGGATGCTGGCCCAGGGGTTCCACGCAATCTGATGGTAATAGCTTCCCGCCAGATCGATGGCTCCCGCCGCCGCGCCCAATTGGGTGCCGAGGATCGCCGTTCCCAGCACGATCCCCCACAGCCGCAGCCGCCGCTGATCCTCGCCATAGACCGCGCTTTCGATGGCGCCGAGGGTGCAGAAATTCCCCAGCCGCGCCGCAAGGCCAAGGGCAATGCCACCCAGCAGCCCGACAAGTGCGGCAATCGCGCCGAAATTCAGCTCGTCCATTCCATCCCCTCCCTTGCCGGCCCCTCCCCGGCCCGACCGTTCCTCTGGCTGCCGCCAGCCGCGTCCTGTCAGGGATCTGCCGGCGGATCGCGGAACATCTCGGCGACCAGCGCCACGGTGCGCAGCACCTTCGGGTCGGCAATCGCATAGAAGATCGCCTGGCCCTCGCGCCGATAGGTGACAAGCCCTTCGTGCCGCAGCCGCGCCAGATGCTGGCTGACCATCGCCTGCCGCGCCGAGAGCAGCTTTTCCAGCTCGGTCACGCTGCGCGGCCCGCCCGCCAGATGACACAGGATCATCAGCCGGCCTTCATGGGCAAGCGCCTTGAGAAAGCCCGCGGCATCGTCGGCGCGCAGCCCGTCGATGGGCGCGGGGCGGCCATCGCACAGGTCCAGCGGCAGGTCTTCCGGCGCCGCGGCGCTGTCCTGCGCCGGCGCTCCGGCACCTATCCAGACAGAGGCCGTGGTCACTCGGTCGCTCCTTCCTCCATCGCCGTCGCGTCGGCGATCATCTGTCCCAGCAGCCCCCAGAAGAAGCCCTCGCCCGGATAGCCCACGATCCGCGACAGTTCCAGCCCGTCCCTTGCCAGAACGAAGGTCGGCGTGAACTGCGGTGGCGAGACTACCACAAGATCGGGCGGCAACGGGTCGCCGATGTCAAGATGGACCAAAGGTGCAGCCCGGCCCTCGGCGGTGTTGGGATAGGCGGGGCCGACCTCGCGCTCCCATTGCAGGCAATAGGGGCAGCCGGGACGCTCGAACATGTAAAGCTGCAGGTCCGCCAGCGCCGGCCCGGCCAGCAGGCAGATCGCCGCCGCGGCGAGGGCGCGGCGCAGGGGCCGCAAGGATCTGGACAGAGGATGAAGCATGTTGACGGAGACCTCGATATATCGAAATATCGTAAAGTGTTCTTGCCGGCGCGCAAGGACGTTCGGCGCCCGGGGAGGGGTGCCGCGGGAGGGTTACATGCTGGACATCACCTATGGCGGGGCGGCGCTGGCCGGCCTGCTGTCATTCCTCTCGCCCTGCATCCTGCCGATGGTGCCGTTCTACCTGTGCTACATGGCCGGGATTTCAATGCAGGAGCTGCGCGGGGACGGGACCGGGGGCCTGCGCCCCGGCGCGCAGCGGCGGCTGGTGATCTCGGCCATCGCCTTCGCGCTGGGTGTCACCACCATCTTCGTGCTGCTGGGGCTGGGGGCCACCGCGCTTGGCCAGGCGTTCATCGCCTGGAAACAGCCGCTCTCCTATGTCGCCGCCGCCGTGCTGCTGGTCTTCGGCCTGCATTTCCTCGGCGTGATCCGGGTGCCGTTCCTCTACCGCGAGGCACGGATCGAATCGACCGCCGAGCCCACCACCCTGCTGGGCGCCTATGTCATGGGCCTCGCCTTCGGCTTTGGCTGGACGCCTTGCGTCGGCCCGGCGCTGGCGGCGATCCTGTTCGTCGCCTCGGGCAGCGGCGACCTTGTGCGCGGCGGCCTCTTGCTGCTGGTCTATGGCCTGTCCATGACCCTGCCCTTCGTGCTGGCCGCCCTCTTCGCCCGCCCCTTCCTCGGCTGGGTCGCCCGCAACCGCCGCTATCTGGGCTTCGTCGAAAAGGCGATGGGGGTGATGCTGATCGTCTTCGCCATCCTGATCGCCACCAACTCCGTCAACTACATCGCCGATTTCATGATCCGCAATTTCGACTGGAGCGGCACCCTCAAGTGACCGCCGAGAGGAGAGACCATGCGCCATCTGCTGACCACGCTCGCCGCCCTCCTGGCCCTCGCCCTGCCCGCCGCCGCCGTCCCGATGGGCGATGACGGGCTGCACAAGCCGGACTGGCTGCAAGATACCTTCAAGGACATGCGCGAAGACCTGGCCGAGGCCAATGCGCAAGGCAAGCGCCTGCTGATCACCTTCGAGCAGCGCGGCTGCATCTACTGCGCCGAGATGCACGAGAAGGTGTTCCCCGACCCGAAGATCGACGCCCTGATCCGCGAGAAATACTTCGTCGTGCAGATGAACCTGTTCGGCGATGTCGAGGTGACCGACTTCGACGGCACCGTGCTGCCGGAAAAAGAGATGGCGGTGCGCTGGGGCGTGGTGTTCACGCCGACGCTGATCTTCCTGCCCGAAGAGGTGCCCGAGGATACGACCGCCGCCAAAGCCGCCGTGGTGATGATGCCGGGCGCCTTCGGCACCGGCACCACCGAAGCGCTGCTGACCTGGGTGGCGGAGCACGGCTATGACAGCGGCGAGCATTTCCAGAAGTATCTCGCGCGCCGCCTTGCCGGCCAGAACTGACCCCGGAAATTGCTGCAACTGCGAGACATGCAATAATCGCAATATAACGATTGCGCGACATATGGTCTCTCGCCTACAGTCCGAGTCGGGAGAATTCAGGGAGGATCACATGAAGCGCCACGTTGCGCCCTGGGCCATGGCCCTCGCGCTCGCAGCCCTGCCCGCAGCCGCTGAAACGGCTCCGGGCGAGATCGCCTTCGACGGGGGCGCGGTCGCGGCCTCGCTGACCGGCGGGCCGGGGGATGCGGCCGCCGGAGCCAAGGTCATGACCACCGCTGCCTTGGGAAATTGCGTCGCCTGCCACCAGCTGGCGGCGATGCCCGACGTGCAGTTCCAGGGGAATATCGGCCCCGCGCTGGATGGTGCGGCCGACCGCTGGAGCGAGGCAGAGCTTCGCGGAATGGTCGTCAATGCCAAACAGACCTTCGATGGAACGATGATGCCGGCCTTCTACAAGACCGACGGTTTCATCCGTCCCGGCGACGGCTACACCGGCAAGGCCCCCACGGCCGAGCTTCCACCCATCCTCACCGCGCAGCAGGTCGAGGATGTCGTTGCCTATCTCCTGACGCTCAAAGAGTGACAGGGGCAGGCCGAACCAGTTCGAGGAGGACATGATGAACATTACCAGACGCAACGCCCTCGCGCTTGGCCTTGGCGGCCTCGTCGTCGCGGCGCTGCCGCTGCCGGCGCGCGCCGCGGTCGAGGATGCGGTCGCGGCCTTCACCGGCGGCGCTGCAACCGGCACCGGCGGCATCACCCTGACCGCGCCCGAGATCGCCGAGAACGGCAACACCGTGCCGGTGGCCGTCGATGCCCCCGGCGCCGTGTCGATCCTGGTGCTGGCTGCCGGCAACCCGGAACCGGAAGTGGTGACCTTCACCTTCGGCCCCGCCGCAGGCTCGCAGATGGCCTCGACCCGGATCCGCCTCGCCAAGACGCAGGACGTGATCGCCATTGCCAAGATGCCCGATGGCAGCTTCGTGCAGGCGCAATCCACCGTGAAGGTCACCATCGGCGGCTGCGGCGGCTGATCCCGGTTATTGGAGAGAAACAATGGCAAACGATGTAAAACCCCGCGTCAAGGTGCCGAAATCGGCCGCCGCCGGCGAGGTGGTGACGCTCAAGACCCTGATCAGCCACCCGATGGAATCGGGCCAGCGCAAGAACGCCGATGGCACGCTGATCCCGCGGTCGATCATCAACCGCTTCACCTGCGATTTCAACGGTGTGAACGTGATCGACATCGCCATCGACCCGGCGGTCTCGACCAATCCCTATTTTGAATTTGACGCCAAGGTCGATGCGGCCGGCGAGTTCAAGTTCACCTGGTATGACGATGACGGCTCGGTCTACGAGGATGTGAAGCCGATCGAGCTGGCCTGAACGGCCCGCGGCGCGAGGGAGCGCGCGACCAAGGACAGACCTTCCGCGCCGGGGGCGCGGGCGGTCCCACCCAGGGAGGATGAGAAAGATGCGACTGCCTTACCGCAGCAAACTTGCCGCCGCCTCCGTGCTGGCCGTTCTGGCCGCCGGCGCTGCGCTGGCCGACCCGAGCCCGGATGCGGAGCTGGTCGTGAACGAGGACATCACGCTGGTGACGCGCGTCGCGCCCGGCCCCGCCGTGGACGGTGTGCTGTCCGAGGTCTATTCCGGCTGGCTCTACCGCGAGTCGGAAACCCGCGTGATGCAGATGGACGACTTCGACAACCCGGCGATGGTCTTTGCCGATCAGGGCCTCGACATGTGGGACACGGTCGATGGCACCGAGGGCAAGAGCTGCGCCACCTGCCACGAGGGCATCGAAAGCATGAAGGGTGTGCGAACCTCGATGCCGAAGATGAACGGCGCCGGAAGCGACCTGTGGTCGATGGAGAACTTCATCAACGATTGCCGCACCAACCGGATGGGCGCCGAAGCCTGGAAGTGGAACAGCGACGACATGAAGAACATGACCTCGGCCATCTCGCTGCAATCGCGCGGCGAGCCGATGAAGGTGTCGGTCGAAGGTGCCGCCGCCGACTGGTGGGAGCGGGGGAAGGAAATCTACTACACCCGCTATGGCCAGCTCGAACTCGCCTGCGCCAACTGCCACGAGGACAATGCCGGCAACATGATCCGCGCCGACCACCTCAGCCAGGGCCAGATCAACGGCTTCCCGACCTATCGGCTGAAGGATGCCGGCGTGGTGTCGATCCACCAGCGCTTCGTGGGCTGCGTGCGCGACACCCGCGCCGAAACCTTCGCGGCCGGGTCCGAGGAGTTCCGCGCGCTGGAGCTTTACGTCGCCTCGCGCGGCGAGGGGCTGTCCATTGAGGGCGTCTCGGTCCGTCCCTGACGGGAGCCTGAAAACCGGCGGCGCGCCTTAGCGCCGCCCCCGCCAAACCAAGACCTTGGGCGGCCCGCCCGGCGCGCATCCTTGCGCGGCCGGTCCCTGCTTGCCGACGATGATGGAGCGACATTGAGATGATTTCCCGCCGCGAGTTCCTTCAGGCCAGCATGGCCGCCTCGGCCCTCTGGGGCGCGTCAGGCTTCGGCAACTGGTCCAAGCTGGCGGCGCAGCAGCTGCTGACCCAGGACCAGCTGCTGCAGTTCGACGACTTCGGCAACCTGACGCTGATCCACATCACCGACATCCATGCCCAGCTGAAACCGATCTGGTTCCGCGAGCCCGAGATCAACCTTGGCGTCGGCGAGGCGAAGGGCCTGCCGCCGCATGTCACCGGCAAGGACTTCCTGCAGATGTTCGGCCTGCAGCCCGGCTCGCCCGATGCCTATGCGCTGACCCATGACGATTTCTCGGCCCTCGCCCGCAGCTATGGCCGCATGGGCGGAATGGACCGGGTGGCGACGGTGGTGAAGGCGATCCGCGCCGCACGCCCCGACTCGATCCTGCTCGATGGCGGCGATACCTGGCATGGCTCCATGACCTCGCTGGCCACCAAGGGCCAGGACATGGTCGACGTGATGAACGCGCTCGGCACCGAGGCGATGACCTCGCACTGGGAATGGACCCTCGGCCAGGACCGCGTGAAGGAGATCGTCGAAACGCTGCCCTTCCCCTTCCTCGGCGCCAACATCTTCGACGTGGAATGGGACGAGCCCGCCTTCGAGCCCTACAAGATCTTCGAGAAGGCCGGCCTGCAGGTTGCCGTCATCGGCCAGGCCTTCCCCTACATGCCCATCGCCAACCCCAAATGGATGTTCCCCGACTACTCCTTCGGCATCCGCGAGGAGCGGATGCAGGAGGTGGTGGACGAGGTCCGCGGCATGGGCGTCGATCTGGTCGTCTGCCTGTCGCACAACGGCTTCGACGTCGACCGCAAGATGGCCGGCCGCGTGAAGGGCATCGACGTGATCCTGACCGGTCACACCCATGACGCCATCCCCGAGCCGGTGATCGTGGGCGAGACGATCCTCATCGCCTCGGGCTCCAATGGCAAGTTCGTCAGCCGTGTCGATCTGGATGTGCGCGACGGCCGCATGATGGGCTTCCGCCACAAGCTGATCCCGATCTTCTCGGACGTCATCACCCCCGATCCCGACATGGCCGCGCTGATCGACAATGGTCGTGCGCCCTTCAAGGAGCAGCTGGAAGAGGTGGTGGGCCAGACCGAAAGCCTGCTCTACCGCCGCGGCAACTTCAACGGCACCTGGGACGACCTGATCTGCGATGCGATCCGGTCCGAACGCGACAGCCAGATCGCCATGTCGCCGGGCGTCCGCTGGGGCACCACCCTGCTGCCGGGCGATCCGATCACCCGCGAGGATATCCACAACGCCACCTCGATGAGCTATGGCGAGTGCTACCGGACCGAGATGACCGGCGAGACGATCCTGACCATCCTGGAAGACGTCGCCGACAACATCTTCAACACCGATCCCTATTACCAGCAGGGCGGCGACATGGTCCGCGTCGGCGGCCTTGGCTACCATATCGACGTCAGCAAACCCATCGGCAGCCGCATCTCCAACATGACGCTGGTCGATACCGGCGAGGCCATCGAGGCGTCGAAATCCTACACCGTCGCCGGCTGGGCCAGTGTCAACGAGGGCACCGAAGGCCCGCAGATCTGGGACGTGATCGAATCCCATCTGCGCAAGGTCGGCACCGTGAAACTGACCCCCAACACCTCTGTCGTCGTCACCGGCGTCTGAGGCTGATCTTTGCGCTGCTGCCTTCGGGCAGTCGGCGCGTTCCGCAACCCGGCCCGCAAAGCGCCGGAGACCAGCAAGGAGGATTTGTCATGGCTGACGAACCCGAAACCACCAAGGCGCCGCAGATCGCCACCACGCGCCGGGGCTTCCTCGGTGCCGGTGTTGCGGCTGGCGGGGCGCTGCTTGCCGCCGGCACCGCCCGCGCCGCAGAGCCCGACCCGCTGATCACCGAGGTGCAGCCCTGGGCGCAGGGCCTTGGCGACGGCGTCGATGCCACGCCCTACGGCCTGCCGATCCGGTTTGAGGGCGACGTGGTGCGCCGCAACGTCGAATGGCTGACCGCCGACACCATCTCGTCGATCAACTTCACCCCGATCCACGCGCTGGATGGCACCATCACCCCGCAGGGCTGCGCCTTCGAGCGGCACCATTCCGGCGCCATCGAGCTTTCCAAGGACGATTACCGCCTGATGATCAACGGGCTGGTCGATACCCCGCTGATCTTCACCTATGCCGATCTTGAGCGTTTCCCGCGCGAGACGCGCACCTATTTCCTGGAATGCGCCGCCAATACCGGGATGGAGTGGGCCGGCAGCCAGCTGAACGGCGCGCAGTTCACCCATGGCATGATCCACAACATGGAATATACCGGCGTGCCGCTGCGGCTGCTGCTGGAAGAGGCGGGGGTCAAGCCCGAGGGTAAGTGGGTGCTGGTCGAGGGCGCCGATGCCTCCTCCAACGGCCGCTCGATCCCGCTGGAAAAGGCGATGGACGATTGCCTCGTCGCCTTCAAGGCCAATGGCGAGGCGCTGCGCAAGGAACATGGCTATCCCGTCCGGCTCTGCGTGCCGGGCTGGGAGGGCAACATGTGGATCAAGTGGCTGCGCCGCATCGAGGTGGGTGACCAGCCTTGGGAGCAGCGCGAGGAAACCTCGAAATACACCGACACGCTGGCCAACGGCATCTCGCGCAAGTTCACCTGGGTCATGGATGCCAAGTCCATCGTCACCAGCCCCAGCCCGCAGATGCCGATCAAGCATGGCCCCGGCCCGCTGGTCATCACCGGCCTTGCCTGGTCGGGCCGCGGTGCGATCACCCGCGTCGATGTCACCGTCGATGGCGGCAAGACCTGGCGCACCGCGCGCCTTGCCGCGCCGGGGCAGGAGATGGCGGTCAGCCGGTTCTATCTCGACCATGTCTGGGACGGCTCGGAAATGCTGGTGCAATCGCGCGCCATCGATTCCACCGGCTATGTGCAGCCGACCAAGACCGAGCTGCGGGACTTCCGCGGCCTGAACTCGATCTACCACAACAACTGCATCCAGACCTGGTGGGTGAAGGCGAACGGGGAGGCGGAGAATGTCGAAATTTCGTGATCGGGTGATCGGCACCCTCCTTGGCTCGTGCCTTCTGGCCACGCCTGCGCTGGCGGAAAAGATCGGCCTCGGCCGCGCGGCGCTGCCCGAGGAACTCGCCGCCTGGGACCATGACGTGCGCCCCGACGGGCTCGGCCTGCCCGAAGGCTCGGGCGACGTGCTGACCGGCGAAGAGGTCTTCTCGGAACAATGCGCCGTCTGCCATGGCGAGTTTGCCGAGGGCGTGGACAACTGGCCCAAGCTGGCCGGCGGCATGGACACGCTCGACCGCGACGATCCCTTGAAGACGGTGGGCTCCTACTGGCCCTATCTCTCCACCACCTGGGATTACGTCCATCGCTCCATGCCCTTCGGCAATGCGCAATCGCTCAGCAATGACGAGGTCTATGCCATCGTCGCCTATATCCTCTACTCCAACGACCTGGTGGACGACGACTTCGTGCTGTCGAAGGAAACCTTCGCCGAGGTCGAGATGCCCAATGCCGGCGGCTTCATCCTCGACGACCGCGACACCACCGAACTGCCGGCCTTCATCCGCGAGCCCTGCATGGAGGCCTGCAAGGAAACGGTGGAAATCACCGCCCATGCCACCGTGCTGGACGTGACGCCGAACGACACCACCGACGATGGCCCGGTGGCCGAGGTGGCCGAAGCGGTGGCCGATGCCACCGGCGACGAGCCCGCGCCCGAGGTTGCGCAAGCCGAGGTTGCCGAGGCTGCTGCCGGACCGGCTGCCGAGGCCCCCGCCCAAACCGCTGCCGCCGATCCCGAACTGGTTGCGGCGGGCGAGAAGGTGTTCAAGAAATGCGCCGCCTGCCACAAGGTCGGTGCGGATGCCAAGAACGCCGTCGGCCCGGTGCTGAACGGCATCGTCGGGCGGCCCGCGGGCACGGTCGAGGGCTTCAAGTATTCCAAGCCGATGCTGGATGCCGGGGCCGGGGGTCTTGTCTGGACGCATGAAGAACTGACCGCCTACCTGGCCGATCCCAAGGGCTATATTCCGAAGAACAAGATGTCCTTCGTCGGGCTCAAGAAGGACAGCGACCTGCAGGCGGTGATCGCCTATCTCTCGACCCTGAGCCAGTGACATGGCACGCGCAGCCCTGTTGCTTGCGCCCCTCGCCCTCCTCGCCGCCGCGGCCTTCATGCCCGCGGCGGCGGCCTCGATAGGTGACGCGACACGCGGCGCCACCCTGTTCCAACGCCAATGCTCCGCCTGCCACCGGATCGGCCCGGATGCCGTCAACCGCGTCGGCCCGCAGCTGAACGGCCTCTACGGGCGCCGCGCCGGGGCCGTGCCGGATTTCCCCTATTCCAAGAGCATGGCCCGCATGGGCAGCGACGGGTTGACCTGGACGCTGGAAACCCTCGATGCCTATGTGGAAAACCCCAAGGCGCTCGTGTCCGGCACTCGCATGGCCTACAAGGGCCTGAAGGAAGAGGGCCAGCGCGCCGACCTGCTGGCCTTCCTGCGCGACTATTCCGACCGCCCCATCGACATCCCCGAGGCAGAGCCGACCGCGCGCAAGACCCTCCCCGACCTTGCGCCCGAGATCCTGGCGATCGAGGGCGATGCCGAATATGGCGCCTACCTCTCCAGCGAATGCTCCACCTGCCATCAGCGCGACGGGTCCGACCGGGGCATCCCGTCGATCACCCAGTGGCCGGCGGAAGATTTCGTAATCGCCATGCACGCTTACAAGGAGAAGCTCAGGCCGCATCCGGTGATGCAGATGATGGCCAGCCGCCTGTCGAACGAAGAGATCGCGGCGCTGGCCGCGTATTTCGCCGCGCTGGAGGAGTAGCGGGGCAAGGCCGAAGCGGCGCCGCAAGACGTGCCGCGTAACGATGAAAAGGGAGGAATTACAATGCTTAGCAGACGGATCTTCATACATTCCGCCGTCGCTGCCACCGCGGCCCTGTCGGCCCCCCGCGTCCTCGGCCAGACCAGGCCGCGCGTGGTGGTGATCGGCGGCGGCGCCGGCGGCGCGACCGTAGCCCGCTACCTTGCCAAGGATGCCAAGGGCGCGCTGGACGTGACGCTGATCGAGCCGAACGCCACCTATTACACCTGCTTCTTTTCCAACCTCTATCTCGGCGGCTTCCGCGAGTTTGACAGCCTCGCCCATGGCTATGGCGCCATTGCTGCCGCTGGAGTCACCGTGGTGCAGGACATGGCGGCGGGCGTCGATCCGGCCGCGCGCACCGTCACCCTCGCGGGGGGCGGGGTGCTGCCCTATGACCGGCTGGTGATCTCGCCCGGGATCGACTTCGTCGATGGCAGCGTCCCGGGCTGGAGCCTGGCCGATGCCGAAACCATGCCGCACGCCTACAAGGCCGGCCCGCAGACGCAACTGCTGAAGGCGCAGATCGAGGCGATGCCGCAGGGCGGCCTGTTCTGCATGGTTGCCCCGCCGAACCCCTATCGCTGTCCGCCGGGGCCTTATGAGCGGGTGTCGATGGTCGCGCATATGCTGACGCAGATGAACCCGACCGCCAAGATCCTGGTGCTCGACCCGAAGGAGAAATACTCCAAGCAGGCGCTGTTCGAGGAAGGCTGGCAGAAGCATTATTCCGGCATGGTCGAATGGATCGGCCCCGACATGGGCGGCAACGTGGTCGAGGTCCGCCCCGGCAGCATGGAGGTGCTGATCGACGGCGAGGTGCAGAAGGTCGATGTCTGCAACGTCATCCCCGGCCAGATGGCGGGCGCCATCGCCGCTGCGGCAGGCGTCACCGACGCCTCGGGTTGGGCGCCGGTCGATCCGGCCAGCATGAAGACCAAGGCCGACCCGAACATCTGGGTTCTGGGCGATGCCAGCGCGCAGGGCGACATGCCGAAATCGGCCTTCTCGGCCAACAGCCAGGCCAAGGTCGCGGCGATGGCGATAAGGGCAGAGCTGACCGGGTCCAAGGCGTTCCCGGCCAAATACTCCAACACCTGCTGGTCGCTGATCGCGCCCGAGGATGGGGTGAAGGTCGGCGCCTCCTATGAACCGACGCCCGAGAAGATTGCCAGCGTGGAAAGCTTCATTAGCCAGACCGGCGAGGACGCGGCGCTGCGCAAGGCGACCTATGAGGAAAGCCTTGGCTGGTACGAAGGCATCACCGCCGACATTTTCGGCTGACCTGCACGGGCCGGGGCCCCGCGCCCCGGCCTTCCCAATGGAGAAACAGATGACCCTCACCCGCCGCACCCTGCTGACCTCGGCCACCGCCGCCGGGCTGCTGCCGCTGCTGCCCCGCCGGCTCTGGGCCGGATCGACGCTGACCCTTGGCACCCTGCAGATCGACACCCTGTCCGACGGGCATCTGGTGCTGCCCGGCGATTTCATCCTGGGCGGGATGCCGCAGGCCGAGATGCAGGACATCCTGACCCGCTATGCCCTACCGACCGACCGGCTGGAGCCGCCCTGCAACGTGACGCTGTTGCGCGATGGCACGAACACGGTGCTGTTCGACGTGGGCTCCGGCCCCGATTTCATGCCCACCGCGGGCAAGCTGGCCGAGGCGATGGAGGCGCTTGGCCTGACCGCGGAGGAGGTGACGCATGTCGCCTTCACCCATGGCCATCCCGATCACCTCTGGGGGCTGCTGGACGAGTTTGACGAGCCGGTGTTCCCGAACGCCACCTACATGATGGGGCAGGCGGAGTTCGACTATTGGACCGACCCCGCCACCGTGGACAGCATTGGCACCGCGCGCACCGCCTTTGCCGTGGGCGCGGCACGGCGGCTGGAGGTGCTGGCGGAGACCATCACCCTGTTCGGCGATGGCGAGGAGATCCTGCCCGGTATCGCCGCAAGGCTGACCCCTGGCCACACCCCCGGCCATATGGCCTTCGAGCTGCGCGGCGGATCTGACTCGGTGATGGTGGTGGGCGATGCACTTGGCAACCATCACGTCGCCTTCGAGCGGCCGGGCTGGCCCTCCGGCTCGGATCAGGACGCGGAGATGGCAGCGGCGACGCGCGGGCAGTTGCTGGACCAGATCTCGGCGGGCCAGATGCGGCTGATCGGCTTTCACCTGCCGGGCGGCGGCATCGGCCATGCCGAACGGCAGGGCGATGGCTACCGCTTCGTGGAGGAAGCATGATGCGCCGTCTTGTCCTGATCGCCCTGATGGCCGGCCCCGCTTTCGCGTCGGAGGACATCCCCGACCAGTATCCCGGCTCGGTGCTCTATGCCAAGCCGGTGGAGGTGGCGCCGGGCGTGTATTCGGCCATCGGCGCCACCGCGCCGCCGACCTATGAGAATGCGGGGCACAACAACAACCTCAGCTTCATCGTGACCACGGACGGGGTGGTGGTCATCAATTCCGGCGCCTCCTTCCTGCTGGCCAAGGCGCTGCACGACGAGATCCGCGCCGTGACCGATCAGCCGGTGCGGCTGGTGATCGCCGAGAACGGGCAGGGCCATGCCATGCTGGGCAATGGCTATTGGACGGCGCAGGGCGTGCCGGTGCTGGCCCATGTCGAGGCCGCCGAGGAGTTTGCCGACAGCAGCGGGCAGGGGCTGGCCGCGCTGCAATCCTACGCGCGCGAGAATGCGGAAGGCACGGTGCCGACCGCCCCGACCGAGACCTTCGAGGACCAGCGCGAGATCGTGATGGGGGATATGCGCATCGAGGTGCTGCACCTTGGCCCCGCGCATAGCCCGGGCGACACGCAGGTGTGGTTGCCGGAAAAGGGCGTGATGATCGCCGGCGACATCGCCTTTCACGAACGGATGCCGCCAATCTTCGAGGGTACCTGCACCTCGTGCTGGATCGAGACCTGGGAGACGGCGTTCATGCCGTTGAACCCGGCAGTGGTGGTCCCCGGGCACGGGCACCCGACCGACCTTGCCACGGTCACGCATGAAACCCGCGACTATCTTGTGGACCTGCGCACCAGGATCGGCGCGCATCTGGAGGCGGGGGGCGATCTTGCGGGGGCCTATTACGTCGACCAGTCGCAATGGGCCTATCTCGATACCTTCGAGGAGCTGGCGACGAAGAATGCCGGCGTGGTCTTTGCCGAGATGGAGTTCGAGTAGCTCAGGCCGGCGCGGCGGCGCCGCGCGGCTCCAGCAGCCGGTCGGTCGCCATGCCGCCGATCCACATGCACAGCAGCGCCAGCCAGGCGGTGGCGACGAAGATCGACCCGCCGGTGACGCCGGCGCCGATGGTGCAGCCCCCCGCAAGCATCCCGCCAAAGCCCATCAGCACCGCGCCGGCCATCGACCGGCGCATAGTGCCGGCGCCGTCGAAGCCCTGCAGCCGCAGCTCGCCCTTCAGCGCCGCCGAGAGGAAGGCGCCGAGGAACACGCCCGGCACCAGCCCCACGTCGAACTCCAGCACCGGGGCCGGCATCAGGAAGAACATCAGCGTATTGGCCGAGGGGCCGGTGAAGGTGGCCGAGGTCACCGCCATCGGCTCGAAGCTCGATTGCGCCAGGGTCCAGGTCAGCACCCAGCCAAGCGCCACCGAAAAGCCGACGCCTGAGGCGAAGAACATCTGCCGGACACCGACCTTGTTGCGCCAGGACAGTGCCAGCGCAAAGGCCGAGAGGATCAGGCCGAGCGCGAAGCCTGCGCCCCCCGGCAGCCCCAGCAGCGCCAGCAGATCGACATTGCGCCCGCCCGGGGTGACGGCCAGCCCGGCCAGGTATTCGCGGACCGGGGAAAGCCAGCCATGTAGGCTCATCTGCGCGGCGACGGCGAAGATCAGGCCGGACACCACGGATCGCAGGTTGCCGGTGGCGGCCAGAACCAGCAGGCGGCCGGAACAGCCGCGCGACATCACCATGCCGGCGCCGAACATGAGCCCGCCGATTGCCGCGCCCGACCAGGAGCCGGCGACGGCCATCATCCGGGCATCCTCGGCCCGGAACAGGCCGGCAAGCTGGGCGCCCTGCACCCAGGCCATGGCGGTGGCGAAGGTCAGGAACCAGACCGTGACCTTGGGGCCAAGGCTGCCGCGGGCAAACTCCACCGCCGCGGCGCGCAGGCAGAAGGAAGATCGCTGTGCAGCGATGCCGAAGACGGCGCCGGTCAGCAGCCCGAACAGGGCCGCGGTCGGCCCTTCGCCGAGCCGGTCGATCAGGGGTATGATGTCCATGCGCGCCTCCCTGCGGGCAAACATGCCGCAGGGAGGCGTGGTTTTCCTTGATCTGGGTCAGACGGCGGCGGTCACTCCGCCGCCGCGCGCTCCTCTGCCTGATCGCGCCGTGCGGTCACGTCGGCGGTGGTCACCGCCTCGGCGCCGTTCGACCAGGCGCTGCGCAGGAAGGTCGCCAGTTCCGCCACCTCCTCATCCGTCAGCCGCTGCGCAAAGCCCGGCATCCGCAGCGAATAGGGACGCAAGCTGGTCGAGGGCAGTTCGGCGCCGTGCAGGATGGTGTCGATCAACCCCGCAGCCGAGGGAGCATTGACCAGAGAGTTGCCGTCCAGTTCCGGGAAGACCTGGTCGGCGCCAAGGCCATCGACGAAGTGGCAGGCGTTGCAATTGTCGAGATAGAGCCGCGGGCCAAGCGCCATGCCGGGTTCCGCCGCGGTCAGCACCGCCTCTGTCTCGCCGACCTCGCGGGTGCCTGCGGTTCCGCCCGTGTCAGTGCCGACTGCTCCGGTCGCCACGGCGCCGGTGCCACCGATCTCGTCGCGCAGCCGGTCCAGCGTGCGCGGCGGGTCGGCGGGACGCGGCTCCTCTTCGCTGTCCGCGAGAGCGCGCAGATAGGCGACCACCGCATCCAGATCCTCGCTGGAGTAGAACTGCAGCGAGTCGCGCACCACCAGCTGCATCTCGCCGTTGACGCCGGCATGGTTGTTGCGGCCCGAGGCGAGGAACAGTTTCAGGTCATCGGCCGACCAGCGGCGGATCGCGCTGTCCGGGCCGCGCAGCGGCGGCGCGGTCCAGCCGTCGATCTCGCCGCCCATCAGGAAGTCGCCATCGGCGGCGGTATAGCCGGCCTCGCCCATCACCAGGTTGCGCGGGCTGTGGCAGGCGCCGCAATGGCCCGGCCCCTCGACCAGATAGGCGCCGCGGTCGTAGAGCGCATCGCCCGTGGAGGAAAGCTCGCCCGGCTCGCCAAGCGCCGCCCATTTCCAGGTGCGGATGCCCCAACGCTGGCTGAAGGGGAAGGGCAGGGCGGTCTGCGGCCCGGAATTGCTGACCGGCTCCACCTCTTCCATGAAGAAGGCATAGAGCGCGCGGACGTCTTCTTCCGACAGCTTGCGATAGTTGGCATAGGGCATCGCCGGATAGAGATGCGCGCCGTCCTGGCGGATGCCGTCATAGAGCGCGGCGCGGAATTCGTCCAAGGAGTAGCGGCCGATGCCGGTCTCCTCGTCGGGGGTGATGTTGGTGGAATAGATCGTGCCGAGCGGGCTTTCGATCTTGCGCCCGCCGGCGAAGGGCGTGCCGCCCTCGGCGGTGTGGCAGGCCTCGCAATCGGCCAGCCGCATCGCGTATTCGCCCGCGCCTTCGGGCGGTGTGTAATGCTCGGGCAAGGCGGCCAGCGCCGGGGTTCTCTGGACCGGGATGAACAGGATGGCGGCCAGCACGAGAAGGCCCAGAAGCACGAGGCCGGTGAGGATGCGCAGGAAGGTGATCATGGGTGCGTCTCCTCAGACCAGGGGCCGGGGGTTGGGCAGGTAATCCTTGCGGATCGCCTCGGCCGCCCAATAGGCGAGCGCGCCCACCACTCCGGTCGGGTTGTACTGGATGTTCTGCGGGAAGGCGCTGGCGCCGATCGAGAACACGTTGTGCTGTCCCCAGGCCTGCAGGTAGCGGTTCACGGCCGAGGTGTTCGGATCATCGCCCATGATCGCGCCGCCCACATTGTGCGTGGTCTGGTAGGGCCGCACGTCATACTGCGCGCCCTCGGCCTTGTAGGAGGATTGCCAGATGTCGGGGTTCATCGATTCCGCAATGGGCTCGATCTTGCTGCGCATGAACTGGGTCATGCGGATGTCGTTCGGCTTCCAGTTGAAGGTCATCCGCATCAGCGGGCGGCCATGGCGGTCGGTATAGGTGGGGTCGAGGTCGAGGTAGCAGTCGCGGTAGGCCATGTTCGAGCCATGCGAGCCGATCGACATGGAATGCCCATACCAGTCGGCAACCGCCGTCTTCCACTCCTCGCCCCAGCTTGGCGTGCCCCTGGGCAGGCCGATGCCCCGGATGGGCTGGCCATTGGCGACGCCCGCGGTGATGTAGCTGCCGCCGATGAAGCCCTCGGCGGCAAAGTCGATCTGGTTGATGGCGAAATCGTCGATGGACAGGCCATTGGCGCCCGAGGCGACGAAGGGGTTGAAGTGCTTGTCCTTGAAGAACAGCGTGGTGCCGCCGTTCATCTGGTAGGCGTAGTTCTTGCCGGTGACGCCCTCGCCGGTGACGGGGTTGTAGGGCTCGCCGATGCCCGAGAGCAGCATCAGATGCACGTTGTGCAGCTGGTAGGCACAGAGCAGCACGATGTCGGCGGGCTGGAACACCTCTTCTTGCGCTTCCTCGTCCCAATAGGTGACGCCCGTCGCCGTCTGCCGGTCTTCGGCCAGATCGACGCGCAGCACCTCGGAGTTGGTGCGGTAGCTGAAGTTCGGCATCCGGCGCAGCGCGTCGAGGATGCAGGTCTGCGGTGAGGCCTTGGAATAGTTGAGGCACCCGTAGCGCTCGCAGAAGCCGCAGAAGTTGCAGGGGCCAAGCTGCATTCCGTATTCATTGGTCCAAGCGGCCGAGGCATTGGCCGCGGGCCGGGGGAACGGGTGGTAGCCCATCGCGCGGGCCGCCTCGGCGAACAGCACGGAATCATAGGTGTTGGGCAGCGGCGGCAGCGGGAAGTCGCGGCTGCGCGGCGCCTCGAACGGGTTGCCGCCCTCGATGATCTGGCCGTTCACGTTGCCGGCCTGGCCCGAGATGCCAAGCACATGCTCGAAGCGGTCGAAGAACGGCTCCAGCTCGGCATAGGTCACGCCCCAGTCCTGGATCGTCATGTCCTCGGGGATGATCTCGGCGCCGAAATTCTGCTCGACATAGCTGCGCAGGGTGAACTCGTTCTCCATCGCGCGCCAGTTCTGGCCGTTCCAGTGGATGCCGGCGCCGCCGACGCCGTCACCGGGCAGGAACGAACCCAGCTGGCGATAGGGCAGCGCGGTTTCCTGCAGGTCGCGGCGGATGGTGACGGTGGAGTTGCGCGGCTTTTGCATGAAGCCGAAGCGGATGCCGAATTTCAGCTCGTCGATCACGTCTGGGTAGCGGAAATCGGGCACGGTGTAGCGGTCGGGCCCGCGTTCCAGCGCCAGAACCTCCAGCCCCTCGCGCGCCAGCTCGATGCCAAGGATCGATCCGGTCCAGCCGAGCCCGACGATGACGACGTCCTTCTTTGCTTCTGTCCGTGCCATGGTCAGCCCCTTTCGCCCGAAATCGCCACCGGCCCCAGCGGGTAGGGCACGTTGTGCTTGTCCACCCATTCGAGGAAGCTGGCCCGCGCCCCCGGGAAGCCGATATGGGTCCAGCCTGCCATGCGGTGGTTGCCGCCGTATTTGGGGTCGGCGAAGAAGCCTTCCTTGGTGTTCTGCAGCAGCAGGTCGAACAGGTTGCGCAGCTCGGGCGGCAGCGGCACCTCGCCCTCGTCCAGCGCTGTCAGCACCTCTTGCTGCACCTGCGGCAGCAGCTCGGCAAAGGGCGCCTGATGGGTCTCTTCGCACCAGGCGTTCACCGCGGCGATGCCCTGGCGGTAGATCTCGGCAGGGGTCAGCGGGGTCTGGTAGCCCAGCAGAGGGTCGGCATCCGGCGCGTGCGGGCCAGCCATGTACCAGTCGTGGCCGCTTCCGAACTCGCCGGTCAGCTGCAGGTCGATGAACACCGGCACCCGGGCTTCCAGCGCGCCCGGGGTCGGGCCCGAGGGAATCAGCAGCGCGGTGGCGGCCATCACGAAGCGCCATTCCTCGGGGGTGAAGAACTCGGGCGCGTAGCTTTCCAGCGGTTCGGGCTCGGGCGCCTGCGCGTCCAGCGGCACGGCAAGGGCGGTCAGCGCGGCGGCGCCGGCGCCTCCGCCCAGAAATCCGCGGCGGGTGGTCTTCCAATCTGGCAGGGGCATCTGTCTCTCCTCGATCCTGTCCGTGGCGGCCTTGGGGAACGGCTGTTCCCCGGCGTTGCTGCGGCGGCGCGGGTTATCCCGGATCGAGGAAGGGCAGGGCGCGGAAGGGAGGGGCGGGGGGCAACGCGGCGGGCATCGAGGGGCCGCGCCGAACGGCAGTGCGGCCTTGCGCTGCGGGACATGCTGTCGCGTGCTGCATCCTGCGGACTCCGCTTGCTTCGTGGTCTCAACGAGGCAGGTGCAGGATCGTTCCCCAGAAAGTGACCGCGGCGTGAAGAGCGGTGCGCCGGCTACTCCGCCGCGTGGCGCAGGTCGCCGCCCTTGGCCGGCGCGCCCGCGGTTTCCAGCTTGTCCAGCCGCGACGCCAGCGCCCTCAGGTCAGCATCGGCGCGCGCCGGGTCTGGCGCCTCGGGCTCCTCCTCCTTCTTGCCGACCAGTCCGCCGAAGACGCGGCCCAGAAGCCACGAAAGGTCATCCATGATCAGGAAGAACGAGGGCACGATCACCAGGCTCAGCACCGTCGAGACGATGATCCCGCCGATCACCGCCGTCGCCATCGGCGCGCGGAACGATCCGCCCTCGCCGACGCCAAGCGCCGAGGGCAGCATCCCGGCCGACATGGCGATCGAGGTCATGACGATCGGCTGCGCCCGCTTGCGGCCCGCCTCGACCATCGCGTCGAAGCGATTCATGCCCTGCGCCCGCATCTCGACCGCGAAATCCACCAGCAGGATGGCGTTCTTGGTGACGATGCCCATCAGCATCAGGATGCCGATCAGCACCGGCATCGACACGGCGCTGCCGGTCACGATCAGCGCCGCCGCCACGCCGCCAATGGCCAGCGGCAACGAGAACAGGATGGTAAAGGGCTGGATCACGCTTTTGAACAGCAAGATCAGCACCGTCAGCACCAGCATCAGCCCCAGCATCATCGCGTTGCCAAAGCTGGCGACCAGCTCCTGCTGCACCTCGGCATCGCCGGATTCCGCGATCCGCGCGCCGGCGGGCAGTTCCACCCCGTCCGCGATCTCGCGGAACCGCGCGCTGGCGGTATCGAGCGCCACGCCCTCGGGCAGGTTGGCGCCGATGGTGGCGCGCCGCTCGCGGTTCAGCCGGTTGATGGCGCTTGGCCCCTGCGACACGGTGATGTCGGCCACCGCAGCCAGCGGCACGCTGCCGCCCGCCGCCGTCGGCACCCTGAGCGCGCCGATGCTGGCCAGATCGTCCTTGATCCGATCCGTCAGCTGCACGCGCACCGGGATCAGCCGGTCATCGACCGCCACCTTCGCCAGCGCCGCATCGTAGTCGCCAATCGTCGCCACCCGCACCGTCTCGGCAATGGCGGCGGTCGAGATGCCAAGCCGCGCCGCCTCGTCACTCCGCGGGCGGATCTGCACCTCGGGCCGCGGCAGCGCGCCGGTGGCGGAGACGTTGGCCAGCAAGGGATCGCCGCGCAGCGCGGTTTCCAGCCGGGCGACGGCGGTGTTGAGGTCGGCCTCGTTCCCGGCCAGAACCGAGAAGGTCAGGTCGCGCTCGCCGCGGTCGTTGAGCTTGTAGGTGCGCAGGTCGGGGATGGTCGCCAGCCGCGCGAAGATCTCGGTCTCGATTTCCGATTGCGTGCGGGTGCGGCCATCCGATTGCATCGGCGGGATCATCCGGCCAAGGCCCGGGATGTCATGGCCGATCTCGGCCAGCCGGTGCAGCAGCGAATGGTCCAACCGGTCCAGCAATACGCTGACCGCGGCGCGGCGGATGTCCATCTCGCCGGTGGGCGAGGAGCCGCCCAGCACGAACACGTCGCGCACGCCCTCGATGTCGGCAATTGCCGCGCGCATCGCCTCGGTGCTGCGGTCGGTATCCGCCAGCGAGGACCCGGGCGGCAGTTCCACGCTGATCGAAATCCGGCTGACATCCTCGGGCGGCAGGAAGCTGCCCGGGATGCGCAGCATGAAGAACACCGACACCGCCAGCACCACCAGCGCGGCGACCAGCGTCAGGTAGCGCACCCGCATCGTCGCCTTCACCACTGCGGCATAGCCGCGCATGATCGCGCCCTCCCGCCCGTCCTCATGATGGGCATCCGAGGGCCGCATCAGATAGGCGGCCATCATCGGCGTGATCAGCCGCGCGACCAGCAAGGAGAACAGCACCGATATGGCGACGGTCATGCCGAACTGGCTGAAATACTGGCCCGGGATGCCGGGCATGAACGACACCGGCACGAAGACCGCGACGATGGTCAGCGTGGTGGCGATCACCGCGAGCCCGATCTCGTCCGCGGCCTCGATGGCGGCGCGGTAGGGGGTCTTGCCCATCTGGATATGGCGGGCGATGTTCTCGATCTCGACGATGGCATCGTCCACCAGGATGCCCGTGGCGAGCGTAAGCGCCAGAAAGCTGACGAGGTTCAGCGAAAAGCCCAGGAGGTCCATCACCCAGAAGGTCGGCACCGCCGACAGCGGCAGCGCCACCGCGGCGATCAGCGTGGCGCGCCAGTTGCGCAAGAAGGCCAGCACCACCAGCACCGCCAGGATCGCGCCCTCGATCAGGGTGTGCAGGGCGGATTCGTAGTTGCCATAGGTGTAGTGGACGGTGTCATCGACGGGCGTGATCTGGATGTCCGGGTTCTCGGCGCGCAGGGTGGCGAGGTTCTCGTTGACGATCTCGGCGACGCTGACCTCGGAGGCGCCCTTGGCGCGGAACACCGCGAAGGTCACCACCTGCTCGCCATTGAAGCGGCTGAACGAGCGCAGCTCCTCATAGCTGTCGATCACCTCGCCGAGGTCCGACAGCTTCACGAACCGTCCCGAAGGCAGCGCGATGGTGGTTTCGGCCAGCGCCGCGGCGGCCTGCGCATCGCCCAGCAGGCGGATCGCCTGCTCGCCGCCGCCAAGCTCGCTGCGCCCGGCGCCGAGGTCGGCATTGGTGGCGCGCAGTTGCTGGCTGACCGTCGCCGCGGTGATGCCGAGGCTGTCGAGCCGCGCCGGGTCCAGCTCCAGCCGGATCTCGCGGTCGGCGCCGCCATAGCGGTCGATGCGGCCGACGCCGATCTGGCCCTGCAGCGTGCGCTTCACCCGGTCATCGACGAACCAGGACAGCTCCTCGATGGTCTTGCCCGGCGATGCGACGGCGAAGGTCATGATCGCCTGGCCCTCCACGTCGATCCGGCTGACGATGGGGGCATCGACATCGCCCGGCAGGTCGCCAAGGATCTGGTCGATGGCGTCCTTGGTGTCCTGCACCGCCTTGTCGGTCGGCACTTCCATGCGGAACTCGACCGAGGTGGTGGACACGCCATCCGCCACGGTCGAGAGGATGTTCTTCACCCCGGTGATGCCCGCCACGGCATCCTCGATTTCCTTGGTGATCTGGGTTTCCAGCTCTGCCGGCGCGGCGCCGGCCTGGGTGACGGTGACGGCGACCAGCGGCACGTCGATATTGGGGAAGCGGGTGATCGGCAGCGCGTTGAAGGATTGCCAGCCAAGCACCATCAGCATCACGAAGGCCAGCAGCGGCGCGATGGGGTTGCGGATCGACCAGGCGGAGAAGTTCATCGCTTGCCCCTATTGCGTGGCATCGGTGGGCACGGGGGTGGGGACCGGGTTGATCCTGTCGCCCGGCCGCACGAAGGCCCCGGCGCGGGCCACGATCACCTCGCCCGAGAACAGGCCCGAGGTGATCTCGATCAGCCCGCCATCGCGGATGCCGGTGGTGACGGGCGCCTGTTCCACCGTGCTGCCTGCGGTGACGCGCAGCACCTCGGCGTCGCCCATCGCGGCCACCGGCACCGCCAGCGCCTCGCGTTCGGCCACCAGGATCTCGGCCTCGGCGAACATGCCGGCGCGCAGGCGGTCCGGCGTGTCGATGGCGATGCGCACCCTTCCCAGCCGCGACGCCGTATCGACGGTGGGTTCCACCAGCCGCACCCGGCCGGGCAGCGGATCGGCCAGCCCGGCGGCGCGCAGGCTGGCGGGTTGCCCGGGCGCCAGCCGCAGCACGTCGCGCTCGGCGACATCGGCGTGCAGCTCCAGCAACCCGTCGCGGATCAGCGTGAACATCGGCTGCCCGGCGGCGCTGGCGATGGCGCCCACCTGCGCGTTGCGGGCGGTGACCAGCCCCGCAACGGGGGCGATCACCAGCGTGCGCTGCAGCTGCAGGTCGATATCGGCGATCTGCGCCACGACCTGGTCGCGCTGCGCCTCGGCCGCCCGCGCGCCCTGCTGGGCCGCTGTCACCCGCGCCAGCGCCGAGGCTGCCTGCGCGTTTGCCTGATCGGCCAGCGCCTGGGTGCCGCTGCCCTGGGCGCGCAACTGTTCGGCCCGGTCCCGCACCCGCACCGCCTCATCCGCGGCGCTTTGCGCCTCGACCCGCTGCGCCTCGGCCTGGGCGATGGCGGCGAGGGCGGCGGCGCGGCTGGCCTCGAGCTGGCCCTTGCGCAGGGTCAGCGCGGTATCCGACAGCCGGGCAAGCGGTTGGCCCTGCTCCACGCGGTCGCCGACATCGACCAGAAGCGCGTCGATCGGCTGCCCCTCGATCAGCGGCTGCACCTGCACCGTTTCCACCGGCGTGACGAGTCCCGAGGCGACCACCCGGTCGCGCAGCATCGCCGTGCCGACCGTGGTGACAGAGATGGCGGGCAGCGCAATCGCGGGCGCAGCTTCCTGCGCGGCCAGCGGCTGGCTCAGCATCGGCAGAAGCGCAAGGGCAAGAAGGGGCAGTCGCGGCATGACGGTTCCTGGACAGAGGGGGCGGGCAACGACGGCAACGAGGATCATATAGCGGTGGCTATCCAATAGTCAGCCGGAATGATTGTCACAGCGTTGCGCCGCGCAAGCTTTCTTCGGTGGCGCGGCCGCGCCAAGGGCGGCGACGTTGCGTCAGCCTGGCGTCAGGTTCGGGAAAACCGCGCCGCGCGCGGACCCCTTCTGCCGGCATCGGCGTTAAGCCCGATCTTGCAGGCGGAGGATGGCATGGCATCGCGCGCAGTGTGGAAGGGCCAGTTGCGGCTGTCGCTGGTGTCGATCGCGGTAGAAATCCACAGTGCCACCCAGCCGGGGGCGCGGGTCAGCTTTCGCCAGATCCACGGGCCCTCGGGCAAGGCGGTGAAGTATGAGAAGACGGTGCCGGGGATGGGGCCGATCAACACCGCCGACATCCTGAAGGGCTATGAGCTGCCGGGGGATGAATACCTGCTGCTGCAGCCCGGGGAAATCGACGCGATCAAGCTGGAGACGAAGAAGACCTTCGAGCTGGTGCAGTTCGTCGGCGTGGACGAGATTCCGCCGCTGTATTACGACAAGCCCTATTACGTTGTGCCGACGGATGAGCTGGCCGAGGATGCCTACCGCGTGGTGCGCGACGCGCTGCGCAAGGCCGGCAAGATCGGCCTTGGTCAGCTGACCATGCGCGGCAAGGAGGCGCTGTGCGCCGTGCGGCCCTGCGGCGACGGGCTGCTGATGGAGACGCTGTATTATGCCGACGAGATCCGCTCGGCCGAGCCGCTGTTCTCGCAGATCGAGGATGAGCCGGCGGATGCCGACCTGCTCGCCGTGGCGACGCAACTGATCGACCGCAAGACCGCGCCCTTCGACGCCAAGGCCTTCAAGGACCATTACGATATTGCCCTGCGCGCCCTGATCGAGGCCAAGCGCAAGAACCGCAAGACGCCCCGCGCGGCGGCGGGCGAGGATGCGGTGCGGCCGAAGGGCGAGAACGTGGTCGACCTGATGGAGGCGCTGCGGCAGAGCCTGAAGGCCAGCGGCGGCAAGGAGGCCGAGGCCAAGCCGAAGACCCCGCGCAAACCTGCTGCCAAACCCGCACGCAAGCCCAAGTCGGCCTGAACCGTGGGCCTGCTCGACACCTACCACGGCAAGCGCGACTTCGGGCAGACGCCAGAGCCTGCCGATCCCGGCCAGTCCAGCGCCACGGCCCTGCGTTATTCGATGCAGAAGCATGATGCGACGCGCCTGCACTGGGATCTGCGGCTGGAATGGCAGGGCGTGCTGCTCAGCTGGGCGGTGACGCGCGGCCCCTCCGCCGATCCCGCCGACAAGCGGCTTGCGGTGCGGACCGAGGATCATCCGCTCAGCTACCTGACCTTCGAGGGCGTGATCCCCAAGGGCAATTACGGCGCCGGCACGGTGATGTTGTGGGACATCGGCCATTGGCAGCCGTTCCACGATGTCGCGGACGGGCTGGCCGAGGGCCACCTGCATTTTGCGCTGCACGGCCGGCGCAACACCGGCAACTGGTCGTTGGTGCGGATGAAGGGCAAGCGCGCGGGCGACAAGGGGCGCGAGAACTGGCTGATGGTGAAGGACCGCGACGCCGCCGCGACCGAGGCGCAACTGGTGGAGCGGCACCTGACCAGCGTTGCGACGGGGCGCGACCTTGAGGGCATTGCGGCTGGCGCCGAGGCCATGCCCTTCGGTCCCGCGCGCAAGGCCGCGATGCCGCGCTTCCGCAAGCCGCAGCTGGCGACGGCGGTCAAGGACCTGCCCACCGGCGAGTCCTGGCTGCACGAGGTCAAGCATGACGGCTACCGCGCGCAGGTGGCCATCGGCCGGGGCGGGGCGCGGATCTACACCCGCAGCGGGCTCGACTGGTCGGACAAGTTCGCGCCGCTGCTGCCGCCTTTGGCCGAGCTTCCCGCCGACACCGCGCTGATCGACGGCGAGATCGTGGCCGGCGCGGGGTTGCAGGGCTTCGCGGCCCTGCAGGCGGCGATCAAGGAGGGCGGGCCGTTCGTCTTCTACGCCTTCGACCTGCTGCACCTGAACGGCACCGACCTCGCGCCCTTGCCGCAGACCGAACGCCGCGCCGCTGTGGAAAAGCTGCTGGCGGAGGTGCCGGCGCGGGGGCTTGTCCAACTCTCCCCCGCGATCGAGGGCGACGCGGCGCCGGTGCTGGAGGCGATCTGCGAAGCGGGCGGCGAGGGGATCGTGTCCAAGCTCGCCAATGCGCCCTGGCGGGGGGGGCGCTCCACCGCCTGGCTGAAGGTAAAATGCAGCCGCCGGGCGGAGTTCGTGATCTGCGGCTGGCAACCCAGCGACAAGCGCGGGCGGGCGTTCTCCTCGCTGTTGCTGGCCACGCGCGAGGGTGGCAAGCTGGTCTATCGCGGCAAGGTCGGCACCGGCTTTGACGATGCGGCGCAGGAAGACATCGCCACGCGGCTGGCGGCACTGGCCCGGCCGAAATCGCCGCTGGAGGAGGCTCCGGCCGAGACGCGGGGGGCGCGGTGGGTCTCGCCCGATATGGTGGCAGAGGTGGTCTATGCCGAGATCACGCCCGAAGGCCGCGTGCGCCATGCGCGGTTCATCGCGCTGCGCGAGGACAAGCCGGCGATGGAGGTGGAGATGGAAACCGAAATTCCCTCGGGCGACCGCACCCTTGTGCGCGGCACCCCGATCAGCAGCCCGGACCGGGTGATCTTTCCCAAACCCAAGACCACCAAGCTCGACCTCGCCCGCTATTACGACGCAATGGCGGACCGCATCCTGCCGACGCTGGCCGACCGCCCCTGTTCGCTGCTGCGCCTGCCATCGGGGCTGGAGGGCGAGCGCTTCTTCCAGAAACACGCCGGCAAGGGCTTCCCGAAGGCGATCCGCAGTCTGCCCATCGAGGAGAAGGATGGCGGCACCGAGGAGTATATCTACATCGCCGATGCCGAGGGGCTGGTCGGCGCGGCGCAGATGGGCACGGTGGAGTTCCACCCCTGGGGTGCGCGGCGCGACCGGCTGAACCGGCCCGAGCGGCTGGTGTTCGACCTCGACCCCGATGAGGGGCTGGGGTTTGCCGCCGTGCGCCGGGGCGCGTTCGATCTGCGCGACAAGCTGGAGGATCTGGGGCTTGGCTCCTGGCCGATGGTGTCGGGCGGCAAGGGGGTGCATGTGATCGTGCCGCTGCGCCGCACCGCGGGTTGGGACACGGTGAAGCTGTTCGCGCAGCTGTTCGCCACGTTGCTGGCGACAGGCCAGCCCGACCGCTACACCGCGACGATGGCGAAGGCGGCGCGTAAGGGGCGGATCTTCATCGACTGGCTGCGCAACGAACGCGGCGCGACGGCGATTGCCCCCTTCTCGGTCCGCGCCCGCCCCGGCGCGCCGGTCGCGGTGCCGGTGAGCTGGAACGAGCTGGCCAAGCTGCGCCGCGCCGATTGCTTCGGCATGGCAAAGGCGCGGGAGCGGGCATGGTCCGACCTGACCCTGCCCGCCGATGCCAAGCTGGGCGAGCCGGTACTGGCCCGACTCGAAGCCCTGCGCGCGAAGCAGGCCTGACTACTGCGCGTCTTTCCAGGCCTGATAGCGGGCCTTGGTGGCATCGTTCATCGGGTAGAGCCCGGGCAGCGGCTCGCCGCGGTCCACCTCCGTCATGATCCAGGCTTCCATCTGTTCCTGCTCGGGCGCCTCGGCCAGAACCGCGTCCAGAGAAGCCGCCGGGATCAGCACCGCGCCATCCTCATCCACCACCACCACATCGCCCGGGAACACCGCCACGCCGCCGCAGGCGATGGGCTCTTGCCACCCCACGAAGGTCAGCCCCGCGACCGAGGGCGGCGCGGCGATGCCGTCGCACCAGACCGGCAGGCCGGTTCCCAGCACGCCCGCCGCGTCGCGCATCACCCCATCGGTGACCAGCGCGGCGACGCCCTTCTTGGCCATCCGCGCGCAAAGGATGTCGCCGAAGATGCCGGCATCCAGCACGCCCATCGCATCGGCGACTGCGATGCAGCCCTCGGGCATCGCCTCAATCGCGGCGCGAGTGGAAATGGGCGAGGCCCAGCTGGCGGGGGTGGCCAGATCCTCGCGCGCCGGCACGAAGCGCAGGGTGAACGCCTCGCCCACCACCCGGGGCTGGCCCGGGCGGATCGGTTTCGTGCCGCGCATCCAGACGTTGCGCAGGCCCTTCTTCAGCAGCACGGTGGTGAGGGTGGCGGTGGAGACGCCCTTGAGGATCTCCACGGTCTTGGGGTCGAGGGTCATTCTAGGTTCCTTGGTCTGATTTACACGACTTCGACGCGAAGGGGGGTGAGGCCATCCACCCGCGCCTCCATCACGTCGCCGCGCTGCACGGCTCCGACACCGGCGGGGGTTCCGGTCAGGATCACGTCGCCGGGCGCGAGGGTGAAGAGCCGCGACAGATGCGCGATGATGCCGGCGACCGGCCAGATCATGTCGGCAAGCGGGGCCTGCTGGCGCCGGGTGCCGTTCACGTCGAGGCTGATCGCGGCGCCGTCGAGGTGGCCCACCGCCGTCACCGGGCCAAGCGGGCCGATGGGGGCGGAGTGCTCGGCGGCCTTCGCCGCCTCCCACGGGCGGCCGGCCTTCTTGGCCTGCGCTTGCAGGTCGCGGCGGGTCATGTCGAGCGCGGCGGCATAGCCGAAGACGCAATCGAGGGCGGTTTCGGCGGGGATGCTGTCGCCGCCGCTGTGCAGGGCAACGGCCAGTTCCACCTCGAAATGCAGATCGGCGGTGAGGGTCGGGTAGGGGAAGCGGCCATCGGTGCAAAGGTTGTCCGGGTTCTTCTGGAAGAAGAACGGCGGTTCGGCATCCGGGTCACCGCCCATCTCGCGGGCGTGGTCGGCATAGTTGCGCCCCACGCAATAGACGCGGCGGACGGGGAAGAGGAGGTCGCTGCCCACGACCGGCAGGGTCACTGGCGCGGCGGGCGCGAAGATGTAGCGGGTGTCGGCCATGGCGGGTGTTCTCCGGGGGGATCGGTCGGGGCCAGTTGCGGGGAAGGACGGTGCCAAGTCAACCGGGGGTGCGCCGGTTGCCCGGGCGGGAACAGGCGAGGCACTGCCTCGCCCCCGCCCGCTGCGCGACCGTTCCCCCGGAGCCGCTGGCTATACGAGACCGGATAGGCCAGCGCCCGCCATGGGCGGGGCGGGCGCTGGCCGGGCCCTTTGGGGGCCCGTACGTGAGCGATGAGATGTTACGGCGTGGCGAAGGCGATGGCCTTCGCCATGGAGATGGGGCGCAACGAGATTCCAACCGGCGGCTCCCGCCGCCGCCGGGGACATTCAGTTGAAGTCACCTTCTCCGAAGCCGTCCCGTCTTGCCCGCGCCCCGCCAATCGCTATTCTGCACACCAAGTTACGCGCGCCCCGCGCGCCCAGCCAAGGAACGGACCGGCAGATGACCATCGACGCCCCGGAAACACAGATCGTCACCACCTGGAAGGTCGCCTGCGACGGCGGCGAGGGCGCGCTTGGCCATCCGCGCGTCTGGCTGACGATTCCCTATGAGACTGGCTATGTCGAATGCGGCTATTGCGACAAGAAGTTCGTGATCGACCGCGAGCACGCCCACGACGACCACTAAGAGCCCGCAAGCGGTTGAACGCCGGGGCCGTCCCGTGCGATGACGGCCCCCCGCGCCGCGGGACCAGGACCAGCAGGGAGGCACCGCGATGACGTTCAGCAAAGGGTGCCACCTGCACCTGATCGACGGCTCGGCCTTCATCTTCCGGGCCTATCACGCGCTGCCCCCCCTGACGCGCAAATCCGACGGTATTCCCGTCGGCGGCGTGGCGGGCTTTTGCAACATGCTGTTCCGCTATGTGGCGAACAATACCGGCGCCGATGCGGCCACCCATGTGGCGGTGATCTTCGACTATTCCTCGAAGACCTTCCGCAACGAGATCTATGACAAGTACAAGGCCAACCGGCCCGACCTGCCCGAGGACCTCAAGCCCCAGTTCCCGCTGACCCGCGAGGCGACGCGGGCCTTCAACATCGCCTGCATCGAGACGGATGGCTACGAGGCCGATGACATCATCGCCTCCTATGCCTGCCGGGCGCGCGAGGCGGGGGGGCGGGTGACCATCATCTCGTCCGACAAGGACCTGATGCAGCTGGTCGGCGACGGGGTCGAGATGCTGGACCCGATGAAGAACAAGCGCATCGGCCGCGAGGAGGTGTTCGAGAAGTTCGGCGTCTATCCCGAACGGGTGGTGGATGTGCAGGCGCTGGCCGGCGACAGCGTCGATAACGTTCCCGGCGCGCCCGGCATCGGCATCAAGACCGCGGCGCTGCTGATCAACGAGTTCGGCGATCTGGAGACCCTGCTGGCGCGGGCGGGGGAGATTTCGCAGCCCAAGCGCCGGCAGGTGCTGCAGGAGCATACCGAGCAGATCCGCATCTCGAAGCGGCTGGTCGAGCTGGATTGCGACACCCCGCTGACCGAGACGCTGGAGGAGCTGGAGATCCGCCCCTCGGACCCCGAGAAGCTGATGACCTTCCTCAACCTGATGGAGTTCCGCACCCTGACCAAGCGGGTGGCCGACAGCCTTGGCGTCGCGCCGCCGGTGCCGGTGGAGCCGATCGCCACGCCGCCGCATCCGGACGAGGTGGCGACGACGCCGCCGGAACCGGAGCGGTTGCCCTTCGACCATGCGCTCTATGAGTGCATCCGCGACGAGGCCGCGCTGGCCCGCTGGATCGACGCGATCTATGCTCGCGGTTACGTGGCCGTCGATACCGAGACGACATCGCTGGACGAGATGCGCGCCGATCTGGTCGGCATCTCGCTGTGCATCGAGCCGGGCAAGGCCGCCTACCTGCCGATCTGCCACCGCGAGGGCGGGGGCGACCTCTTCGCCTCGGACAAGCTCTGCGACGGGCAGATGCCGGCGGAACAGGCGCTGTCGATGCTGAAGCCGGTGCTGGAGGACCCCGCGATCCTCAAGATCGGGCATAACATGAAATACGATGCCAAGATCTTCGCCCGCCAGCGCGGCGAGGGCTATGCCGAAGGCATCACCGTCGCGCCCTATGACGATACGATGCTGATGTCCTATGCCATGTATTCCGGGATGCACAATCACGGCATGGATGAGCTGGCAGACCGCTACCTTGGCCATACCCCGATCCCGATCAAGCAGCTTCTGGGCTCGGGCAAGGGCGCCACCACCTTCGACCGGGTGCCGATCGACGAGGCGGTGAAATATGCCGCCGAGGATGCCGATGTCACGCTGCGGCTGTGGCAGCTGTTCAAGCCCAAGCTGCATCAGGTGCAGGTGACGACGGTCTATGAAACGCTGGAACGGCCGCTGGTGGCCGTGCTGGCGCGGATGGAGATGGCCGGCGTGCTGGTGGACCGCGATACGCTGTCCCGCATGTCCAACGCCTTCGCGCAGAAGATGGCGGGGCTGGAGGCGGAGATTCACGAGCTTGCGGGCGGGCCGTTCAACGTGGGCAGCCCCAAGCAGCTCGGCGAGATTCTGTTCGACAAGCTGCAATTGCCGGGCGGCGTCAAGGGCAAGACCGGCGCCTATGCCACCGGCGCCGATGTGCTGGAGGATCTGGCAGCCGAGGGCGCCGAGCTGCCAGCGCGGGTGCTGGACTGGCGGCAGCTGTCGAAGCTCAAATCCACCTATACCGATGCCTTGCAGACGCATATCCACCCTGAAACCGGCCGCGTCCACACCTCCTATTCCATAACCGGGGCCAACACCGGCCGCATTGCCTCGACCGATCCGAACCTGCAGAACATCCCGGTGCGCACCGAGGAAGGCCGCCGCATCCGCGAGGCGTTCGTGGCCGCGCCCGGCAACCGGCTGGTCAGCCTCGACTACAGCCAGATCGAGCTGCGCACCCTTGCGCATGTCGCCGACATCCCGGCGCTGAAGGAGGCGTTCCGCGAGGGGATCGACATCCACGCGATGACCGCCAGCCAGATGTTCAACGTGCCGCTGGAGGGGATGGACCCTTCGGTGCGGCGGCAGGCCAAGGCGATCAACTTCGGGGTGATCTACGGGATTTCGGGCTTCGGCCTCGCCCGCAACCTGCGCATCCCGCGGGCCGAGGCGCAGGCCTTCATCGACACCTATTTCGCCCGTTTCCCCGGCATCCGCGAATACATGGACGCGACCGTGGCCTATGCCAAGGAGCATGGCTTCGTGCAGACCCTGTTCGGCCGCAAGATTCACACGCCCGAGATCAACTCGCGCGGCCCGACCGCCGGCTTCGCCCGCCGCGCCGCGATCAATGCTCCGATTCAGGGCGCTGCCGCCGACATAATCCGCCGGGCGATGATCCGGATGCCCGCCGCCATCGAGGGGCTGCCCGCGAAGATGCTGCTGCAGGTGCATGACGAATTGCTGTTCGAGGTGGCCGAGGATGCGGTGGACACGCTCATCACCCGCGCCCGCGACGTGATGGAGGGCGCGGCCGATCCCGCCGTCTGGCTCGACGTGCCGCTGGTGGTGGATGCCGGGCACGGCATGAACTGGGCCGAGGCGCATTAGGGGGCTCTTCCCGGCGCGATCAGGCGGCTTGCCAGTGGCAAGCCGACCGCGACGGTTGCCCGGAGGCGCAAGCCGCAGGGCAAGGGGTGAAGACAGAGGCTCTCCCGGTGCCAAATTCTGATGGGACCGCCCAGGTGGGCACGTATGTGCCCGCCCCCGGAGGGCGGTCCCATCAGAATTTCGCAGGGCGGCCGAAATTCTGGTCAGCGCTCTTTGCTGACCAAAGCACAAACCCCGCGACCCCGCGGCGCTTGACCTTCCCGCGCACCCGGCAGAGGCTGCGCCCACAGCACCGGAGCGCCCCCATGCCGCATGACCATTCCCATCACGAGCATGGCCATACCCATACCCACCTCTCCGCCGATGCCGGCGACCGCCGGGTTGGCGCCGCCGTCGCGGTCAACCTGTTGCTGACCGTGGCGCAGATCGTGGGGGGCGTCGTCTCGGGCTCTGTCGCCCTCATCGCCGATGCGGTGCACAACCTGTCCGATGCGGTGTCGCTGGTCATCGCCTTCGCCGCCCGCCGGGTTTCGCGCCGGCCCGCCGACGCGGCCATGACCTTCGGCTATGCCCGGATCGAGGTGGTGGCGGCGCTGGTCAACTACACCACGCTGATCCTGATCTCGCTGTGGCTGGGCTACGAGGCGGTGATGCGGATGCTGGACCCGCAGCCGGTGCTGGGCTGGATTGTGGTGATCCTTGCGGGCGTGGCGCTGGTGATCGACATCGCCACCGCCGCGCTGACATGGCGGCTGTCCAAGGACAGCGTCAACATCCGCGCCGCCTTCCTGCACAACCTTGCCGATGCGGGATCGTCGGTGGCGGTGATGATCGGCGGCACGCTGATCCTGCTCTACGACTGGTGGCTGGTCGATCCGATCATCACGCTGGGGATTTCGGCCTATATCCTGTGGCACGTCCAGTCCGATATCGCCCCGGTGCTGCGCATCCTGATGCTGGGCGCGCCGCCGGATCTGCGGCAGGCCGAGATCGCCGAGGCCATCGCCGCCGAGGACGGGGTGGAGGAGGTCCACCACCTGCACCTGTGGCAGATCGACGAGCGGCGCAGCTCGGTCGAGGCGCATCTGGTGCTGGCCGAGGGCCGCGATTTCGCCGAGGTGGTGGGCCGCGTCAAGGCGATGCTCCGGGCGCAGTTCGGGCTGGCCCATGCCACGCTGGAGGCGGAAACGCGCCAATCGGGCTGCGCAGGCGGCTGCACCTCTGCGCAGACCTAACGCGCGGCGGCCAGCCAGCCGAGGCCCTCGGCGGTGCCGGCCTCTGGCGTGTATTCCGCGCTGACCCACCCGCCGTAGCCCGACCCGTCCAGCGCCGCGAAGAAGCCCGGCCAGTCCACCGCGCCGCCCGCAGGCTCATGCCGCCCCGGCACCCCGGCGATCTGCACATGCACGGCGCGGGGGCCATAGGCCTCCCAGGTGGCGGCGAGATCCTCGGTGATGATCTGCGCATGATAGGCATCGAATTGCAGGCCAAGGTTCGGCGCGCCGACCTCGTCGATAATCTCGGCGGCCAATGCGAAGTCGTTCAGGAAATAGCCCGGCATGTCGCCTTCGTTCAGCGGCTCGATGGTCAGGCTGACATGCGGCGCCCGCTCGCAGGCCCATCGCAGGTTGCGCAGATAGGTCGCCCGCGCCACCGCGCCCTGCGCCCGCCCGGCCATCACGTGGATATGAGCTGGCTTCAGCACACCCGCATAGCGCAGGCAGCGGTCGAAATCGCTGCGGAACCGCGCCTCGGACCCCGGCACGGCGGCAAAGCCGCGCTCGCCGCCCGCCCAGTTCGGCGGCGGGGTGTTCTGCAGCACGAAGGCCAGGTCATGCGCCACCAGCCGCGCCCGCATCTCCTGCGCGGCGAAATCATAGGGGAACAGCACCTCCACCGCGTCGAACCCCGCCTCTTTCGCCGCCGCGAAGCGGTCCATGAAGGGCAGTTCGGTGAAGAGGAAGGTCAGGTTCGCGGCAAAGCGCGGCATCAGCCCTCCAGCTCTGCGGAGGGGATCAGTTTGAAGAACACACCGCCCGACCACAGGCCGAACCAGCGCGTGCCGCCATCCTCTACATGCACCCCGCGCTCCACCAGCCGGTAGAAGGTCTTGCGGTCGATCAGCGCCTCGAGGTTGGCGCGCACCAGCACATAGGGCGCGGGCTCGCCGGTTTGTGCGTCCCGTTCCACCCGGATCGGACGCTCGGGCCCGGCCGTCACGGTATCGCCGACATGGGTGGTGAAGGTCAGGGTCTGAGCGGCGCCCGTCCCCGTCGCCTCGGCATCCACCGCGACGAAGGGCGCATCCTCGACCCTGATCCCGACCTTTTCCACCGGCGTGACCAGGAAATAGGCATCCCCATCCTTGCGCAGGATCGAGGAGAACAGCTTCGCCAGCGCCGGCCTGCCAATGGGCGTGCCAAGGTAGAACCACGTCCCGTCACGGCGGATTTCCATGTCGAGATCGCCGCAGAACGGCGGATTCCACAGGTGAACCGGCGGCGGGCCCTTCTTGCCCGCGCTTTGCGCCGCGGCCGCCAGCCCTTCGGCGGTCGGGCCGGATGCTGCGCCTGCGTTCACTTCTGTGTCAGGTGTTTTTGCCATTGGTGCCTGTCCGGCTATTTGCGCTAAGGTCGGACTATGACCCATCAAGGAGGCGATGTCATGACCGGGCTTTCCGAGACCGAGGGCGCTGCCCTGATCGCCGAGATCGAACAGCTGGCGGAGCGTCTGGCCGAGGCCCGCACTTCTGTGGACCGGCGGTTCATCGGGCAGGACAAGGTGGTGGAGCTGGTGCTGACCGCGCTCTTGTGCGGCGGCCACGGGCTGCTGGTCGGCCTGCCGGGGCTGGGCAAGACCATGCTGGTGGATACGCTGTCCACGGTGATGGGCCTCAAGTCCAGCCGCATCCAGTTCACGCCGGACCTGATGCCGGCCGATATCCTTGGCTCCGAGGTGCTCGACACCGCCGCCGACGGCACCCGCGCCTTCCGCTTCATCGAGGGGCCGGTGTTCTGCCAGCTGCTGATGGCCGATGAGATCAACCGCGCCAGCCCGCGGACCCAGTCGGCGCTGCTGCAGGCGATGCAGGAGAAAGAGGTCACCGTGGCCGGCATCCACCGCCCGCTCGGCCGCCCCTTCCATGTGCTCGCCACCCAGAACCCCATCGAGCAGGAGGGCACCTATCCGCTGCCCGAGGCGCAGCTGGACCGTTTCCTGGTGCAGATCGACGTGGACTATCCCGACCGCGCGACCGAGCGGGACATCCTGCTGGCCACGACCGGCATCGAGAGTGCCGAGGTCCATCAGGTGTTCGACGCCGAAAGCCTGATCGCCGCGCAGCAGACGGTGCGGCGGATGCCGGTCGGCGAAAGCGTGGTCGAGATGATCCTGGATCTGGTGCGCGCCTGCCGTCCGGGTGAGGCCGAGGCGGGCGAGCGCGTCAAGGCCGCCGTTGCCTGGGGCCCAGGCCCCCGTGCGGCGCAGGCGCTGATGCTGGGTGTGCGGGCGCGGGCGCTGCTGAACGGCCGGCTTGCGCCCGGCGCCGAGGATGTGGCGGCGCTGGCCCGCCCGGTGATGAGCCACCGCATGGCGCTGTCCTTTGCCGCCCGCGCCCGCGGCGAGGATCTGGGCCGGCTGATCGACGGCGTCACCGAAACCGTCACCCGGATCGAGGCGGCGGCGTGAGCGCAGCCGCGCCCCAACACGCCTCGGCCGGCCTGCGCCGCCGCGCCGAGGAGATGTCGCATATCCTGCCGCCGCTGCTGGCGGCGGCGCGGCAGCTGGCGGCGACGGTGCAGCTTGGCGCGCACGGCCGGCGGCGGGCGGGGCTTGGCGACGAGTTCTGGCAATACCGCGCCGCGCACCCCGGCGACGAGGCGCGGATGATCGACTGGCGCCGCTCGGCCCGTGCCGATGCGCATTTCGTGCGCGAGCGCGAATGGCAGGCGGCGCAGTCGGTGCATCTGTGGGTGGACGATGCCCGCTCGATGGAGTTCACCGGCGACGACAGCCGCCCGGTCAAGGCCGACCGCGCCCGCCTGCTGGCCCTCGCGCTTGCGGTGCTGCTGATCCGCTCGGGCGAGCGCGTCGGCCTCGCCGATCCCGCCACCCCGCCCCGCGCGGGGGAGGTGCAGCTGATGCGGCTCGCTGCCCGGCTGACAGCCCCGGCAGGTGAGGCCGACTACGGCGCACCCGAGGGGCGCGCGATGCAACCCCATGCGCGGGCGGTGTTCATCTCCGACTTCATGGGCGATCCGGTCGCGGTGGAAACCGCGCTGACCGAGGCCGCCGACCGCGGCGTGACCGGCGCGCTGCTGCAGGTGCTGGACCCGGTCGAGGAAGCCTTCCCCTATCAGGGCCGCACCATCTTTGAGAGCATGGGCGGGATGCTGGCCCATGAAACCCGCAAGGCCGGCGACCTGCGGGACCGCTACCTGGAGCGGCTGGCAGAGCGCAAGGACCGGCTGGCGACGCTCGCCGCGCGCACCGGCTGGCAATATTCGTGCCATCACACCGGCGACCCGGCCCCCGGCGCGCTGCTGTGGCTGTTTCATGCGATGGAGCGGCTGGCCTGATGCTGATCCTTGGCCCCATCGGATTCGCCGCGCCCTGGCTTTTGCTGGGGTTGGTCGCCTTGCCGCTGCTGTGGATCTTGCTGCGCGCCGTGCCGCCCGCGCCGATCCGCCGGCGGTTTCCGGGCGTGGCGCTGCTGCTGGGGCTGACGGATGCCGAGCAGGTGACGGACCGCACGCCCTGGTGGCTGCTGCTGCTGCGGATGCTGGCGGTGGCCGCCGCAATCCTCGGCTTTGCCGGGCCGGTGCTGAACCCCGCCGCGCCGACGGGCGGCAGTGGCCCGCTGCTGGTCGTGGCCGATGCCAGCTGGGCCGCCGCCCGAGACTGGTCGCGGACCGAGGCGCGGATCGAAACTGCGCTCGACGCCGCCGAAGCCGCAGGCCGCCCCGTCGCGCTTGTCAATCTGGCGATGCCCGAGGCGGGCGTGCCGGTGTTCCAACCCGCCGGCGATGCGCTGCCGCAGGTCGGCAGCCTCGCGCCCCGCGCCTGGGAGCCTTCGGCCCAGGCGATGGCGTCCCTCGCCGCCGCGTTGCCCGAGGGCGGGTTCGACACGCTCTGGCTGTCCGACGGGCTTGACCGCGAGGGACGCGAGGGGCTGCTAGTCGCCCTGCAATCCCGCGGCAGCGTAACCGTTCAGCAAAGCCCCCGCGTCATCCGCGCCCTGGCCCCCGCCACCTATGCGGGTGGCGCGCTGCTGGTGCCGGTGCTGCGCGCCGCCACCGCCGCCGAGGCGCAGGCCGAGGCGCAGGCCGAGGTGGCTGCCATGGGCCTCGACCCGCTTGGCATCCCGCGTGAGCTGGCCCGCGAAACCGTGACCCTGCCCGCCGGCGAGGCCCGGGCCGAGGTCGCCTTCGACCTGCCGCCGGAACTGCGCAACCGCATCACCCGCTTCGAGATCGTGGGCGTGTCCACCGCCGGCGCCGTTTCCCTGGCAGGCGACTCCCTCCGGCGGCGCGAGATTGCGCTGATCGACGGCGGCGGCGCGGCGCGCGAGGGGCTGGAGCTGCTGGCCCCGACCCATTACCTTGAGCAGGCGCTGGAGCCCTCGGCCGACCTGATCGGCGGCACCCTCTCCGATATCCTGCTGGCCGATCCCGATGCGATCATCATGGCCGATGTCGCCAAGGTTACGGAAACCGAATCCGATGCCCTGCTGGACTGGATCGACGAGGGCGGCCTGCTGATCCGCTTTGCCGGGCCGCGGCTGGCGGCGAGCGAAGAGGGCCGCGCGGTGATGGACCCGCTGCTGCCGGTACGGCTGCGCGCCGGGGGCCGCAGCGTTGGCGGCGCGATGAGCTGGGGGGAGCCCAAGGCGCTGCAACCCTTTCCCGAAGCCTCGCCCTTCCATGGTCTGGAGCTTCCCGGCGACGTGACCGTGCGCGCGCAGGTGATGGCAGAGCCCGACCCGCAGCTGACCGAAAACACCATTGCCGCGCTGGAGGATGGCACGCCGCTGGTCACGGCGCGCAAATCGGGGCAGGGGCAGGTGATCCTGTTCCACGTCACCGCCAATGCTGAATGGTCATCCCTGCCGCTGTCGGGCCTCTTCGTGCAGATGATGGAGCGGCTGGCGCTGGCCACCCGCCCCGCCGCGCCCGAAGCGGCAGAGCTGGAAGGCACGACCTGGGTGGCCGAACGCACGCTGGACGCTTTCGGCGCGCTGCAGGAGGCGGGCGACCTTGCCGGCATCCCGGGCGCGCGGATGGCCGATCCGTTGCCCGCGCCCGACCTGCCGCCCGGCATCTATGCCTCGGGCGACCGACGGCTGGCGGTGAATGCGGTGGCGGCGGACCGCGAACTGGTGGCAGCCTCCTGGCCCTCGGGCGTGGTGGTCGAGGGCGGCGCGGCGCGGGCGGAACTGCCGCTGCAAGGCCCGCTGCTGGCCTTGGCGCTGGCGCTGCTGCTGGTGGACATCATCGCCTCGCTGGCGCTGGCCGGCCGCATGTCGCGGCTGCGGCGCGGCGGCGCGGCGGCGACCGTGCTGCTGGCGCTGATGCTGCTCGCGCCGCAGGGGCTGCGGGCGCAGGAGACGTCGGATCAGTTGGCCCTGCGCGCCTCCTCGGAAGTGGTGCTGGGCCATGTGATGACCGGCGATGCGCAGGTGGACCGGGTGGCGGGCGCGGGGCTGAAGGGGCTGGGGCAGGTGCTCTACCAGCGCACCTCGGTCGAGCCCGGCGCGCCGATGGCAGTGAACCTCGAAACCGACGATCTGGCGGTGTTCTCGTTCCTCTACTGGCCGGTCACGCCCGATCAGCCCGCACCCTCGCCGGGCGCCTATCTCAAGCTCAACCGCTTCCTGCGCACCGGCGGGATGATCCTGTTCGACACGCGCGATGCCGATGTGGCGGGCTTCGGCGCCGCCAGCCCTGCCGGGCGCAAGCTGCAGGCCCTGGCCGCGCCGCTGGACGTGCCGCCGCTGGAGCCGATCCCCGAGGATCACGTGCTGACCCGCACCTTCTACCTGCTGCAGGACTTCCCCGGCCGCTATCAGGGCCGCGGCATCTGGGTCGAGGCTTCGGCCGCCGGCGCCGAACAGGCCGAGGGGATGCCGTTCCGCAACCTCAACGATGGCGTGACGCCGGTGGTGATCGGTGGCAACGACTGGGCCGCGGCCTGGGCGGTGGATGACCGCGGGCTGCCGATGTTTCCGGTGGGGCGCGGTTTCGCTGGTGAGCGGCAGCGCGAGATCGCCTATCGCTTCGGGGTCAACGTGGTGATGCATGTGCTGACCGGCAACTACAAATCCGACCAGGTGCATGTGCCGGCGCTGCTGGAAAGGCTGGGGCAATAATGGTGCAGCGGATCGTGTTCGACGCGCTTCTGCCCTGGCCGCTGATCTGGGCCGCGGCGGCGCTGGCCGTTCTGATGGTGGCGCTGGCGCTGTGGCGCGGCCTGCCCGGCTGGTGGCTGCGCGGACTGGCGGCGGCGGCGCTGCTGGCCGCGCTCGCCGGCCCGGCGCTGGAGACGGAGGACCGCCAGCCGCTGTCTGACATCGTGCTGATGGTGGTCGATGGCAGCGCCAGCCAGTCCCTGCCCGGCCGCGAGGACCAGACCGCCGCCGCCATCGCGCGGGTCGAGGCCGAGATCGCCGCCCTGCCCAATACCGAGCTGCGCCGCATCGACGTCGGCGACGGGGCCGAGGATGCCGGCACCCTGTTGATGACCGCTCTGTCCGCCGCGCTGGCGGAAGAACCGCGCGCCCGCGTCGCCGGCGCGATCCTCATCTCCGACGGGCAGGCGCATGACCTTGCCCTCGCCCCCGACATGCCGGCGCCGCTGACCCTGCTGCAGACGGGGCGCGCCGCCGATTGGGACCGCCGGCTGGTGGTCAAGACCGCCCCCGCCTTCGGCATCATCGGCGAGCCGCTGTCGGTGGTGGTGCGCATCGAGGAGATGGGCGCGATGCCCGCAGGCGAGGCGGGGCGCGATGTCGAGGTGACGCTCGCCATCGACGGCGGCGAGCCCCAGGCCTACCAGGTGCCGGTGGGCACCGACCTGGAGCTGGCGCTGACGCTGGAGCATGGCGGGCAGAACGTCGTGCAGTTCGATCTGGCGGCGTCCGAGGGCGAGCTGACCGCCCGCAACAATGCCGCCGTCGTGCAGATCAACGGCGTCCGCGACCGGCTGCGGGTCCTGCTGGTCTCGGGCGAGCCTCATGCCGGCGAGCGCACCTGGCGCAACCTGCTGAAATCCGATGCCTCGGTCGATCTGGTGCATTTCACCATCCTGCGCCCGCCGGAAAAGCAGGACGGGGTGCCTGTCAGTGAACTCTCGCTGATCGCCTTCCCGACGCAGGAGTTGTTCGTCGAGAAGATCGACGAGTTCGACCTGATCATCTTCGACCGCTACAGCCAGCGCGGCATCCTGCCCCCGACCTATTTCGACAATATCCGCGATTATGTGACCGGCGGCGGCGCGGTGCTGGTCAGCGCCGGGCCGGAGTTCGCCAGCGTCGAGAGCGTCTATCATTCATCGCTCGCCGAGATCCTGCCCGCCCGCCCCACCGCGCGGGTGCTGGAACGCGGCTTCCTGCCCACCGTGTCCGAGCTTGGCCAGCGCCATCCGGTGACGGAAGGCCTGGACGACTTCACCCCCGAGGGCGCGGATGCCCCCGAACGGGCCGAGGGCGAACCCGCCTGGGGCCGCTGGATGCGGATGGTCGATCTCGAGGACACGCGCGGCGAGACGGTGATGGAGGGCGCCGAGGGCCGCCCGCTGCTGGTGCTCGACCGCGCCGGCGAGGGGCGGATCGCGCTCTTGGCCTCGGATCATGCCTGGCTCTGGTCGCGCGGCTATGAGGGCGGCGGGCCGCAGCTGGAGCTGCTGCGGCGGCTGGCGCATTGGATGATGAAGGAGCCGGAGCTGGAGGAAGAGGCGCTGACCGTCACCGCCGAAGGCCAGGAGATGACGATCACCCGCCGCACCCTCGGCACCGGCGACCGCGAGGTGACGATCACCCACCCGGACGGCAGCGAGACGGTGCTGCCGATGCGCGAGCTGTCCCCCGGCCGTCACATCGCCGAATTTTCCGCGCCGGAAATCGGCCTCTACCGGATGCAGGAGGGCGATCAGGAACGGGTCTTCGCCGTCGGCCCCTCTGCCCCCCGCGAGTTCGAATCCACCATCGCCTCGGCCGAGCCGCTGACCCCAGCGATGGCGCCCAGCAATGGTGGCGCGGTGCGGCTTGAAGAGGGGATGCCCGACATCCGCACCGTGCGCGAGGGTCGCCCCGCGGCGGGGCGCGGCTGGATCGGCATCACCCCGCGCGAGGCTCATGCCACCGTGGGCCTCAGCGTTGCGCCCCTGCTGCCGGCCTGGGTGTTCCTGCTGCTGGCATCCGGCCTGATCCTCGGCGCCTGGCTGCGCGAGGGGCGGCGCTAGCCTTCCGCCCCCGGCAGGTGCCGCATCATCACCATCCGCGACTGCGAGGCGAACTCGCGCCGCCACAGCACATAGATCGTGGCGGTGGCCGAGATCAGCAGCGGCACGGACCCCAGCAGCCAGGGCAGCGCCCCAAGCGCGAAATAGACCGACCGCAGCCCGGCATTGAAGTTCTTGGCAGCCTGGATGTTCACCTCTGCCGCCTGCTCGCCGCGGAACTGGGCGGCGGGGTGGGCGGGATCATTCGGCACTGCCGCCATCAGGATCGCGCAATAGCCGAACAGCCGATGCGCCCAGACGAATTTCAGGAAGGCATCGACCACGAACAGCAGGATCACCAGGATCTTGATCTCCCACACCCCCGCCGGCGCCTCGGCCTGCGCCAGATCGCGGGCGAGCCCCGAAAGCCGGTCGGCATTGCCGATCAGGGCGATGCCGCCGCCGATCGACAGCATCGTCGCCGAGACAAAGAAGGTGGTGCCCTGCCGAAGGCTACCGATGATGCTGCCATCGAAGATGCGCGGGCTGCGGGTCACGAACTCCACCATCCACGCGCGGCGGAAGTCGCGCATCAGCACCGAGACCGACGGCTTGCCCGCCGGCGGACGCTCGATCACACGCCCGACCGCCCACCAGCCCGCAAAGAGCCAGATCAGGGCGACGGCATCGAGCGGGCCGAAATGGAAAAGGTGGTTCAGCATCATCCGCGCAGCGTAGCGGGCGAAGGATCGCTTGCCAAATGCCAAAATTGGTCATATTACCTTACCACATCGCCAGCCATGCCACCGGAGGATTCCCCCCGTGCAGATGCCCGCCCCCGATGCCCGCACCCTTGGCCGCAAGGCTGCCATCGTCGCGCGGCTGCGCGAGGTCTTGCCCGCCGATGCGGTGATCGACGACCCGGTAGAGCTGCGCGCCTATGAATGCGACGCGCTGGCCGCCTATCGCTGCCCGCCGCTGGCCGCGATCCTGCCGCGCAGCACCGCCGAGGTGGCCGCCGCGCTGAAGGTCTGCCATGCCGAGGGCGTCAAGGTGGTGCCCCGCGGTGCCGGGACCAGCCTTGCCGGCGGCGCGATGCCATCGGAGGACAGCGTGATCCTTGGCATCGCGCGGATGACACGGGTGCTGGAGGTGGACTATGCCGACCGCATCATCCGGGTCGAGGCGGGGCGCACCAACCTTTCGGTCACCGGCGCCATCGAATCCGATGGCTTCTTCTACGCCCCCGACCCCTCCAGCCAGCTGGCCTGCGCCATTGCGGGGAACATCGCCATGAACTCGGGCGGGGCGCATTGCCTGAAATACGGGGTGACGACCAACAACCTGCTGGGCGTCACGCTGGTGACGATGGCGGGCGAGGTGCTGGAGATCGGCGGCGCGCATCTGGATGCGCCGGGTCTGGACCTCTTGGGCGTGATCTGCGGATCGGAAGGCCAGCTTGGCGTGGTGACGGAAGCCACGCTGCGCATCCTTGCCAAGCCCGAAGGCGCCCGGCCCGTGCTGATAGGGTTCGACTCCTCGGAAGTGGCCGGCGCCTGCGTCGCCGACATCATCCGCGCCGGCGTGCTGCCCGTTGCCATCGAGTTCATGGACCGCCCCTGCATCCGCGCCACCGAGGATTTCGCTCATGCTGGCTATCCCGATTGCGAGGCGCTGCTGATCATCGAGGTCGAGGGCTCGCCTGCCGAGATCGACGAACAGCTGGGCCTGATCCGCACCATCGCCGAGCGGCACACCCCCGTCGAGTTCCGCGAAAGCCGGTCCGAGGAGGAGTCGAAGCGCATCTGGCTTGGCCGCAAGTCGGCCTTCGGCGCGATGGGGCAGATCAACGACTACATGTGCCTCGACGGCACCATCCCTGTCTCCGCCCTGCCACAGGTGCTGCGCCGAATCGGCGAGCTGTCGGCGGAATACGGGCTGGAGGTGGCCAACGTCTTCCATGCCGGCGACGGCAACATGCACCCGCTGATCCTCTACCACGCCAACACCCCGGGCCAGCTGGAGCTCTGCGAAAAGCTGGGCGCCGAGATCCTGACGCTCTGCGTCGAGGTCGGCGGCTGCCTGACCGGCGAGCATGGCGTGGGCATCGAGAAGCGCGACCTGATGACCGTGCAGTTCACCCCCGCCGATCTGGAAGCGCAGATGCGGGTGAAAGATGTGTTCGACCCGGCCTGGCTGCTGAACCCGGCCAAGGTGTTCCCGCTGGCGACCAGCGCCGGCCGCCGCGGCAACTGACAGGAGACCGGCGTGCGACCCACAAGTGAAGACGATCTCGCCGCCCTCGTGCGCGGCGCTACCGGCCCGCTGCGCGTGCAGGGCGGCGGCACGCGCAGCGAACCTTCCGAAGGCGAAGTGCTGGAAACCGGCGGCCTTTCCGGCATCGTGCTCTATGAACCTGCCGCGCTGACGCTGGTGGTCCGCGCCGGCACCCCTTTGGCCGAGGTGGAGGCGGCCCTTGCCGCCGAGGGCCAGCGCCTGCCGTTCGAGCCGGGGCTTGTGGGTGCGCTTCTGGGCCGCAATGGCGCCTCCACCATCGGCGGGGTGGTCGCCACCAACGCCTCGGGCCCGCGCCGGGTGCAGGCGGGCGCCTGCCGCGACAGCCTGATCGGGGTGCGCTTCGTCGATGGTCGCGGCACGGTGATCAAGAATGGCGGGCGGGTGATGAAGAACGTCACCGGCTATGACCTCGTCAAGCTGCTGGCCGGCAGCCATGGCAGCCTCGGCGTGCTGACCGAGCTGGCCTTCAAGCTGCAACCAATCCCGCCCGCCACCGCCACGCTGATCCTGCCCGGCCTGACCCCCGCCCGCGCCGTGGCGGCGATGTCGGCGGCGCTCGGCTCGCCCTATGACGTGACCGGCGCCGCGCATCTGCCCGGCACCGGCACGCTGATCCGGCTGGAGGGGCTGGCCGCCTCGGTCGCCTACCGGGTGGACCGGCTGCTGGTGGCGCTTGCGCCCTACGGGCAGGCGGTGGTGGAACGCGATGCTGCCGCGCTCTGGCAAGCGGTCCGCGACGCGGCGCCCTTCCACGGGCGCGAAGGCGATGTCTGGCGTATCTCCGTGCGCCCCTCCGACGGCCCCGAGGTCGCGGCAAGGCTCGGCGGCGAGGTGGTGATGGACTGGGGCGGCGGCCTGATCTGGGCACTCTACCCCGCCGGGATGGATGCCCGCGCGCAGCTGGCGGGCATTCCCGGCCACGCCACCCGCATCCGCGGCACCGCGCCCGGCATCCCCGCCCTTCCGCCCGAACCCGCCCCCGTGGCCGCCCTGACCGCGGCCCTGCGCGCCCAGTTCGACCCGCGCGGCATCCTGAACGCCGGCCCCTGAGGGAGCGACATGCAAACCAGTTTCACCCCCGACCAGCTGCAGGACCCCGGCATCGCCCGCGCGAACGAGATCTTGCGCGCCTGCGTGCATTGCGGGTTCTGCACCGCGACCTGCCCCACCTATCAGGTGCTGGGGGATGAGCTCGACAGCCCCCGCGGCCGCATCTACCTGATCAAGGAGATGCTGGAATCGGGCCGCCCCGCCGACGAGAAAACCGTCAAGCATATCGACCGCTGCCTGTCTTGCCTCGCCTGCATGACCACCTGCCCCTCGGGCGTGCATTACATGCATCTGGTGGACCACGCCCGCGCCCATATCGAGGCGACCTACCGCCGGCCGCTGATGGACCGGATGCTGCGCCGGGTGCTGGCGCTCATTATCCCCTATCCGGGGCGCTTCCGTCTCGCGCTGCTCGGCGCCAAGATGGCGCGGCCCTTCGGGCGTCTGCTGCCCGATGCCCGGCTGCGCGCGATGGTGGCGATGGCGCCCAAGCAGGTGCCGCCCGTCAGCCGCAACGACGATCCGCAGACCTTCCCCGCCACCGGCGCGCGCAAGATGCGCGTCGCGCTGCTGACCGGTTGCGCGCAAAAGGCGCTGAACACCGATATCAACGACGCCACCATCCGCCTGCTGCGGCGGCTGGGATGCGAGGTGGTGGTGGCCCGCGGCATGGGCTGCTGCGGGGCGCTGACCCATCACATGGGCCGCGTCGATGACAGCCACCATCAGGCCGCGGCGAACATCCACGCCTGGATGGGCGAGAAGGCGGCGGGCGGGCTGGATGCCATCGTGATCAACACCAGCGGCTGCGGCACCACGGTCAAGGATTATGGCCACATGTTCCGCAATGATCCCCTGGCGGCGGAGGCGGCCGAGGTGTCGGGGCTGGCTTGCGACATCTCGGAACTGCTGGTGCGGATCGGGCTTCCGGCGGGCGCGCCGCAGGGCCTGCGCGTCGCCTATCACGCCGCCTGCTCGCTGCAGCACGGCCAGCAGGTCAAGACCGCGCCCAAGGACCTGCTGAAGGCGGCGGGGTTCGAGGTGGTGGAGCCTGCGGACAGCCATCTGTGCTGCGGCTCCGCCGGCACCTACAACCTGCTGCAGCCCGAGATTTCCTCGGAGCTGCAAAAGCGCAAGGTGCAGACGCTGGAGGCAAAGGCGCCGGGCGTGATCGCCGCTGGCAATATCGGCTGCATGATGCAGATCGGCGCCGGCACCGGCATTCCGGTGGTGCATACGGTGGAACTGCTGGACTGGGCGACAGGGGGACCACGGCCGCGCGCGCTGGCATGAGGGCTGGCGATTGGCTGGCGGCAGGGGCCGCCGGCAGCTGGCGCGAGGGCTGGCTTTGGCGATCTGCAGGCTGGCGATGCTGGCGAAAGCTGGCGGCTGGCGAGAGGCTGGCGGCGCGGCGGTGATCTTCGCTTGCGGTCTGGCGGGCTGCCTGGCCTTCAAGGCCGGTGGCTGGCGGGATCGCTTCGGGCTGTCCGGGACTGCACGGGCTGGCTGGCAAAGGCTGGCTTGCTGTGCTCGGTATCCTGATAGCCTGCGCGCCCTGTCGCAGCCATGCGACACCCGCGCCCGACAGAAACACTAAGGCACCTTCGGGGACTGCAAAACCAACCCTCGCAAACAGCCCTTGCCGCGGCCATAATCTTGCCTCACGTCGCCGCTACCCCGAAGGCAAGCCAGCCCCGGATACCCGCCCATGCGCCAATCCCTGTCCCAGATCGCCAGCCGCCTGCGGCAGCCGGCCCTGATCCTGCCCGCCCTGGGCCTTGCGCTGCTGCTGCTGGCCCTGCTGCTGCGGGCTGCGGCGGCGCAGGAACCTGCGCTGCGCGCGCTGACCACCGGCGACGATACCCGCGGCTGGGAGGCGGTGGGGCGGATCGACCTTGGCGGGCGCGGCTTCTGCACCGGCGCGCTGATCGCGCCCGATCTGGTGCTGACCGCGGCGCATTGCCTTTATGACAAGACCAACGGCCAGCGGTTCGAGGCGTCGGACATGGAGTTCCTTGCCGGTTGGCGGCAGGGCCGCGCCGCCGCCTATCGCTCGGTGCGCCGCGCCGTCGCCCATCCCGACTACATCTACCAGACCGACGCCGACCTTGGCCGCGTCGGCCATGATCTTGCGCTGCTGGAACTGGAGCAGCCGATCCGCCTGCCCTCGATTCAGCCCTATGCGACCGACCTGCAGCCCCGCCGCGGTGACGAGGTCGGCGTCGTCTCCTATGCGATGGACCGCGCCGAGGCGCCCTCGCTGCAAGAGACCTGCGAGGTGCTGGACCGGCAGGGCGAGGTGCTGGTGCTGGGATGCGAGGTCGATTTCGGCGCCTCGGGCGCGCCGATCTTCAGCATCAGGGACGGGGTCGCGCGCATCGTCTCGGTCGTCTCGGCCAAGGCCGAGGTCGAGGGGCGGCCAGTCGCGCTTGGCACCGCGCTCGCCGGCCCGCTGACCCAGCTGCGCGCGCTGATGACGGGGGCGGTGCTGCCGGTCTCTGGCCAGGTCTATCGCCGCGGTGCGGGCGAGGCCGGCGTGTCGGGCGGCGCGAAATTCGTGCGGCCCTGAGCCGGCGCGGGTCTTGAACCGGCCCGAAACGATCCCAGATTCTGCCCTGCCGGGATGCCGCAATCGGGTTCCGGCCCTGCAACCGTCCCTGCCGCCAAGGGTGGTGGGGCCCAGCATCGCTCGATGGAGGATGACTATGCGTAACGTTGATATGGCGCCGCTTTACCGCGCCACCGTCGGTTTCGACCGGATCGCCGACCTGATGGACCGGGTTCTGGCCGCCGATGTCGCCCAGCCGACCTATCCGCCCTACAATATCGAAAAGACCGCCGAGAATGCCTATCGCATCTCGATCGCCGTCGCCGGCTTTGCCGCCGATGAGCTGGCCGTCGAGGTCAAGGACGGCGCGCTGATCGTCGCCGCCAAGAAGGTGGCCGAGGAAACCGGCCGCACCTACCTGCACCGTGGCATCGCCACCCGCGCCTTCGAGCGCCGCTTCGCGCTGGCCGACCATGTCCGCGTGACCGGCGCCGCGCATGGCGACGGCATGCTGCACATCGACCTCGTGCGCGAGATCCCCGAGGCGCTGAAACCGCGCCGCATCGAGATTTCGCGCAGCAGCCCGGCCGAGACCGCGGTGGATACCACGGTCGAGGCGAAGGCGCTGGAAAACACGCACTGACCCGCGCAAATGCCGAGGGGCGCGCCAGAGGGCGCGCCCTTTTTCATGCGGTCAGACCGACAGGCAGATGTATTTCAACTCGAGGTAATCCTCGATCCCGTGCCGGCTGCCCTCGCGCCCGAGGCCCGATTGCTTGACCCCGCCAAACGGCGCCACCTCGGTCGAGATGATGCCGGTATTGACCCCGACGATCCCGTATTCCAGCGCCTCCTGCACGCGGGTGATGCGGCCGATGTCGCGGGCGTAGAAATAGCTGGCCAGCCCGAAGATCGTGGCATTGGCCTTGGCGATCACCTCTTCCTCGGTCTCGAAGCGGAACAGCGGCGCCAGCGGGCCGAAGGTTTCCTCGGTGGAGACCTTCATGTCCTGCGTGACGCCCGTCACCACCGTCGGCTGAAAGAACGTGCCGCCCAGCGAATGCCGCTTGCCGCCCGTCACCACCGAGCCGCCGCCCTTCAGCACGTCGGCGATATGCTCCTCGACCTTCTCGACCGCGCTCTCGCTGATCAGCGGGCCGGCCTCGGTGCCCTCTTCCAGCCCGTCGCCGACCGTCAGCTTCTCTACCGCCTCCTTCAGCTTGGCGGCAAAGGCGTCATAGACCCCGGCCTGCACATAGATGCGGTTGGCGCAGACGCAGGTCTGGCCGTTGTTGCGGAACTTCGAGGCCATCGCGCCCTGCACCGCCGCATCCAGATCGGCATCGTCGAACACGATGAACGGCGCGTTGCCCCCCAGCTCCATCGAGCATTTCATCACCTGATCGGCCGCCTGCCGCAGCAAGATGCGCCCCACTTCGGTGCTGCCGGTGAAGGTCAGCTTGCGCACGGCGTGGTTCTCGCAGAACTCCTTGCCGATATCAGAGGATTTCTTCGAGGTGATGACCGAGAAGATGCCGGCCGGCAGCCCCGCCCGTTCCCCCAGCACCGCCAGTGCCAGCGCCGAGAGTGGGGTTTCGGCGGCAGGCCGCGCGACGAAGCCGCAACCCGCCGCCAGCGCCGGGCCGCATTTGCGGGTGATCATCGCATTGGGGAAGTTCCAGGGCGTGATCGAGCCCACCACGCCGATCGGCTGCTTGATTACCGTGATCCGCTTGTCGCGCATATGGCCGGGGATGGTCTCGCCATAGATGCGCTTCGCCTCCTCGCCGAACCATTCGATGAAGGCCGCGCCATAGGCGATCTCGCCCTTGGCCTCGGCCAGCGGCTTGCCCATCTCGGCGGTCAGGATGCGGCCAAGATCGTCCTGGTTCGCCATCATCAGGTCGAACCACTTGCGCATCACCTGCGCGCGCTCCTTGCCGGTGCGGGCGGCCCACTCCTTCTGCGCGGTTTCGGCAGCAGCAATGGCGCGGGCGGTCTCGGCGCGGCCGAGGTCGGGCACGGTGCAGATCACGTCGCCGCGCGCCGGGTTGGTCACGTCGAAGGTGGAGCCATCATCGGCGTCGATCCACTGGCCGGCGACATAGGCCTTGGTGGCCAGCAGCGACGGGTCCTTGAGCAGGGCGCGCAGATCGGTGACGGAATCGAGCATGGGGTCCTCCAGAGGTCTTGGGTTGCCCGATCTTGACCATTTCGAGTCGGGACTGTCCAGCGGCGGCCAGTCTTGGGCCGTTGCCACCGCGAGCACCCTGATCCGGGCGGGAACAGGCGAGGCACTGCCTCGCCCCCGCCCGAAGCGGAACTATTCCCCCAGAGCCGCTGGCAACACGAGACCGTATGAGGCCAGCGCCCGCCGGGGCGGGCGCTAGCCGGGCCCTTTGGGGCCCGTCCGGTGCAAGTGGACATGGCACGGCGTGGCGAAGGCGATGGCCTTCGCCAATGCCAGTGGGGACCGGCCCCTTACCGCCCGTGCCGCGCCGCCCAGGCCGGCAGCGTATCCCCCGCCTCTGGCGCCGCCAGATACACCGCCCGCGCAATCGCCCGCGCAAGGCAGCAGGCCGCGGCATGGCCCAGATGGAAGGGGTCCGCCACCGGGTCCGTCAGTTCTCGCGCGCCCGTCGCCGCGGCAAAGACCAGATCGCCATCGAACGGCGTGTGGCTCGGCACAATCGCCCGCGCCATCCCGTCATGCGCCGCCACCGCCAGCCGCTGCGCCTGCGCCTGGGTCAGCGCCGCATCGGTGGCGACGATGGCGATGGTCGTCGCCTCGCCCGGCCGCTTGGCCAGCAGAGGCTCCTCGTACGCCGGGAACCGCCCCGGCAGGCCGAGCCCGCCGAACTCCCCGTCCAGCTCCCACGGCGCCGCCCAGAACTGCGGGCCGTCCGCGACCGTGACCGACCCAAGCGCATTCACCGCCACCAGCGCGCCCACCGTCAGCCCGCTCTCCAGCACCACCGAGGCCGACCCCAGCCCGCCCTTCAGCCCGTGGCAGGTCGCCCCGGTCCCGGCCCCCGCCGTGCCAAGCGCGAACTCTTCTGCCGCAGCCGCCAGCGCCGCCCGCCCCAGCGGCTTGTAGGGGTTCTCGGTCCAGCCCTTGTCGCCGCCATTCAGCAGGTCGAACAGGATCGCGCCCGGCACGATCGGCACGCGCTGATTGCCCACCACGAAGCCGCGCCCCATCGCCCGCAGCCCGTCTGCGACGCCCGAGGCGGCGTCGAGCCCGAAGGCCGACCCGCCCGACAGCACCAGCGCATCGACCTGCTGCACCAGCTTGTCGGGGGCGAGCAGGTCCGTCTCGCGCGTGCCCGGCGCGCCGCCCATCACATGCACGGCGGCAGTGAAGGGCAGATCGCCCAGCAGCACCGTCGCCCCGCTGCGCAGGCGGCCGTCGCTGGCATTGCCGACCCGCAGCCCCGCCACATCGGTAATCAGGTTCCGTGGTCCCGCTCGCATCGCATCCCCTCCCGCTGGCTTTGGGGCATCCTACCGGGTTCGGGGGGAAGTGCCACAGGGGCGAGCGCGGCTTGTTCGGGCGGGAACAGGCGAGGCACTGCCTCGCCCCCGCCCGCTGCGGGACGCATCACCCAGAGCCGCTGGCATCCCGAGATCGTATAGGCCAGCGCCTGACCTGGCGGGCGAGAAGCGCCCGCCAGGTGGTGATGAGCGAACGGAAATCATCCAGTGGATGATTTCCGCGAAGAACGCCCGGCCCGCGGCCGGGCCGGGAGGGCCGGCGCTGGCCGGGCCCTTTGGGGGCCCGACCGGTGCGATTTGATATGTAGCCGCGTGGCGAAGGCGATGGCCTTCGCCATGGCCACGGGCGCAGCCGGGGGCGCGCTTCGGCGCCCGAGATTTCAGGCACTGGACCGCCGCGCCCGCAGCCTCTAGCCTTCCCGCAGATCATATGTATGGAAACCATATCCCTTCCATACGCTTTCCATATGCCTTCCAGACGCGGTCGAAAGGTCCCGATGTTGCGCTTCCTCGCCCGCCGTCTGCTTGCCCTCGCGCTCAGCCTGATCGTCGCCAGCCTCGTGGTCTTCGCGGTGATCGAGGTGATTCCGGGCGATCCTGCCGCCTTCATGCTGGGCCTGAACGCCAGTCCCGAGACTGTCGCCGCCCTGCGCGAGACGCTGGGCCTCACCGGCTCGCTGCCGGCCAGATACCTTTCCTGGCTCGGCGGAATGCTGACCGGAGATTTCGGGATATCATATACTTACAAGGTGCCCGTCGCCGATCTGGTCGCCGACCGGCTGGCGGTGTCGCTGCCGCTCGCGCTGCTGGCACTGGCCCTCTCCACCGCCATCGCGCTGCCCGTCGGCCTCCACGCCGCTGCCCGCCGCGGCGGCGCCAGCGACACCGCGGTGATGGGCCTCACGCAGCTTGGCATTGCGATCCCCAACTTCTGGTTCGCCATGCTGCTGGTGCTGGTCTTCGCCGTCAATCTCCGCTGGCTCCCGGCCGGCGGCTTTCCCGGCTGGAGCGCTGGAATTGTACCTGCTTTCAAAGGCTTGCTGCTGCCCTCCATCGCCCTGGCCCTGCCGCAAGCTGCCATCCTCGCCCGCGTCCTGCGCTCTGCCCTGATCGAGACGCTGGAGCAGGACTATATCCGCACCGCCCGCGCCAAGGGCCTGACCCGCTCGCGCGCCCTGACCCACCACGCCCTGCGCAACGCGCTGGTGCCGGTGCTGACCATCCTCGGAATGCAGTTCTCGTTCCTGCTGGCCGGGGCGATCATCATCGAGAATGTGTTTTATCTTCCAGGCCTTGGCCGGCTGATCTTCCAGGCGATCACGCAGCGCGACCTGATCGTGGTGGAATCGGTGGTGATGATCCTGGTGTTCGCGGTGATCCTCGTCACCTTCGCCACCGACATCGCCTATGCGCTGGTCGACCCCCGGCTAAGGCGCCGCGGATGAGGCCCGGCCTGATCCTCGGCGCCGTGCTGACCCTCGCCGCGCTGCTGGCGGCGGGACTGTCGCTGGTCTGGACGCCTTACGACATCGGCACACTCGACATCGCCGCCAAGCTGCAAGGCCCCTCGGCCGCGCACTGGCTGGGCACCGACCATTTCGGGCGCGACATCGTCTCGATGCTGATGGCGGGGGCGCGCACCTCCATCGCCGTCGCCGTGGTCGCCGTCGGCATCGGCATCACCGTCGGTGTGCCGCTTGGCCTCATCGCCGCCGCCCGCGCTGGCGGCTGGCTCGACGAGGTCATCATGCGCGGCAATGACCTGATCTTCGCCTTCCCCTCTCTGGTCATCGCCATCCTGATCACCGCGGTCTTCGGCCCCTCGGCGCTGAACGCGATCCTGGCCATCGGCATCTTCAACATCCCGGTCTTTGCCCGTGTCGCGCGCGGCGGCGCCCTTGGCCTCTGGACGCTCGATTACATCCGCGCGGCACGGGTGGCGGGCAAGGGCACGGCGCGGATCTCGGCCGAGCATATCCTGCCCAACATCGCCAACCTGCTCATCGTGCAGGGAACCATCCAGTTCAGCCTTGGCATCCTCGCCGAGGCGGGCCTGTCCTATGTCGGCCTTGGCGCGCAGCCGCCCACCGCCAGCTGGGGCCGGATGCTGGCCGAGGCGCAGACGATGGTGACGCTGGCCCCGCATGTGGCGCTGTTCCCGGGGCTGGCGATCGTGGCGACCGTGCTGGGGCTGAACCTTCTGGGCGACGGGCTGCGCGATGCGCTCGACCCGCGCAGCCGGGGGCGGGGGGCATGACGCTGCTGCGGGTCACGGATCTGTCGGTGAGCATCGGCACCGCGCCGGTGCTGGCGGACGTGTCGCTGGCGCTGGAGCCCGGCGAGACGCTGGGGCTGGTGGGCGAGAGCGGCTCTGGCAAGTCGATGACCGCGCTGGCTTTGATGGGTCTGCTGCCCGCCGGGGCAAGGGCGACGGGGCGGGCGGAGTTCGAGGGGCAGGATCTGCTGGCGCTGCGCGAGCGCGAGTTGTGCAAGGTTCGCGGCGCGCGGATCGGGATGATCTTTCAGGAACCGATGACGGCACTGAACCCGATGAAGACCATCGGCGATCAGGTGGCGGAAACGCTGACCACCCATGGCGCGGCCACGCGCTCCGAGGCGCTGGCCATTGCCCGTAAGCGGCTGGACCGGGTCGGCCTGCCGGCGGAGCGCTTTGGCCTCGGGCTCTATCCGCATGAGCTGTCGGGCGGGCAGCGCCAGCGGGTCTGCATCGCGCTGGCCATCGCCCTGCGCCCGGCGCTGCTGATCGCGGATGAGCCGACGACGGCGCTGGACGTGACGACGCAGGCGCAGATCCTCGACCTGCTGCAAGGGCTGGTGGCGGAGGAGCGGATGGCACTGCTGCTGATCACCCATGACCTTGCGGTGGTGGCGGGGCGCACTGCCCGCGTGGCGGTGATGCAGACGGGGCGGGTGGTGGAGACGGGGGCGACCGACGCGGTGTTCCGCGCGCCGGAGGCGAACTACACCCGCGCGCTGTTTGCCGCCTCGGCCCATGTGCCGCATCGGGTGCCCTCCGTAAGCACCGACCCTCTGCTGGAGTTGCAGGAGGTGCGGCGCGAATATCTGCTGTCACGACCCGCGCCCTTTGCCCCGCATCCGGTGCTGCGGGCGGTGGACGGGGTCAGCTTTACCCTGATGCGGGGCGAGAGCCTGGGGCTGGTGGGCGAGTCCGGCTGCGGGAAATCGACGCTGACGCGGGCCATTCTGGGCCTCGATCCGGTGCAAGGTGGCAGCATCACGCTTGCGGGCGAGGCGGTCTCCCCGACGATGCCCCGCGCAATGCGGGCCGGCTTGCAGGCGGTGTTCCAGGACCCCTATGGCAGCTTCGATCCGCGCTGGCGGGTGGAGCGGCTGGTGGCGGAACCCTTTCATCTGCTGCCGGCACGGCCCGTGGATTGGCGCGACCGGGTGGCGGCGGCGCTGGTCGAGGTGGGGCTGCGGCCAGAGGATGCGCGCCGCCATATCCACGAGTTTTCCGGCGGCCAGCGCCAGCGCATCGCCATTGCCCGCGCGCTGATCACCCGCCCGGCGCTGATCGTGCTCGACGAGGCGGTGAGCGCGCTGGACGTGCGGGTGCGCGCGCAGGTGCTGGACCTGCTGGCGGCGCTGCAGGAAAGCCACGGGCTGTCCTACCTGTTCGTCAGCCACGACCTTGCGGTGGTGCGGGCGATCACCGACCGGGTGATGGTGATGCAGGCGGGGCGCATCGTCGAGGCGGGGGCGACGGAGCGGGTGCTGTCGGCGCCCACCCATGCCTATACGCGCAGCCTGCTTGCGGCGGCGCCGCGCCTGCCGGGGTAGCTTTTCCGGCTTGCACGGGCCAGCCATTCCGCCAATATGGCCCCGAGCCGCGGCGATGGCGTCGCCGCAGGGCTTGGTTCTTTTGGACCAGCCCGTTGCTTGCGGCATACCCGCCACCGTCCTGAACGCCGGGATCTTTCGGGGTCCGGCACCGCTTCGGACCCATCCCAGAGGTCTGACCATGACGCTGAACCGTCCCGACAGCTACCGCTTCCACAATGGCGAGAAGGCCGCGCTGCCCTTCGCGCCCGAGGAATACGAGGCCCGCATCGCCGGGTTGCATGACATCATGGAGCTGCACGGGCTGGATGCCGTGGTGCTGACCTCGATGCACAACGTCGCCTATTACTCGGGCTTCCTCTATTGCTCGTTCGGGCGGCCCTATGCCTGCGTGGTAACGCGCGGGGAGTGTGTCACCATCAGCGCCGGCATCGATGCGGGCCAGCCCTGGCGGCGCAGCCATGGTGACAACATCACCTATACCGACTGGCAGCGCGACAATTTCTGGCGCGCGGTCGCCTCGGTCACCGGCACCGGCAAGGCGGTGGGCTGCGAGGCCGATCATCTGACGATGGTGCAGGCGGAAAAGCTGAACCATTTCTTGCAGCCCAAGCGCGGCATGGACATCGCCCCCGCGACCATGGCGCAGCGGATGACCAAGTCGGAGGCGGAAATCGCGCTGATCCGGCAGGGCACGGCGGTGGCCGACCATGGCGGCCACGCGATCCGCGCGGCGGTGAAGGTCGGCGCGACCGAGCTGGAGATTGCGATGGCCGGGCGCGATGCGATGGAGGCCGAGATTGCCCTCCGCTTTCCGGAGGCCGAATACCGCGATACCTGGGTCTGGTTTCAGTCGGGGCTGAACACCGATGGCGCCCATAACCCGGTGACGAACCGCAAGCTGCGGCGCGGCGATATCCTGAGCCTCAACTGCTTCCCGATGATCTCGGGCTACTACACCGCGCTGGAGCGCACGATGTTCGTGGGCGATGTCGATGCGGCGAGCCTGAAGATCTGGGAGGCGAATATCGCTGCCCACGAATATGGCATGGGCCTGCTGCTGCCCGGCGCGAGCTGCGCCGAGGTGACGGCGAAGATCAACGCCTTCCTGGCGGAGCGGGACCTGCTGCAATACCGCACCTTCGGCTATGGCCATTCCTTCGGCATCCTGTCGCATTATTACGGCCGCGAGGCGGGGCTGGAGCTGCGCGAGGATATCGACACGGTGCTGGAGCCGGGGATGGTGATCTCGATGGAGCCGATGCTGACCCTGCCCGAGGGCCAGCCGGGCGCGGGCGGCTACCGCGAGCATGACATCCTGGTCATCACCGAGGACGGCAACGAGAACATCACCGGCTATCCCTATGGGCCTGGGTTCAACGTGATCGGCTGAGGGCGCGCCTGTTGCCAGCGGCGGGGGGCTTTCTGCCCCCCGCACCCCCCGAGGATATTTGGAAAGGCAAAGATGAAGGGGCTTCGGGGGGCATCGGGCAGTCCGGCGTTACCCAAGCTTCGCCGCATCGTCACGAAAGCGTTGCCTGGGCCGGCGAATGCTCCGCCATCATTCCTTGGAGGACTTTCGATGTCGATCCGGCTTTCCCTGACCTCTGTCCTGGCGCTTGCCACCGCCTTCCCGGCCCTGGCCGAGACGCATTTCGCCCGCACCGCCTCGTTCCCGACGCCGCTGAACATGGCGGCGGGCGAGGATACCGCCCGCGTCACCTCGGCCGAGATCATCTCTGCCTCGGAAGACGGCATGACGCTGGTCTATACCGACAGCCCGCTCGGCGTGATCGGGCTGGTGGACATCACCGATCCGAAGATGCCCAAGCCGCTGGGCAATATCGACATGGGCGGCGAGCCGACCACCGCGCAGATCATCGGCGGGATGGCCTTCGTTGGCGTCAACACCTCGGAAGACTACATCAAGACCTCGGGCAAGCTGGTGACGGTGGATCTGGCAAAGCGCGAGATCGTGGCGGAATGCGAGATCGGCGGGCAGCCGGATTCGGTGGCCAAGGCCGAGGACGGATCGCTCGTCGCCATCGCCATCGAGAACGAGCGCGATGAAGACCTGAACGAGGGCGCGATCCCGCAGATGCCGGCGGGCTTCGTGGTCAAGATCGCGGTCAAGGACGGCGTGGCCGATTGCGCCGGACTGCAGCAGATCGACGTGACCGGCATTGCCGAGGTCGCCGCGGAAGATCCGGAGCCGGAATTCCTCGACGTGAACGCGGCGGGTGACATCGTCCTGACCATGCAGGAAAACAACCATATCGTCGTGATCGGCGCCGATGGCGCGATCAGCAGCCATTTCCCGGCCGGCACCGTCGATCTGGACGGCATCGACACCAAGTCGGACGGCAAGCTGGATTTCACCGGCAGCAAAGCGGGCGTCCTGCGCGAGCCCGATGGCGTGAAGTGGATCGACGCCGACCATTTCGCCACCGCCAACGAGGGCGACTATGAAGGCGGCTCGCGCAGCTGGACGATCTTCAACCGCGACGGCACCGTCGTCTACGAAGACGCCGGCAAGCTGGAGCGGGCCATCGTGGCGACCGGCCACTACCCCGAGCACCGCAGCAAATCCAAGGGCGTGGAGCTGGAATCGATCGAGTTCGCCGAGTTCGACGGCACCCCGATGCTGTTCGTCGCGGCCGAACGCTCCTCGATGATCGGCGCCTATGACATCACCGACCTGGCGAACCCGGTGCTGGTGCAGCTGATCGCCTCGGGCGTCAGCCCTGAAGGCATGGTGGCGATCCCGTCGCGCGGCATTCTGGCGACCGCCAATGAGGTGGACCTTGTCGAGGACGGCCTCGCCCGCGCGCATGTCATGGTCTATGAAATGGCCGAGGGCGCGGCGAATTACCCGATGATCACCTCGGAAGGCAGCGAAGAGCTGATCGGCTGGGGCGCGCTGTCGGGCCTGGTGGCCGATGCCGAAACTCCGGCCAAGCTCTACGCCGTGTCGGACAGCGTCTATGGCATGGCCCCGGCGATCTTCGAGATCGACGCGGCCCAGACCCCGGCGCGTATCGTGGCGAAGACCGTGGTGACCCGTGGCGGCGATGCCGCTCAGAAGCTGGACCTTGAGGGCATCACCCTCGACGGCAAGGGCGGCTTTTGGGTGGCCTCGGAAGGGCGCAGTGACAAGCTGGTGCCGCATGCGATCTACAACGTGAACGCCAAGGGCGAGATCAAGAAAGAGATCGCGCTGCCGGCCGAACTGCTGGCCGTGGAAAAGCGCTTCGGCTTCGAGGGCATCGCCATGGTCGGCGACGTGCTGTGGATGCCGGTGCAGCGCGAATGGGCAGACGATGCCAAGGGCCAGGTCAAGCTGGTGGCCTACAACCTCGAGACCGAGGAATGGGGCGCCGTGACCTACCCGCTGGAGCCGAAGGGCGAAGGCTGGATGGGCCTGTCGGAAATGACCGTCCACGGGGACTGGGCCTATATCGTCGAGCGCGACAACCTGGTGGGCGACGCGGCGGTGGTGAAGAAGATCTTCCGCGTGGCGCTGGCCGATCTGGTCCCGGCCAAGCTGGGCGAGACGCTGCCGGTGGTGACCAAGGAAGAGGTGCGCGACCTGATCCCCGACCTCAAGGCGCTGAACGGCTTCGTGCTGGACAAGGTCGAGGGCTTTGCCATCGACGCGGCCGGCACCGGCTGGGTCGTGACCGACAATGACGGCGTGGACGACCATTCCGGCGAGACGCTGTTCTGGTCGATCGGCACCATGAACTGAGCTGAAAGAACCTGACCGATCACGGTTTGGTGGGGGCCTCCATGCATCGCATGGGGGCCTTTTTCTTGGGGCAAGGCCTGCAAGGGGTTGACGGGGCAGGACGGGATGCGCTGATAGGGCGTTGCCAGCGGAGGTTCGGGGGAGCCTGTCAACCGCCGGGAACGCTTGACGATCTGAAAGGAAACCGCGCGTGATCCTGCTGCCCGCTGCCCGCCTTCGTTCCGCCCTTGCCGTAATGTCCCTGCTTGCGCTGGCTGCCTGTGGCGGCGGGGCTGACCCTGCTGTCGTTGCACCTTCGGGTCCGCCGCCCGAAGTGGTGGCGATGTATCAGGCGGTGCAGGATGGCGAATACCTGATCCCCGCCGTCGATCCGGGCTACCTGACGGGCGGCAATGCCCGCCAGACGGTGTCCTATGCCGGGCCGGATGCGCCGGGGACCATCGTCGTCGATCCCCATGCGCGGGTGCTGTATTATGTGGAGGAGGGCGGGCTTGCTACCCGCTATGGTATCGCTGTCGGCCGTGAGGGCCGGGGCTTCACCGGGGCCGCCGTGGTCAGCCGCAAGGCCGACTGGCCGGGTTGGACGCCGACCGCCAACATGATCCGCCGCGACCCCGAGGTTTACGGCCCCTATGCCGGCGGGCTGCCGGGCGGGCTCGACAACCCCTTGGGCGCGCGGGCGCTGTATCTCTACCGCGGCGGCAAGGATACCTATTACCGGATTCACGGAACCAACAACTCGTCCACCATCGGGCGGGCGACCTCGGCGGGCTGTATCCGCCTGTTCAACCAGGATATTCTGGATCTCTACGAGCGGACCGAGCTTGGCTCGCCGGTGAAGGTGCGCAGCCTGGCGGAATCCATCGAGCTGGAGGGCGAGATGGTCGAGGGGCCGAGCGGGCTGATGGTCCGCATGGACTCGCTGCCCATCGAGGTGCAGGACCAGATCCGCGCCGGGATGACCCCTTGGGAGCCCTTCGTGGCGCAATCCGGCATCAGCGGCGAGAACAGCATCGGCAGCACCGACGCGCTGGAAGCGCAGGGCATCGTCGCCGCGAACTGAGCGGCCTCAAGCAGACAGAAAAGGGGCCGTCCCGATGGGGCGGCCCTTTTCCGTTGTCTATCAGGGGCTTGGCGTCATTCCAGGATGACGAAATCCTTCAGCGTCGTCTCGACGCACTCCCAGGTTCCCTTGAAGCCGGGGCGGATCAGGAAGCTGTCGCCGGCGGCCAGGGTATGGGCCGCGCCGCCCTCTTCGGTGAGGATCGAGACGCCCGAGAGGATATGGACATATTCCCATTCCGAATAGTCCACCTTCCATGTTCCGGGGGTGGTCTGCCACATCCCGGCATAGAGGGTGCCGCGTTCCTCGTGCAGCCAGGTGGTGTGGACGGGATCGCCGGCGAGCACCAGCGAAGGGTCGGGACGTTCTACCTCGGGCGTGACGGTGGCACGGTCGAGGCGCAGGAAGTGGGTCATTCGGGGCTCCGGAACGGATGTGGAAAGCATGCAGATACCATATGGATTGCATACATACGATTTTGGGCGGGCGTGGTTGCCCGCCCGCCTTGTCACTCGGCCCAGCGCACCGCCGTCAGGTCGTTGGCGGGGGTGGGGGAGTTCTCCCACAGCCCCTGCAGCCGGGCATCGGCGACGCCGGTCTTGGCAAGCTGGAACAGGTAGGCGTTGACGTGATCCTCGGCGATCATCGTCTGTGCCTGCTTCAGCAGGTCCGACCGCGCGGCGGCATCGGTGGTCAGCGCCAGCTGGTCCATGATCGCCACGAACTCGGGCTTGGCATAGCTGAAGTAGTAGTCGGGCCGGGCGTAGATGTTGATGTCCATCGGCTCGACATGGCTGATGATGGTCAGGTCGAAGTCGCGGCCCTTGAACACCTGTTCCAGCCATTGCGCCCATTCGAGGTTGCTGACCTCGGTTTCGATCCCGACCTCGCGCAGCTGCGCCGCGATGATCTCGCCGCCGCGGCGGGCATAGGTCGGCGGCGGCAGGGCGAGGCGCAGGGTCAGGCCTTCGGCGCCCGCTTCGGCCAGCAGTTTCCGGGCCTTTTCGGGGTCATATTCGGACTGGTCGATCAGGTCCACGTAGTCAGGATTGTGCGGCGCGAAATGGGTGCCGATCGGGGTGCCATAGCCGAACATCGCGCCGTCGATCACGTCCTGCCGGTTGACGGCATGGGCGATGGCTTCGCGGACCAGCGGGTTGTCCAAGGGGGCTGCGGCGTTGTTCATCGCCAGGATGGTCTCGCCCTCGGTGCTGCCGACGATCACCTTGAATCGCGGGTCGGCGCCAAGCTGGGCCAGCGTTTCGGGCGCGGGGAAGTTCGGGAAGGCGTCGATATCGCCGGCCATCATCGCGGCGAAGGCGGCGGTCGGGTCCGGGATGAAGCGGAAGGTGGCGCTGGTCAGCGCCGGTTTCTCGCCCCAGTAGCCGTCATAGGCCTCGAGCCGGACATGGTCTCCCTGCACCCATTCGGCCAGCTTGAACGGGCCGGTGCCGACGGGCGCGGTCGCCGCAGCATCGGCGGTTTCGGGCGCCAGGATCACCGCATCGCCCCAGGCCATGTTGAAATCGAAGGCGGCATTCGGGGCAGACAGGGTCACACGCACCGTGGCTGGGTCCAGCACTTCCACCGTCTCGATGGAGGCAAACAGCGCCTTCTGCGCATTGGCGCTGTCTTCGGCGCGGGCCCGCTCGAGGCTGAAGGCCACGTCTTCGGCGTCGAAGCTGGTGCCGTCATGGAAGGTCACACCTTCGGCCAGATGGAAGGTCCAGACCTTGCCGTCGCCCTCCACATCCCAGCTCGTCGCCAGCCCCGGCAGGATTGTGCCATCGGGGCCGAAGCGGGTGAGCCCCTCGAAGAGGTTGGCATAGACCACCTCATCAATCGCCGCCGCCGCGCCTGCGGTGGGGTCGAGGTTCGGCGGCTCCAGCACCATCCCGAGGGTGAGGCTGTCGGGCGGCGCAGCAAGTGCCGCACCGGCGCTGAGCGCGAGGGCAAGGAGGGAAGGCAGGGCGCGGGACATGAAGGGCAGTTCCTTTCGTTCGGGCATCGAGGCGGCCCGGGTCGGGCTTGGCTGGGATGTTCTACTGCGGGGCGCTGCGGATCAAGGGTGTTGGTGGGGCCGCGTCGGTCAGGAACTTCGGGAAGAACCGTGCTTCATGGCTGAGAGCAGGAAGATAAGCGACCTCGCCAGAACGTAGGACGATACCGCCACGATCGAGAGGAAGCCGCCGTTCACGACAAGGCTGGTCGCCAGGCTGGAGGGTCCCGACAGCGCCTGGCGCCAATTTTCGTCGCCCTCTCCAACGAGGAAGCGCCAAATGCCGACGGCGAGGAAGATGGCAAAGCCCGAGACAAGCAGGATTGAGAGCGCGCGCAGATGGCCCGCCCCACGTTCCAGCAGAATGGACAGGAGGACGATGATGGCGACGAAGGCCGAGGCGGAATAGATCCTGAACTGGTGAAGATCAGGAAGGCCGTCGCCATAGTCCAAGTGCGACCACAGCATGAACCCGGTCATCACGACGAGCACGGATGCCGAGGCGATCAGCAGGTGTTTCAGCGATGGCACGCGCCTCATCATGACATTGCTCGCGCCTCGCCCCTCACCCCAGCAACTCCGCCAGCACCAGCCCCATCACCGCAGCGCTGTCCATCATGTCCTGCACGCCGATCCATTCGTCGGGCTGGTGGGCGAGGTCGAGTACGCCCGGCCCGTAGGCGATGCAGTTCTTGAGCCTGCCGATGCGGTCGATATGTTTCTGGTCATAGGTGCCGGGCGAGACGACATAGGCGGCCTCTGCCCCCAGAACCGAGGCGATGGCGCGGGCGGTGGCCTGCACCACGGGGGCTTCGCGGTCGGTCATGCTGGGTTGCACCTCGAAGAGGTCGCGGACTTCGTATTCAAACGTGGGGCGGGTGGCCTTGACCCGTTCCAGCAGCGCCGTCACCTCGGCCTTCACCTCGCCGACCTGCTCCTCGATCAGGAAGCGGCGGTCGAGGATGATGCGGCAGCGGTCGGCGACGCAGGGGGCGGGCAGGCCGGTATAGCCGGGCTCGGGCTCCGCCTCGCCGCCATGGATGGAGTTGATGTTGAGCGTCGATTGCCGCGCGCCTTCGGGGATCACCGGCATGGCGGTGCGCTTGCCGGCGAGGAGCGGGTAGAGCGTGCGCTCGATCTCTTCCAGCACCGCGCCCATGTGGCGGATGGCAGAATCGCCCAGGAAGGGCATGGAGCCATGGGCGATGCGGCCGCGGGTTTCGACCTCGGCCCACCAGACGCCGCGATGACCAAGGCAGATGCGGTCCTTGTGCAGCGGCTCGGGGATCAGGACGTGCTGGACATGGTCGAACCAGCCGTGCTGCGCCAGCCAGGCGACGCCGCCGAAGCCGCCCGATTCCTCGTCGGCGGTGGCCGAGATCTCGATGCTGCCGGCGAAATCGGGGCAAAGCGCCAGGAAGGCCTCGGCGGCGATGATGCTGGCGGCGATGCCGCCCTTCATGTCGCAGGCGCCGCGGCCGTAGATGCGGCCACCGTCAAGCTCTCCGCCGAAGGGATCGCGGGTCCAGCCATGGCCGACCTCGACCACGTCATGGTGGCCGTTGAAATGCACGCAGTCGCCGGGGCGGGGGCCTGTCCGGCGGGCGACCAGGTTCCAGCGCGGATGCGCCTCGCTGTCGCCGGGGGCGCCTTCCGCGCGCAAGAGGTGGCAGGTGAAGCCCGAGGACTCCAGCCGCGCGGCCAGATAGTCGCAGATCTGCCGGTAGTTGCGGCCCGGCGGGTTCAGCGTCGGGATGCGGATCAGGTCTTGCGTGAGGGCGATCAGGTCGGCCTCGCGGCGGGCGATCTCGGCTTTCAGCGGGGCGGTGAGGGGATGGGTCATGGGGCAAAGGCTAGTGGCGCGGGTGGGCCGCGGCAATGGCAAAGCGGGCGCCGAAACCGGATGACGGGCGAGGGCGATTGCGCCATAAGGCGGGGGACTTGAGGGAGTGTCCGGATGATCGCCTTCCTGCGCCTTGCGGTGATCGGCTTCGTGGTGCTGACCGTGGTCTATTGGCTGATCTCGCTCTACTCCCGCTCGCTTCGCCGCGAGGCGCTGGAGAAGCGCTGGGATGAAGGCGAGGGGGATGCAGCCGGGGGCCGGGATGCCTATATCGAGGCCGGGATGCGCGCCTATGAACGCGGGCTGCGGCGGCGGCTGATCGGGCTGGTCTATATCGTGCCGGCGGTGGTGGTCATGCTGCTGATCTGGCTGAACAATTATTCTTGAGGCGCAGGGCATGAAATACGTCAAGTGGACCTTCTACACCCTGATCGCGCTGACGGTCTTCGGGTTCCTGCATTACGTGCTGCCGCAGCATGACATCGTGCGCATCACCGATACCGATACGCGCCGGATCGACTTCGGCGAAAACTCGATCTTCTGGGCCTCGCCCGATGCCGGGACCGCCACCGCGCCGGCGCAGGTGACGCGGGATGTGAAGTTCATCGAGACGATCCGCCCGAACGGCCGGCCGATGGTCTATCGCAACGAGGATACCGGCTGGATCTGGCCGCCCTATTTCAAGTTCGACAGCTACAACCTGCAGACCGAGGCTTCGGACCTGCGGTCGACCTCGGCTGATCCGCGCTGGGTCGTGGTCACGCATTACGGCTGGCGCAACGAGTTCTTCACGATCTTTCCGAACGCCGTCGATGTGCGGCTGGCGGACGGGCCGGACGAGCGGATCATCCCCTGGGCCAATATCGTGATCCTGACGCTGCTGGCGGTGGCGGGCATCATGCTGCGCCGGATGTGGCTGCAATTCCGCGAGCGGATGCTGGACCCGGTGTTCAGCAATGCCGGCGAGGCCTGGGACGATGCCGGCGACCGCGCGGGTGCGGCACGGCGCGGAGCGCGCACCAGCTGGGGCCGGTTCAAGGCCTGGCTGCGCAGCCTCGGCGGCTGATCAGAGCAGTCGGAACCAGGGATCGGCCTGCCAATAGGTGGTGAAATCGGCGGCGAGGCGGTGCGGCAGGCCAAGGCTTTGCATCGCGTAAAGATCGACCCCCAGCAGCGCCGCCACCTTGTAGCCGGCCTCGGCCCCGGCAAGGGCCGGGCTCCCGGCGGCGAACATGGTCTCGATCGCCTCGGCGGCGCAGACGATGGTGAAGACCAGCTCGAGTGCTGGCGCCTCGGGCCAGGCGGCCACCAGATCGCGCGCCAGCGGACGCCAGCCCTCGGGGCCGGTCAGCAGGGTTTCGATGGCATGGCGGGTCATCATGTCGATACGCTGCAGCGCGACGGCGCCGTCCCTGGAGAGCTCTGGGGGGCGGGCCGGCGCGGGAGATGCATCGGCGTCCGGCGCCAGCGCGCAGGCCGATTCCCCGGTGCCTTGTCCAGCTGACCCCATCCCTGACCACCCGACGCGCGGCAGAATCGCCACCTTCACTCGTTACGGTCGAAGTCTTAAGGCGCGCCTGCGGTTGCGGCAATCTTTGTGCGGCAGCGGCGCCTTCTGGCACGGGCTTGATCAGGAGGCGACGGCAGGCGCCACGGTCAGCGTGGCGGTCTTGCCCTGATAGCGCAGCGCGTAGCGGGTCAGCGGCGGCGGCACCATGCGGCTCAGCGTCTCTTGCCGCACCTCGTAGCCCGAGGCGCGCAGGAAGGCCGCCACTTCGGGGCCGGCATCGGGATGCTCGCCCAGAACCCGGACTGTCACATGGTCGATGCTGGCCAGATGCGAGAGCAGATAGCGGGCGTCGGCCTCGGTCAGGAAGCGCAGCGCGGGGGCGGCGTCCTGAGGGGCTTCGCCGGGCAGGTCTGGCGAGTCGTTGGTATCCATGCTGCAGTGTTCCTTGTCGCCGGAAGGCTCCCTGGCGGAGCTTTTATGGGTCGGGGGTAACACCGGATCGGCGGCATCGCAAAACATGGCGGGACGCGGCCGGCGCGGTGCGCGGGACCTTGCCGCGATGGGGCGGTGCGATCGGCGGGATCGTGCCGGGATGTCAGGCGGCCATCAGGTCGCGGACGGCGGCGAGGTCGACGCGCAGGCGTTCCGTTTCCTGCCGTGCCTGCGCCGGGTCCGGCAGGCGCAGGATGAAGCTGGGATGCACGGTCAGGAACACCGGGCCGGCGGGCGTTTGCTCGATGCCGCCGCGGCGGGCGAGGATGTTGGTGCCGTTGCCGGTGAGCATCCGAGCCGCGGTGGCGCCCATGGCGAGGATCAGCTGGGGCTGGACGATGGCTATCTCGCTGTCCAGCCACCAGCGGGCGTGTTCGATGTCGCCGCGGTCCGGCGCCTGGTGGATGCGGCGCTTGCCGCGCTGGGTGAAGCCGAAGCGCTTGACGGCATTGGTGACCCAGGCGGTGCTGCGGTCGAGCCCGGCCTCGGCTGCGATGCGGTCCAGCAGCTGCCCGGCGGGGCCAACGAAGGGGCGGCCCTGCTGGTCCTCGATGTCGCCGGGCTGTTCGCCGACGATCATCAGCCGGGCATCCGCAGGCCCCTCGCCAAGCACGATGCGGCCGCGGTTTGGCAGGGGGGTGCGATTCTCGGCCTCCGCCCGGCTGCGCAGCTCGTCCAGCGACTGCGCAAGGGCGGGGGCGTGCAGCTGCTGCAGGATCTTCGCGGCCCGCGCCGGGGGCAGGCTGGGGCCCTTGTCCTGCATCTCGCGCACCCGCGCCTCGGCACTCGCCAGCAGGGCGGGGATATGCCGCGTCTCGGGCAGGTTCTTCCAGTATTTGCGCGGCATTTCCGAGGTCATGGCAGAAATCTTCACCCGTGCCGGGTTGAAGATGTTGCAAAAGTAGGTGCCCTACAGCTCTTCGGTCGCATCCTCGGGCAGGGTCGGGCGCGGCTGGCCGGGGGCGAAGCTGAGCCTGCCGTCCTCGAACCTTGCGGTCACGCCCGGCGTGGCGATGATCCAGTCCATGTCGGCGAAGCGGCGGGCGAAGAACGGGGCGGTGGGTTCCACAGTGTGATGTGTCGGCTCGAACCAGGCGGCGAAGCGGCGGCGGGCTGCGTCCGCGGGACCAATGTCGCGGAAGCGGACGAAGGCCTTCATCTTGTGCTTGCAGCGCTGCACGTTCTTTTCCAGGCTGCGCAGCCGCGCGAGGGCGGGGTCACCGCGGTCGGTCATCAGGCCGGGGGTGTGCGGCAAGCGCCAGAGCAGGGCGTAGAGCCGGGTAAAGCGTTCCGGGTCGGAGTGCCAGACGACGGTACCCGCAAGGGCGACGAAGCTGGCGGGCACCTTGATCTGGCGCGCATCCGCCGGGGCAACCGGGGCCGCGTCGAACAGCTGCGGCGCGGCCTCACCGAAGTGCCACAGCACCTGATCGGGCGGCGTGCGGGCGGCCAGCAGCGCCCGGGCGGCATCGCGCCAGGCGGTGTCGGTGCCGATGGTGGGCAGGGTCACCGCCTGCATCAGAAGAGGGACAGCTGTTCTGGCGGCGGCGCGAAGCGGGCGCGCAGGCCCGCCGAGTCGGTCAGCGCGCCGGGGGTCCAGTCCTTGAGCGTGATGAAGGCGCGGGCCTTCTTCATCGCGGCGCCCATGCGGGCCAGATCGTCATGGCGGAGGGTGCGGTGCGTGCGGGTGGCGAGGATGCGCCCGACGGTCCTGGTGCCGAAGCCCGGCACCCGCAGCAGCATTTCGCGCGGGGCGCGGTTCACGTCGAGCGGGAAGTGCTGCCGGTTCGCCAGCGCCCAGGCCAGCTTGGGGTCGATCTCGAGATCCAGATTGCCATCGGCCCGCGCACCGGTGATCTCGGCCAGATCGAACCCGTAGAAGCGCAGCAGCCAGTCGGCTTGGTAGAGCCGATGCTCGCGTTGCAAGGGTGGGCGGATCAGCGGCAGGGCGGCGGCGGCATCGGGGATCGGCGAGAAGGCGGAGTAATAGACCCGCTTCAGCCGGTAATCGCCGTAAAGCCGGGTGGCGGTGCCAAGGATCGTGGCATCGGTCGACAGGTCCGCCCCGACGATCATCTGCGTCGATTGCCCGGCCGGGGCGAAACGCGGCGGGCGCTTGCCGGTATGGCTGCGATCCGCGGCGGCCTCCTTGCGGGTGCGGAACTCGCCCATCGCGCGGCGGATGGTGGCGGGGTTCTTTTCCGGCGCATAGGCCGCGACGCTGGCATCGGTCGGCAGTTCCACGTTCATCGACAGCCGGTCAGCAAAAAGCCCCGCCTGTTCTATCAGCTCGGGCGCGGCATCGGGGATGGTCTTGAGGTGGATATAGCCGCGGAAGTGGTGGTCTTCGCGTAGGGCGCGGGCGATGCGGACCATGTCTTCCATCGTGGCATCGGGCGAGCGGATGATGCCTGACGACAGGAACAGGCCTTCGATATAATTGCGCCGGTAGAACTCGATGGTCAGGCTGACGACTTCCTCGACAGAGAACCGCGCGCGTTGGGTGTTGGAGGAGACGCGGTTCACGCAATAGGCGCAGTCGTAGATGCAGAAGTTGGTCATCAGGATCTTGAGCAGGCTGATGCAGCGCCCGTCCGGGGCGTAGGCGTGGCAGATGCCGGAGCCTTCGGTGGAGCCGAGCCCCTTGCCATCCTTGGAGTCCCGCCGCGTGGTGCCGCTGGACGCGCAGGAGGCGTCATAGCGGGCAGCGTCGGAGAGGATGGCGAGCTTGCTGTCGAGGGAGAGCTTGGACATATGTTCTGTTTACGTTCTTGCCCCGCAGGGGGCAAGAACCGTCACATGGCCCGCCGTCACGACTGCGTCAGAGCATCGCCATCACCCGCGCCGGCCCGCCGGTGCCGCCGCGATGCTTGGGCGCGCCGATGAACACGGTGGCGCCGGTCGCGGGCAGCTGGTCCAGGTTCGCCAGCCCCTCGATCCCGAAGCGGCCCGAGGGCAGCCAGGAATAATGCACCGCGAAATCGGCCGAATTGCCGGGGTCGAGCGACATGGTATCCACCCCGATCGACGCCGCCCCCGTCTCCATCAGCAGGTCGGTCGCCGACTTGCCAAAACCGGGGAAGGCCATCGTGCCATCGGGCGTGTTGCGCCATTCAGCGCCCGGGGCCTTGGCGCCCCAGCCCGAATGCATGGCGACGCAGGCCCCCGCCGGGATCTCGCCGTTGGCGCTGATCCAGGCCTCGATATCCTCGGCCTCGACCGTGGCATTGGCATCGCCCGCCGCCTTGGCCGTGATGTCGATGATGCAGAGCGGGCAGACGAGGTTTTCGACCGGGAGCGCATCGACCGAGGTGCCGCCTTCCGAGAAATGCAGCGGCGTGTCGATATGGGTGCCGGTGTGTTCAAAGATCGTCAGTTTGAACAGGTGATAGCCGTCGGCGGCGAAATCCTTGTCCACGTCGTAAAGGATGCCGGGCTTGCCGTCGAAGGTGGGGAAATCGCTGTCATAGGTATGGGTCAGGTCCACCACCTTGCCGGTTGCCTGCGCGAGGGCAAGGCGGGCAGAGATGAGGCCCGCGGCAAGGCCGGTCGCCGTGACCGCCGCCGCGCCGGTGAACAGCGACCGGCGCGAGAGCATGGAGGATTTTACATTCTCGATCAGACAGGCATTGCACATGGCGCGGCTCCGCTTGGGGGTTGGCAATCCCCCGAGTTCACGCCCGCGCTGCCCTGCCGGTCAAGATTTTTCACCGCAAGGCGCGGCGCCTACGGGGCAGCTGCCTGCGCCGTGGGCATCACAGCGCCTTGCCAAGGTTCAGCCGTGCGTGCAGCGCCTCGGCCGCCTCCTTGCGCTCGGAATAGCGGTTGACCAGCTCACCGGCGCGGTCGCGGGTCAGCAGGGTGAACTTCACCAGCTCTTCCATCACATCCACGATGCGGTCGTAATAGGGCGAGGGGCGCATCCGGTCATCCTCCCCGAACTCCTGATAGGCCTTGGCGACCGAGGATTGGTTGGGGATGGTGATCAGCCGCATCCAGCGCCCCAGCAGCCGCATCTGGTTCACCGCGTTGAAGCTTTGCGAGCCGCCCGAGACCTGCATCACCGCCAGCGTCTTGCCTTGTGTGGGGCGCACCGCGCCTTGCGACAGCGGAATCCAGTCCACTTGCGTCTTCATCACGCCGGTCATGGCGCCGTGGCGCTCGGGCGAGGACCAGACCATCCCTTCGCACCAGATCACCAGCTTGCGCAACTCCTCGACCTTGGTGAGGTCGGCGCCGGGGTCATCGACCAGCGGCAGGCCGGCGGGGTTGAAGAAGCGCACCTCGGCGCCAAGGTGGGTGAGGATGCGGCCAGCCTCCTCGGCCGTCAGGCGGCTGAAGCTGCGGGGGCGGAGCGAGCCGTAGAGCAGCAGGATGCGCGGCGGATGGGTGGAGAGCTTGGGCGCCAGCAGCGCCTCGCGGTCGATGCCGGGCAGGAGGGCGGGGTCGAACAGAGGGGCGGGGTCGAACGGCGGTGTGTCGGTCATGCGATATCCTTGGTTGGGGAAAGATAGGGCGGGGTTGTTGGGGGCTGCAAGGGGGGCGGGAGACTGCTGACCTCAGCCGCATCCCCCGCAATGGGCAAGTTTGGGCCCCGGCGCGATCAGGCGGCTTGCCAGCGGCAAGCCGACCGCGACGGTTGCCCGAAGGCGCAAGCCGCAGGGCAAGGGGTGATGACATAGGCTCTCCCGGCGCCATTCTGCTGGGCCCGCCCCGGTGGGCACGAATGTGCCCGCCCCCCGCAGGGGCGGGCACAGCAGAATTTCGTCGACGGCCGAAATTCTGCGCAGCGCTCTTGGCCGGCCAAGGCGCGGAACGGGTAGGCCAGACTGGACACTCTTCCCCCCGATCCCGCTTGCGGCGGGAACGCGGGGGCGCATACTGGCGTTCCGCCTTGCTGCCCATCCGGAGAGGCCCCTTGAGACATCGGTTTGAACGCCTGTGGCAAAAGCTTGCAGCGCCGTCTGCGCCGGCGGACCTGCCGCCGGGGCTCGCCGACCGGCCGCTGCCGGTGATCTGGCTGCTGGGCAAGACCGGCGCTGGCAAGTCGACGCTGGTGCGGGCGCTGACCGGCCTGCCCGAGGTGGTGGTCGGCAACGGCTTTGCACCCTGCACCCGCGCCTCGATGCAGTTCGACTTTCCGCAGAATCGCCCCTTGATGCGCTTCCTCGACACGCGCGGGCTGGGCGAGGCGGGCTATGATCCGGCCGAGGATCTGGCGGTCTGCCGGAAGGCCTCGCATCTGATCCTTGTGGTCGCGCGGCTGGATGACCCCGTGCAGGGCGAGGTTGCCGATGTGCTGGCCACCCTTCGCCGCCGTCAGGGCAAGCCGCGGGCGCTGGTGGTGCATACCGGCGCCGACCTGCTGGGGGATGCGCAGGAACGCTTCCGCGCCCGCAGCCGCACGCAGGCGCTGCTGGACAAGGCCGCCGGCGCGCCGCTGCGCCAGGTGGAGCTGGCGCTGCCGCGGGTGGATGCGATTCCGCCCGAGGCGGTGGCGCCGCTCACCCAGATGCTGGACGAGATGCTGCCCGAGGTGGCACTGGCGCTCGCGCGCGAGGAGTACCGCGCCGGCGAGCCCGCGCGCTGGGCCGAGGTGCGGGCCGAGGTGCTGTGGTATGCGGGCGCTGCCGGCGCGGCCGATGTCGCGCCGGTGATCGGCGCCGTGGCGGTGCCGGGCGTGCAGGCGGCGATGCTGCGCGGGCTCGCCGGGCGTTATGGCGTGGAATGGACGCGGCCGCGCTTCTACGAGTTCGCCGCCGCGCTGGGCACCGGGGCGGCGCTGCGCTTTGGCGCCAGCTACGGGCTGCGGCAGCTGGCCAAGCTGATCCCGGTCCTTGGCCAGACCGCGGGGGCGGCCGCCGCCGGCACGATCAGCTTTGCCGCGACCTATGCGCTGGGCCGCGCCGCCGCCGCCTATCTGCATGGCGTCAGCGAGGGGCAGGCGGTCCCGCCCAAGGACATTCGCGCGCTGTATCAGGGCGCGCTGGCACAGGGCCGCCATGACGCTTCGTGACAAGATCCGCCGGGCCCTGCTGCGCTGGGACCGGCTGCTGGTGATCGTCAGCGTGGCGCTGCCCCTTGCCGTGACCAGCCTGCTGGGCTTCCTGTGGCTGGGCGAGAACGGGCTGCTGCTGCCCTTCGTCGGCGCGGCGGCGCTGCTGGGCGGCAGCGTCACCCTGCTGCGCTGGCTGGCACGGCGGCGGCGGCGTGCGCCGGTGACGGTGGGCGATCTGGCGGCCGAAATGGCGGTCAGCGCCAATCCCGACTGGTTGCCGCAAGAGGCTGCCGCCTATCATCGCGCCCGCGCCAAGATCGAGGCGGCGACGGCCGAGCCGCTGGCCTGGGAGGCGCTGCCGGACCTTGCGCTGGTCATCGTCGATGAAGTGGCGAAGGGCTTTGGCAGCCGCACCGCGCTCGACTTCACCTTGCCCGAGGCGCTGCTACTGATCGAGCGCAGCGTGACGCGCTACCGCGCCCGGCTGCGCGCGCATGTGCCCTTTGCCGATACCGTGTCGCTGCAGACGCTGCGCTGGATCTGGCGCAACCGGGGCAAGTTTTCCACCGCCTATTCGGCGGGGCGCTATGGCTACCGGGCGCTGCGGCTGCTGCTGAACCCGACGCTTGGCATCGCGCGCGAGGTGGAGCTGATCGTGTCGGGCGGCAATTCCGACTGGCTCAGTGATCAGATGATGGGGGTGCTGCAGGCGATCTTGCTCGAGGAGGTAGCCTATTCGGCGGTGGAGCTGTATTCGGGCCGGCTGCGGTTTTCGGATGCCGAGCTGCTGGCGATAGAGCTGGAGCAGACCGAGGCCGATATCGGCCGCCTGGCCGAGGCGGATACCCCGCTGCGCGTGGTGTTCGTCGGCCAGGTCAGCGCCGGGAAATCGACGCTGATCAACGCGCTGCTGGGGGATGACCGGGCCGAGACCGACATGGCGCCCACCACGCCGGGGCTGGTGACCTACGAGGCGGCCATCGGCGGGGTGCCCTGCCACTGGATCGACAGCCGCGGCATCGACGGCTCGGCGGAGACGCTCGCCGCGCTGCTGGCGGAACTGCGCGAGGCGGACCTGATCGTCTGGGTGCTGCGCGCGAGCCGCCCGGGCCGCGCCGCCGACCTGGCGCTGCTGCAGCGCTTCGAGGCGAGCTTTGCCGCGGAACCCGCGCGGCGGCGGCCCGAGATCCTGGGCGTCGCCACCTGCATCGACCAGCTTGCGCCGGGCTGGCCCTACCCGGAGAACCGGCTGCCGGCCGAGGTGCAGCAGGTCTTTGCCGCCGCTGTCGCCGCCATCGCGGGCGACATGGGCGGCCTGCGGCCGCTGCCGGTCTGCGCAGTGAGCCCGGACTGGAACATCGAGCCGCTGCGGACCGAGATGGAGGCGGGGCTTGGCCATGCCCTGCTGGTGCAGCGCAACCGGCGGCGGCTGGCGGCGGGGCGGGGCGGGCGCTCGGTGGCAGAGGCGGCGCGCAGCGGGCGGGGCTTCCTGCAGGGCGCCGGCCGCATCGGCAGCCGGCTGGCGCGGCGGGCCTTTGCGGGCGGCAGCAGGCCACCGGAATAGCCCGCGCCCGGCCGGGTCGCGGCGCAGGTCTTGTTGCCCGGCAGCGATGCCGGCCGCAAGACTCCACCCGCACGGGTTGCCAGCCGCCCCCGCTTGGCGCTAGTCACGCAGCACGTGCAAGGACCCGGTGCGACCCCGGGTGGCTCTTCCGGCCGCCGATCCGCCGGACAATCCGTTCCAGCCCCCCGGGCCGGACAGGCCGGACGGCCCCAGCGGCACCGGCATATTGGATTTCAGATGTTCTCACTCTCCTCCTATCGCCAGGACTGGCTTGGCAATATCAAGGGCGACCTGCTGGCCGGCCTCGTCGTGGCGCTGGCGCTGATCCCCGAGGCGATTGCCTTCTCGCTGATCGCCGGGGTGGACCCCAAGGTCGGGCTTTATGCCAGCTTCTCCATCGCCGTGATCACCGCCATTGCCGGTGGCCGCCCCGGCATGATTTCGGCCGCGACCGCCGCGACCGCGGTGCTGATGGTCACGCTGGTGCGCGACCACGGGCTGCAATACCTGCTGGCGGCCACGGTGCTGGCGGGCCTTCTGCAGATCGGCATGGGCCTGCTGAAGCTGGGCTTCGTCATGCGCTATGTGTCGAAATCGGTGATGACCGGCTTCGTGAACGCGCTGGCGATCCTGATCTTCATGGCGCAAGTGCCAGAGCTGGACCCCGCCCGCGTCACGATGCTGACCTATGTGCTGGTCGCGGCGGGGCTGGCGATCATCTACCTCTTCCCGCGGATCACCAAGGCCGTGCCCTCGCCGCTGGTCACCATCATCGTGCTGACGGCGCTGACGCTGTTCTTCGGCTGGGACGTGCGCACCGTCGGCGACCTTGGCGCGCTGCCCGACAGCCTGCCGGTGTTCCTGATCCCGCAGATCCCGCTGAACCTCGAGACACTGGCGATCATCCTGCCCTACTCCATCGCCGTCGCCATCGTCGGCCTGCTGGAAAGCCTGATGACGCAGACGATTGTCGATGACCTGACCGACACCAGGTCGAACCGCAACCAGGAATGCATCGGCCAGGGCCTTGCCAACACCGCCACCGGCTTCATCGGCGGCATGGCGGGCTGCGCCATGATCGGCCAGTCGATCATCAACGTGAAATCCGGCGGGCGCGGGCGGCTTTCGTGCTTCGTGGCCGGCACCGTGCTGCTGTTCATGGTCGTGGTGCTTGGCGATCTGGTCGGGCGCATCCCGATGCCGGCGCTGGTGGCGATCATGATCATGGTCAGCATCGGGACGTTCAGCTGGTCCTCGATCAAGGCGCTGAAGACGCATCCGCGGTCGTCCTCCATCGTGATGCTCGCCACCGTGGCGACGGTCGTCTACACCCACAACCTCGCCATCGGGGTGCTGGTGGGCGTGCTGCTGTCGGGCATCTTCTTCGCCGGCAAGATCGCGCAGCTGTTCCGCGTGACCTCCACCCTCTCGCCGGACGGGCGCGAGCGGGTCTATACCGTCGAGGGCCAGATGTTCTACGGCTCGGTCGAGGATTTCATGGCGGCCTTCGATTTCCGGGAATCGCTGGAACGCGTGACAATCGACGTCTCGGGGGCGCATATCTGGGACATCAGCTCCGTTCAGGCGCTGGACATGGCCGTGCTGAAATTCCGGCGCGAGGGCGCGGAGGTCAGCATCACCGGCATGAATGCCGCGTCCGAAACCATCGTCGACCAGCTTGCCACCCATGACAAGCCGGGCGCGATGGACAAGCTGATGGCGCATTGAGGGAGGGACACCATGACCAACAAGATACTCGCGCTGGTGGACGGTTCTGCCTATTCGCACAGCGTCTGCCATTACACCGCCTGGATCGCCGGGCGGCTCTCGGCCTCGGTGGAGCTGATGCATGTGCTGGGCCGCCGCGCGGGTGTGGCGGGGGGCGATCTGTCTGGCGCGCTGAGCCTTGGCGCGCGCTCTGCACTGCTGGAGGAGCTGGCGGCGCTCGACGCACAGAACGCGCGGCTGGCGCAGGCCAGGGGCCGTGCGATCCTCGAGGATGCCAGGGTCATCGTCGAGGCCGATGGCGCAGGCCCGGTCAGCCAGCGGCTGCGGCAGGGCGACCTGCTGGAGGCGGTGTCGGAGCTGGAGCCCGAGATCCGCGCCATCGTGATCGGCAAGCGCGGCGAGGCTTCCGGCTTTGCCTCGGACCATCTTGGCTCCAATCTCGAGCGGATCGTGCGCAGCTCCAGGGTGCCGGTCTTCGTCGCCTCGCGGGTGTTCAAGCCGGTGAGCAAGGTGCTGGTCGCCTTCGACGCCAGCGCCAGCACGCAAAAGGCCATCGCCCGGATGGCCGATAGCGCGGTCTTCCGCGACATGTCGGTGACGCTGGTCCATGCCGGCGAGGAAACCGCGGCGATGCGGGCGCTGATGGACGAGGCGCAACTGGCGCTGCGCGCGGTCGGGCTGCACACCGCGGCCGAGTTCGCGCCGGGCGAGCCCGAGGCGGCGCTGAACGCCAGGATCGCCGAGCAGGGGTTCGATCTGCTGGTGATGGGCGCCTATGGCCACAGCCGCATCCGCAGCCTGATCATCGGCTCCACCACCACGGCGATGATCCGGGCGGTGAAGATCCCGCTGGTGCTGTACCGCTAGGCCGGGGCGGGCGGCCTACAGCAGCCGCCCGATTTCTTCGGCCGTCAGCACCTTGCCCGAGGAGAGCAGGCGTTCGTCCACCACCAGACCGGGGGTGGACATCACGCCGTAAGCGGCGATCTCGGCGAAATCGGTGACCTTGACGATTTCCGCCTGCTGGCCCGCAGCCGTGGCCGCCGCCTTGGCATTCTCGGCCAGTGCCGTGCATTTCTTGCAGCCCGAGCCGAGGATCTTGATGATCATGGCAATGTCTCCTGTCAGATGAACCAGTGGGTGATGGCGTTGAAGGTGAAGCCGATGGTCAGAATCCCGGCCGTCACCACGCCGGTGAAGGCCAGCAGCAGCGGCAGCTTGACCACGCGCCTCAGCAAGATCAGCGAGGGCAGCGACAGCGCGGTGACCGCCATCATGAAGGCAAGCACGGTGCCAAGCCCGACGCCCTTGCCGACCAGCGCCTCGGCAATCGGCAGGGTGCCGAAGATGTCGGCATACATCGGCACGCCTACCAGCGTCGCAACCGGCACCGCCCACCACTTGTCCTGCCCCAGCAGCGCGCCGATGGTCTCGGCCGGCACCCAGTTGTGGATGGCGGCGCCGATGCCCACCCCGATCAGAACATAGGGCCAGACCCTCGCCACGATCTCCAGCACCTGATCGCGGGCATAGGCCAAGCGCTCGGCCCGGGTGAGGGTGGCCTCGGCCCCGGCCACCGGCACATGGCGCACGAAATCCGCCACCTGGCCTTCCATCCCCAGCCGGCCGATCAGGGTGCCGCCGATCACCGCCACCAGCAGCCCGACAGCCACATAGGCCAGTGCAATCGGCCAGTTGAAGATCGAGGCGAGCAGGATCACCGAGGCCAGATCGACCAGCGGCGAGGAGATCAGGAACGAGAAGGTCACCCCCAACGGCAGCCCGGCGGCGGTGAAGCCGATGAACAGCGGGATCGACGAGCACGAACAGAAGGGCGTGATCGTTCCCAAGAGCGCGCCAAGGATGTTGGCACCGATGCCCGAGCGCCCGCCCAGGATGCGGCGCGTGCGTTCCGGCGGGAAATAGCTTTGCGCCCAGGAGATGGCGAAGATCAGCACCGACAGCAGGATGAAGATCTTGATCACGTCATAGACGAAGAACTGCACCGACCCGCCCAGCCGAGAGGCCGGGTCAAGCCCCGCCGCCTGCACCCCCGCCGTCACCAGATCCGACAGCCAGTCCATCCGCAGCAACTGGTCGTTCATCCAGCCAAGCACACTCATCGTGCAACCTCCCCGGCCGGCGCCACCATCGCGCCTTCCACGCCCGCACCTGCGCAGGAATGGCCGCATCCGTCCGTGATCTGGATCAGCTTTGCTGCAGGAGCATCGCCGCTTGACCCAGCCGATTCGCTCCTGTCTGATGGCTCGCCCCTGACAGGAGAACCCCGATGCAGAAACGCGAACTTGGTGCCGGCGGCCTGATGGTGTCGGCCATCGGCCTTGGCTGCATGTCCCTTGCCGGCGTCTTCGGCGCCACGACCGAGGCGGAGAGCTTCGCCTGCCTCGATGCGGCGCTGGAGGCCGGGATCGACTTTCTCGACACCGCCAATATCTACGGGATGGGCGTATCGGAAACGGTGATCGGCCGATGGCTGGCCAGCCGCCGTCCCAGTGTGGTGATCGCCACCAAGGCCGCCATCGTGAACAGCACCCCGCGCAGCTTTGACAATTCCGAGGCGCATTTGCGGGCCGAGCTGGAGGGTTCGCTGCGGCGGCTGGGACGCGAGCATGTGGAGCTGTTCTACATCCACCGCCGCGACATCCGCATTCCGGTGGAAGAGGTGGCGGGCACGCTGGCCCGGCTGATCGAGGAGGGCAAGATCGGCGGCTATGGCCTGTCCGAGGTGGCGCCCTCGACGCTGCGCCGCGCCCATGCCGTGCATCCCTGCCGCGCGGTGCAGAACGAATACTCGCTATGGTCGCGGCAGCCGGAACTGGGGCTGATCCGCGCCTGCAAGGAATTGGGCGTGGCCTTCGTGCCCTTCTCGCCGGTGGCGCGGGGGATGCTGGGGGATACTGCGCTGCGGCTGGACCAGGTGCAGGACGGCTTCCGCGCCAGCAACCCGCGCTTCATGGAGCCGAATTTCAGCGCCAATATCGCCATCATTGACGGGTTCCGCGCCTATGCCCGGGCGCGGGGCGTGCCCACGGCGCGGCTGGCGCTGGCCTGGGTGCTGGCGCAGGGGGACCACCTGATCCCGATCCCCGGCACCCGCAGCGCCGCGCATCTGGCCGAATGGGCGGGCGCCGCCGATCTGGTACTGACGCCCGAGGACTTCGCCGAGATCGACCGGCTGCTGCCGCCCGGCTTTGCCCATGGTGACCGCTATTCCGACGATCAGTTGCGCGCGGTCGAACGCTACTGCTAGGCGCCGTGGCTGCGGTCATAGCGGCTGGGGGCAGCGGGGGTCCAACCCTGCAGCGCACCGGGGGCGGGGCGCAGCACCTCGATGCGCAGCGGATGGCAGGCGGCGGCATCACTGGAATGCTCGGCCGAGCAATCGCCGCCGGGGCAGGCCGAGAGCGCGCCCAGAAGGTCGATTTCGGCAATGAACTCAAGGTAGTCGCCGGGGCGCACCGGGCTGGCCTTCATGAAATACTGCCCCGTGTCGCGGGTGAAGCCGGTGCACATGAAGACGTTGAGCACGTCATGCACATGCCGCTCTGCCTCGGCCAGCGGCAGGCCGGTCTCGGCCGCCAGCGCCCGGGTCAGGTTGGAATGGCAGCAGTGGTGATACTGCCCGCCATCTGACAGCAGCGCATGGGTATAGGGATCGCATCGGGTGCCGATCACGTCATGCACGGCGCCGCCAAAGGCGTCGAAGCCATACCAGTCCAGCGTGTCATGGGTGATCGTCGCCAGCGGGCGCATGGCAGGGAAGCTGGACCACAACCGGTCGCCGGTGGAGAGGTGCGTGCCATGCAGGGCGCGGGTCTTGCCGGAATAGAACCGTTCGGTCAGGTCGGCGGCGTTCCACAGGTTCAGGTCGCCGACCTGCGGGCCCTGGGTGGAGTGGATGCGGAAGAAGTGCCCGGCGGGGACGTGGAAGCAGGCGGCGTCGCGGGGTGGGGCGATGACTTCGGCGACCGGCTGCAGCGTGCTACGCGCGGCGCGGTAGAGGTCCATCGGCGGCTGCGGCAGGGTGGCGACCGGATAGCAGATCACCGGGGCCAGCGCGCGGCGGGCCAGCGCGTCGGCGGGGGCGGCGGTTTCGGGACGGTCGGGTTTCATGGCGCCTCGCTGCAGGTTTCGCTGCGCAGCATGGCGCGGCGCGCGGCGCAGCGAAAGGGGCAGGGCGGCGTCAGCCGTGCGGCGGCGCCTTGGCCTGCGCATTTCGCAGGCAATGCCGCGGCTCCTGCCCCAAAGGCAGCGCCAGTTCGGCGCCGCAGGTCAGGCAGTGGTGGAAGCTTGCTCCCGGCGCCGCGCGGCGACGATCCTCGCGCCAGACGCAGTTCCGCGTCAGCGTGCGGCTGCGCCGCCACCACCAGGCCAGCACGAAGAAGGCGATGAAGCCGAGGATCAGCAGCGGCATCGGGCGCGCGGATCAGGCCGCTTCGTAATAGCCATACATCTGCTCGATCACCGACAGCTCGCGCAGGGGGGTCTTCGTGGCCGGTTCGGGCGCGAAATAGGCGGGGGTGGCGCGGGCAGCCTCGGCCAGTGTCGGCGGGGTGATCGGTCGGACGGGGGATTGCGGGGTGGAGGGGGTCATGGCGGGGGTTCCTGACATTGCGATTGCAGTGCAGATAAGCCCTTTGCCGGCAGGGAGTAGGCCCAATGCTGCAACCTCGCCATGATCATGCTGCAACGCAGCAAATGCGGGCGACCCGAAGGCCGCCCGACTGTTTCAGACCGCCACACGCTCCCAGAAACGCAGATCGGCGCAGGCGGTGACGAAGGCTTTCGCATCCGCCGGCTTGGCCAGATCCATCATGCCGCCATCGCGCATGGTGACTCCGGCTGCCTCGAACAGCCTCCCGGCGGCGCCGCCAAGCCCGATGAACTTGGCATGGGCGAAGGCATCGGCGGCAAAGCAGCGCGCCGGATGCAGGGCGGCCAGCTCTGCCGCGCCCTCCGCTGACGCCAGCACCACCACGGCATCATAGACCACCGAGGGCGCGCCGTTGATCTTCTGCTGCGCCGGGATTTCCGTCCCGTCCGCCGCGACCACGCCGCCGACCTTGGGCGCGATCAGTTCTACGACGCCCCCGGCTGCCATGACCTCCTGCATCACCGCCTTGAGCAGGCCCGCGTCGATGCCATCGGTCATCAAGATGCCCATCTTGCGGCCCTTGAACGAGCCCGGCGCCTTCTTGAGGATCGACAGCGCATCGGACGGCATGGTCTCCACCACGGCCTTTGCCGGGACATGCGCCTTGGGCACCGACTTCAGCCCAAGGCCATCCGCGACCTTCTGCGCAAGGCCGGCGTCGATGTTGGGAAGATGCGCCACCATCCGCGCGCGGATTTCGGGCGTGTGGACCTTGGACAGCTCGAACACCAGCGCGTCGGCGATGTGCTGCTGCTCGATCGGCGTCTGGCTAATGTAGAACTGCCGCGCCTGGCTGTAATGGTCGGCGAAGCTTTCCGGCCGGATCTTGCGCTTTTCGCCGGAAATCTCCTCGGGGAAGCTGACATGGCCGCGCTTGGGGTCGGCGCGCGGCCCGCCCTGCGCCCAGCTGTTCGGTTCATAGTTGGCGCGGCCCTTGGGGTTCTGCATCGCCATGTGCCCGTCCTGCTGGAAGTGGTGGAACGGGCAGCGCGGCGCGTTGATCGGGATATGGGTGAAATTCGGCCCGCCGAGGCGCTTGATCTGGGTATCCAGATAGCTGAAGTTGCGGCCCTGCAGCAGCGGGTCATTGGTGAAGTCGATCCCCGGCACGATGTTCTGGGTGCAGAAGGCCACCTGCTCCGTCTCGGCAAAGAAGTTGTCCACCATCCGGTCCAGCACCAGCCGGCCGACGATGCGCAAGGGCACATCCTCTTCGGGGATGATCTTGGTGGGGTCGAGCACGTCGAAGGGAAAGGCATCGGCGAAGGCATCGTCGAACACCTGCAGCCCCAGCTCCCATTCCGGGAAATCACCCGACTGGATCGCGTCCCACAGGTCGCGGCGGTGGAAATCGGGGTCGGCGCCGTTGATCTTCAGCGCCTCGTCCCACAGCACGGACTGCATCCCCAGCTTGGGGCGCCAGTGGAACTTGACGAAGGTGCCTTCGCCTTGCGCATTGACCATGCGGAAGGTGTGGACGCCAAAGCCTTCCATGAACCGGAACGACCTCGGGATGGTGCGGTCGGACATGATCCACATCACCATGTGCATGGACTCGGGCATCAAAGAGATGAAATCCCAGAAGTTGTCATGCGCCGTCTGCGCTTGCGGAAAGCCGCGGTCGGGCTCGTCCTTGGCGGCGTGGATCAGGTCGGGGAACTTGATTGCGTCCTGGATAAAGAACACAGGGATGTTGTTGCCGACGATGTCCCAGTTGCCTTCCTGGGTGTAGAGCTTCACCGCAAAGCCGCGCACGTCGCGCGCCAGATCCTGCGAGCCCTTGTTGCCCGCCACGGTCGAAAAGCGCACGAAGGCCGGGGTGATCTCGCCGGCCTTCTGGAACAGGTTCGCAGCGGTCAGCTCGGGGATCGCCTCCAGCGTCTCGAAATAGCCATGGGCGCCATAGCCGCGGGCATGGACCACCCGTTCCGGAATGCGCTCATGGTCGAAATGGAAGATCTTCTCGCGGAAGTGGAAATCCTCCAGCAGCGCCGGGCCGCGGGTGCCGCCGCGCAGGGTGTTCTGGTTGTCGGCAACCGGCGCGCCCTGCGAGGTGGTGAGCACCGGCGCGTCGCCCTCGGGCCGCTGATGGGTCTCGCCGCCGGCGCCGGGGTTGCGCGGCCGGTCCACGACCTCATAGCCCGTTTGCGTGTCGGCGGTCGGGCGGTAGAGTGGTTCGGGATCTTTGGGCATGTCAGGCTCCTGGCTGGTCGCGGCGGGCGCGGATGCGGGGCACTGGACAGGGCGGTCTGAAGGCGTGGCGCGACTGTCCGAAGGCAGGGGGACAATCGCGCGCGGGGGGAAATGTTCCCGGCTTCGGGGTCAGAGGGCGGCGGGCTGCGCCAGCAGGCGCGCGACCAGCGCCGGCAGGTCCGCGAAATCGGCAAAGGCGGCGGCATGGGGCAGGCTCTCCACCGGCGCCTTGCGGTAGCCTTCGGTGAACAGCGCAAAGCTCAGCCCGGCGCGATGGGCGCAGTCGGCATCCACCTCGCTGTCACCGATATACAAGGCAGTCCCGCCGCCAAGCGCCGCCAGCGCGGCCAGCAGCGGCGCGGGATCGGGCTTCTTCAGCGAATGGCTGTCGCCGCCATGGACCACGGCGAAGAACCGCAACAGGTCCAGATGCCGCAGCACCGCCCGCGCCGGCGCCAGCGGCTTGTTGGTGCAGATGCCGAGGCGGTGGCCTTCGGCTGCCAACGCTTCCAAAGCAGCGACGACGCCCGGATAGGGGACAGTCAGGCCCACCGCGCCTTCGTAGATTTCCGTAAACCGGGCAACAAGCTTGGCATGGCGCGGGCCAGCCGGGTCTTGCCCTGCCGCGGTCAGCAGGCAGGCGACCAGATGCGGCACGCCGCGGCCGATGAAGCTGCGCACCTCGGGCAGGGTCATCGGGGGCAGCCCCTCCTCCCCTAGCACGGTGTTCGAGGCGGCGTGGATATCGGGCGCCGAGTCGATCAGGGTGCCGTCGAGGTCGAAGATCAGCGTCGCCATCGGCAATCCTACTGCGCCGGGGCCAGCAGCGCGGCAAGCCCCGCGATACCGCCCAGTTCGGAAAAACAGTCGAGCACCGCCAGCGCGCCGGGGAACTCGTCCTGCAGCGTATAGACACCGGGAGAGACGACGCAGGCAAGCCCTGCCGCACGGGCGGCGCGCAGGCCGTTGGCGCTGTCCTCGAAGGCGACGGCCTGTTCGGGGCCGAGGTTCAGGTCGGCGAGGGCGTGGCGGTAGATGTCGGGCGCGGGCTTCTTGGCGGCGACGATATCGCCGGCCGCGATCACCTCGAACACGTCGCCGGCGGCCTTGCCGAAACAGGCGCGGCACAGCGCCTCGACATTCGGCGCGCTGGTGGTGGTGGCACAGGCGAGCCGCAGCCCCACCCGCCGCGCCTCGGCCAGCAAGGCGGCGATGCCGGGGCGCAGGGCAAGTTCACCGGCCGCGATCAGCGCGCCGTAGCGCTCGGTCTTGGCGGCGTGCAGGGCGGCGACGGGAAAGCCGGCGGGGTCGAGGCCGAGGTCCTGCAGGTGCCGGGTGATCCGCTCCTTGCCGCCGGTGGTGGTCAGCAGCCGGCCATAGTCGGCGCGGGACCAGTGCCAGCCGAGGCCGGCGGCGCGGAAGGTGTCGTTGAAGGCGCGGCGGTGCAGCTCTTCGGTTTCCGCAAGGGTGCCGTCCACGTCGAAGATCAGCGCCCGGATCATGCCGCGGCCCTCTGCGCCGCCGCTTCCGCCGCCGCCCGGATCGCGCGGATATTGGCGCCGTAGGGGGCCGGGTCGCTGACCGAGCCGCCCTTGAACACCGCCGAGCCCGCCACCAGCACATCCGCCCCCGCCGCCGCGACCAGC